>Ga0316204_10000462_pt1 | contig 150282 bp, 141 predicted proteins | sample 6monrhotite_MG_2_FD_205661 | JGI IMG/M metagenome (GOLD analysis project Ga0316204, IMG submission 205661) | Microbial mat bacterial communities from mineral coupon in-situ incubated in ocean water Damariscotta River, Maine, United States -... | ecosystem: Environmental > Aquatic > Marine >... | reverse complement strand
GATCAGCGCCCAGATGGACGGCATCTATTTCCCGATCACCATTCGCGAATTTTCCGCACGGATCTATTTTCGCGATCTGGGTGAGGAAACCGTCAAGATCGATGGCATTACCGTACGCACCATGCTGCTGAATCATCCGGGCAACTGCTTGGGCTACCGGATTGAACATCATGGCCGGTCGGTCTGCTACATCACTGACAATGAATTATTTCTGCCCGACAATCCGCTCTACAACGCCAATTACGTCGAACGGCTGATCGAATTTTGCCGAGGCGCGGACCTGTTGATCACCGATACGACCTATACCGACGCCGAATACGCCTCAAAGGTCACCTGGGGACATTCATGCGTCAGTCAGGTTGCCGATCTCGCGCACCGCGCCGAAGTCAAAACCCTACACTTGTTCCATCACGACCCCAGCCAGAACGATGACGCCATCGACGCCAAGCTTGATCAGGCACGCGCTGCATTGAAGGGTTTAGGCTCTAAAACCGTGTGCGAAGCCCCGGCCGAAGGCGTGACGTTGAAGCTGTGAACGATGTGGACATGCGGGCGACGCCTTAAAGGCTGTCTTTCTCATTTGGACATTTGTTCAACGTGCTGCGCTTGGGATACATGTACCCGGACTTCCATATTTTACGCGTTCAAGCGCGCCATCTGGAACCGCATCTGCCTGGCGCATGTGGATCAATACCAGAAAGGTCTGGATAAGCACAAAATGCCGATTCAACTGCTTCATCTACTCGGTCATCAACACATGAACATGCACGCCAACGCTGGCGGCCAGCGCGCGCAGATCGTAGCCGCCTTCCAAAAGCGACACCACCTTGCCCTGACAGCATCGGTTGGCGAGCCCGACCAGTTCCGCCGTGATCCACCCAAAGTCTGCCGTCTGTAGGCGCAAATGCGCCTGGGGGTCGCTTTCATGGGCATCGAACCCAGCTGAGATGATCACCAGTTCAGGGTGGAATGCGGCCAACTTGGGCAACAGACGCCCGGTCCATGCCGCGCGGAATTCATCCGGTCCCGTCCCCGGGGCAAGTGTCGCATTGACAATATTGCCATTGGCGCCCGTTTCGCTTTCCAACCCTGTATCCGGCCAGCATGGGTATTGGTGCGACGATGCATAAAAGTAATGCGGATCGTTTTCACAAAACGCTTGGCTGCCGTTACCGTGATGGACATCAAAATCGACAATCGCAACCCGCGTAAGGCCGTGGACATGTCGCGCGTGCGCGGCCGCGATGGCGGCGTTGTTGAACAAGCAAAACCCCATCGCCTGATTGGCTTCGGCATGATGACCGGGAGGACGGATGGCGCAAAAAGCATTGCGCACCAATCCGCTGATCACGTCGTCGACCGCCTCACACGCCGCCCCCGCCCCATACAGCGCCGCATTGATACTGTCGGCTGACACCGCTGTATCGGAATCCAGATAGGCGATCCCCGATTGCGGCGCACAGTTCAAGATGTCGTCAACGTGCGCGGAGGTATGTACCCGTTCCAGCTGCGTGCGCGTGGCTTTTTTCGCCACTGCGCGGATTAAGTCGGAATAGCGCTCACTCTCCAATACCGCCTGAATAGCGCGGTAACGCAGCGAATGTTCGGGGTGATCGTCCCCCGTTTCATGTTTTAAGCACGCAGATGGTTGGTAGAGAATGGTCGTCACAGGCAAAATCCTCGTGCGCCGAAGGCACCGCAATGTAGGCATCGATTCTAACGCCAATCGCGATACGCCACAAACCTTATGTTGCACTGCAGCATATGCTATACTGATGGAATGCCCCCCTTTGCCGTTCGGCACTGGGTCACAACGCAGGGTGACGTCATGAGCACCAGAAACCTTGATCGTATGTTCAAACCGGCCTCGGTGGCGGTGATCGGCGCTTCGCCACAAGCCAAATCGATCGGCCGCCTGGTTTTAGACAACTTGCTACATGGCGGATTTTCCGGGCCGATCATGCCGGTCAACCCCAGCCATCGCTCTATCAGCGGGGTGTTGGCGTATGCCGATGTCGACAGCCTGCCGGTGACGCCGGACTTAGCTGTAATTTGCACGCCGCCCGAGACCATCCCCAACATCATCGACCAATTGGGTGCGCGAGGCGTGCGCGCTGCGGTGGTTTTGACCGCCGGTCTAAGTGGTGTCGTACAAGACGACGGGCAAACCATCACCGCGGCCATGGTGAACATCGCCAAACACCACGGCATGCGTATTCTGGGGCATAACTGCTTAGGCCTGTTGGTGCCGGAAATCGGTCTGAACGCCAGCTTTGCCCACACCTCAGCATTGCCAGGCAAAATCGCCTTCGTGTCGCAATCGGGGGCGCTGTGCACCTCGGTTCTGGACTGGGCCAAGCCGCGCGGCATCGGTTTTTCTCATTTCATATCCATGGGTAATATGGACGAATTGGATTTCGGCGACGTGCTGGATTATTTGGGCAGCGACCCCAAAACCTCGGCCATATTGCTGTACATCGAAACCATCCATCAAAACCGCACGTTCATGTCGGCGGCACGCGCCGCCGCACGCAATAAGCCCGTACTTGCGATTAAATCAGGACGGGCCAAGGAAGGGGCACGCGCCGCCATGTCGCACACAGGCGCGCTGACCAGCAACGACGCGGTATACGACGCTGCGTTCGCGCGCGCCGGCATGCTGCGGGTGTACGAATTTGAAGAATTGTTTGCTGCCGTGGAAACACTAAGCCGTGGTCGCCGTCCCAAGGGGGAGCGCTTGGCAATTCTGACCAACGGCGGTGGTTTGGGCGTGATGGCTGTTGATGACCTCATCGAACAAGGCGGCACGCTTGCCCAATTGAGCAACGACACGATCTCCGCACTCAACGAAGTGCTTCCGCAAACGTGGTCGCACGCCAATCCCATCGATATCATCGGTGACGCCGACGGTGCGCGATACGATACCGCCTTGCGGGTGTTGCTCGATGCCAAGGAGGTAGACGCCGTACTGGTCATGCACTGCCCGGTGGCGGTGGTCAGCCCGGTGGATATCGCGCACACCATCATCCAACTGGCGGACGAAAAGCTTCGATCCGCGATCATGACCTGTTTCGTCGGCGAAGAATTTGCGGCGCCTGCGCGCGCCCTAATGGCCCAGGCCAACATCTCGTGCTTCGACACGCCGTTGAAATCGGTGCAAGCATTCATGCACACGGTGAACCACCGCCGTAACCAAGTGATTTTGATGGAAACGCCGCCGTCGTTGCCGACCATTTTCAAGCCGGCGACGGCCACCGCAAAACTGATCGTCGAATCCGTATTGGCGAGCGGGCGCGACAACCTCAGCGAGCCGGAGGCGAAAGCCGTCCTGTCCGCCTATGGAATTCCCATCGTCGAAACCCACATCGCCAAATCCCCAATCGACGCCGCCAATGTAGCCGACGCCATGGGCTACCCCGTGGTGGTGAAAATCATGTCCCCTGACATCACCCACAAATCCGACGTCGGTGGCGTGATCTTGGGCCTGAAGAACCGCCAGGCTGTTGAACAAGCCTGTCACGCCATGATGGACCGCCTCAAAGACAACCGTTCAAACGCGACCATCAACGGGTTTTCCGTACAAAAAATGGCACGCCGCCCGGATGCCCACGAACTGATCATCGGCGTGACATCCGATCCGGTATTCGGCCCGGTGATTATGTTTGGTCAAGGCGGTACAGCCGTCGAAGTCATTAGTGACCGCGCCGTAGCACTACCACCGTTGAACATGGCGCTGGCCCTCGATCTGGTTTCTCGCACCAAAATTTCGAAACTCCTTAAGGGGTATCGAGATCATCTGCCGACAGATATCGACGCCATCTGCCTCGCCCTCAATCAGGTGGCGCAGTTGATCATCGACATTCCCGAAATCGAAGAGCTCGACATCAACCCGCTGTTCGCCGACGACCAAGGCGTGTTGGCCCTGGATGCACGCATCAAGGTCACCCCGGCCACAGGCGTCGGCAGTGATCGTCTCGCCATTCGCCCCTACCCGCAGAATCTGGAAAGCACCCTCACCATGAAGGGCGATGCGGGCGGCGGCGGACGCACAGTGGAGATCCGCCCGATCCGGCCAGAAGACGAGCCCAATCACCACGTCTTCATTTCAAAGCTGACGCCCGAAGACATTCGCTTTCGGTTTTTCGGTTTGGTGAAGGAACTGCCCCACAGCCAAATGGCGCGTTTGACGCAGATCGACTACGACCGCGAAATGGCGTTTATCGCCACCCGCACCACGCCTGAAAACAAGCACGAGACCCTTGGGGTGGTGCGTGTCTTCACCGATCCTGACAACGACAAGGCCGAATTTTCCATCGTCGTACGCTCGGATCTCAAGGGTACGGGCTTAGGTTATGAGCTGTTGCGCAAGATGATCGACTACTGCCGATCCCGCGGCACCCAGACCATGGTCGGCCAAGTGCTCAGCGAAAACCGCCGCATGCTTAAATTCGTGCAATCCCTGGGCTTCAAAATCACCGACCACGTCGAAGCGAACATTGTCGAAGTGCAATTGCAGTTGCAGTTGCAAAGTAACGCTAGGTCATAGCTGGGCATGCGACGTCCTACCCAGCGTACGTCAGTTCATTTTTAGAAAGCCATTTACCCCGGGCTCAAACCAATTGAGCGCACAGTCATGAGCCCCTACCTCAATCTGAGGCGATTATTAGGCCTGCTAAGATCTTTTTGTAACATCAACCATAAGATGTTATTTATTCAAATCAACAAATAACTCTTGGCGTCAGGTGCAGTTTATTATGCGTTTTCTCCAGCTTCTTTCCATCGCATTGGCCCCGGCATTGTGCGGCTGCGTTACAATGGGCGGTGTTGCGGAGCATGTTGATCCGGTTGAGGCGCAATTGATCAAACGTCTCAGCAGCGAATTGTGCAAAGTCAATTTTACCTATCAGGGGGAAATCATAAAAACGGAAACCGTCCGCGCAGCGTTCGTTGGGGTTTCTGACATTCTAGATACGGGGGTAGATGAAGGACGCGTAGCATCTCTCATAATCAAGGGCAATGCACAGAAGGTGACCTACAATCCGCACACTGCCATGGCCTATTGCGGTTCCAGTCCGACCAGCTCCGATGGATTCGTTTATTATGACCGGGTATCTCAGACCCTGGTCGATCAAGGCGGTGATCCTGAGATCTATTTTCGGCGTGTCAAAGTTCACGAAGCATATTTGGCGGATGAGGACGCCCGCAAGCTGAAAGATCCTAAGCAGAGCTTACAAAAAACGCGCATGATCGACGCCACGTTTCCGATCCACGTTAAGTGGGAGGGCATCGCGGAAGCCCTAGTCGGATCGATCCGCGAAGTCCGAGTAGGGTCCAAAGGCGCGATGGCGATTGAACTGCCCGAAAGCTTCGGCATATGCACCGGGGAGTACGTGTACACAGGCCACAACATCGGCACCTGGAAGGTCACTTGCCCAAACCACCTCAAGGCATCCGGTACCTTCCAATCGGGCAAAGGCGCACATGGTGAAGGTTCCGACAATTTCGGTCGAAAGATCACCTATACCATCGATACAGAGGGTTAAATCCAGCCGGATCTCACAGGCTGTCTTTTTCGTCCGGGCGTTTGTAAAACGTTGAGCGTTTGGGGTACGTGACGCCCGACTTCCACGTTTTACGCGGCTTGCGGCGCTTTTCGTTTTCGACCTTTTGGGCGTTGTCGCCGTAGGTCCAAAAGCGGTGCAGGACGTCTTCCATGTCTTGCTCGCTGAGCAGTTCGGGCTCACCCATTTGCAGCACCAACTGATATTGCTGGGCCAAGACCTCGACCTCGACGGCGAGGCTCATGGCCTTTTCCAGGTTGTCGCCGAACGCGATCAAGCCGTGGTGGCTCATCAGGCAGGCTTTGCGGCCCAACAGGGCGGCGAGCACCTCTTCGGACAGCTCAGGGGTGCCGAACGGCTTGTAGCCGCAACAGCGGATATCCTTGCCGCCCGCAACCGCGACCATGTAGTGAAACGACGGAATGCCTTTGTTCAAGCACGCCAGCGCGGTCGCGTACGGCGGGTGGGCGTGCACGATGGCTTTCGCCGAACGGCGCTGCTTGTAGATATCGAGATGAAAGCGCCACTCGCTGGACGGCACGAAATCGCCCGTCGCATGGCCATCCATGTCCATGAACACGATGTCTTCGGGACGCAGCTTGTGATACTTGACACCCGACGGCGTGATTAGAAATCCACCCTCGACCCGCGCCGAAACGTTGCCCGACGCACCGGCGCTGAGCCCCGTTTCATTAAGGCTCAGCGCAGTCTTGATGATCTTGGCGCGGAGATCAAAATCACGCATCAGGACCAGGCCTCGGGCATTTCGGGATAGAGCGAGCGCAGTCCGGCTTCGGACGCTTCGCACACGCCGCGTTCCGTAATCAGCTTGGTCACAAACCGCGCCGGGGTGACGTCAAACGCTGGATTGCCCCCCTTGGAGCCTTCGGCGACAATGCGCACGCTGCGCACCACGCCGTCGCGATCCTTACCGTTCATCCACGTCACTTCGGTGTCGTCGCGTTCTTCGATGGGGATTTTAAAGCCGTCGTCCAACTGCCAGTCGATGGTCGGTCCCGGAAGCGCGACGTAAAACGGCACCTTGTTGTCGTGCGCCGCCAAGGCTTTCAGATAGGTTCCGATCTTGTTGCACACGTCGCCGGTGCGCGTCGTTCGGTCGGTGCCGACGATGCACAGGTCGACCTTGCCGTGCTGCATCAAGTGACCGCCAGCGTTGTCCACGATCACCGTGTGCGGCACGCCGTGCTGGCCCAATTCCCACGCCGTCAGGCTGGCGCCTTGGTTGCGCGGACGGGTTTCATCGACCCACACATGCACCGGGATGCCCGCTTCATGCGCCTTGTAGATCGGTGCGATGGCGGTGCCCCAATCCACGGTCGCCAACCAACCGGCGTTGCAGTGGGTGAGGATGTTAACCGGGCGCGATTTTCCGGCTTTTTCATAAGCAATCTGGATCAAGTCCTTGCCGTGATCGCCAATCGACGAACACATCGATACGTCCTCGTCGGCAATGTCGGCGGCGCGCTTCCACGCGGCGTCGAAACGCTGTTCCGGCTTCAACGGGCCCAGCAACGCCTTTTGATCGTCGATCGCCCAGCGCAGGTTCACCGCCGTGGGCCGCGCTTCGAACAGCACCTTGGAAGCATGTTCCAAGTTGGCGTCGGAAGGATCGTCCTTCATCGCCAACGCCATCCCGTAAGCCGCCGTGGCGCCGATCAACGGCGCACCGCGCACCAACATGTCGAATATGGCGTGAGCCGCCTCTTCAACCGTTTCCAGACGCACGGTATCAAATTCAAACGGTAATTTGGTTTGGTCGATGATGTCCACCGCCTGACCGTCGTCTGAGACCCAGATGGTGCGCATCGGCGTTCCGTTGACTTTCATAGACTTAGCCTTTCAAAACACGCCCTGCGACGGCGTCGAGCTTTTCGATCATAGCCGGATCGCGAGCGTCCGGCGCGGTGATGATGGCGCTATCGAGCGCGGTGTGACAGCCCGAAGAGCAGGTCTCATCCCGGCCCGAAAGTTTCGGCGCGACCGCTTTGACCAGCGCGCGGCCCTTGTCGGCATTGCCCATCAAGGTTTTGATGATGCTGTCGACCGTGACGTGGTCGTGGTCGGGATGCCAGCAATCAAAATCGGTGACCATGGCGACGGTGGCGTAACACATCTCCGCTTCACGGGCCAATTTGGCTTCGGGCATATTGGTCATGCCGATCACGTCACAGCCCCAGCTGCGGTACAGATGTGATTCCGCCTGGGTCGAAAACTGCGGGCCTTCCATCGCCAAATAGGTGCCGCCGCGCTGGTGGTCGATGCCCAGTTCCTTGGCGGCTTCTTCCAAGGCATCGCCCAAACGCGTACACACCGGATCGCCCAACGCCACGTGCGCCACCAAGCCGGTGCCGAAGAAGCTTTTGGTGCGTGCAAAGGTGCGATCAATAAACTGGTCGCAAATCACAAAGCTGCCCGGCGGCAGGTCTTCCTTGAGCGAGCCACATGCGGAAACCGAGATGACCTCCGTCACGCCGGCGCGCTTCATCGCGTCGATGTTGGCGCAAAAGTTCAGTTCCGACGGCGGAATACGGTGACCCCGACCGTGGCGCGGCAAAAACACCATTTTTTGACCGTCCAGCTCACCGAACAGCAACTCATCGGAAGGCGCGCCAAAAGAACTTTCGACTTTCTCCCAACGGGTGTTCTGCAAACCGTCGATTTCATAGATGCCGCTGCCGCCGATCACGCCGATGATGGGCGGGGTGCCGGATGCCGTCATGTGGCCGCTCCCCTCAACTGTAATATTCATCATGGTACGCCTATACGTACCGCTTAAGTCGTTCTAGCACGCAAAAAAGGCGGAGAACAGCCCTGCTGGTCGCAATACACTTACGCCGGAACAAACATCAAAAGCATATACTTTTGATGGAATATTTGAGACAACCAATAGCTATGAGGATGCAAGAAAACAGAACTGTCGCGACGATGCGCGCCTTGGCGCTCTGTGCGCTGTCTTTTGTGTTGAGCGTGGGTCTCAGCCAAGCGGCTGAACCGGACCAAACTCGCCTGCTCGACCTTATTTCAGCGGGCGAGACCGAGCCCTCAATCGCCTTGGTGGAAAACACCTCCAAAACCCTGCTGAAATCGGGACTGATCGATTTCCCCTTATCCATAGAGCTCGACCTGCCCGTTGACGCCCAGCATCTCAGCTTGGATGAGGCGTTAGCGCCTTACAGCAATACCGAGCCGCGTTTTGCCCTGGTGTTCGAAGTCGCTCAAGCCAAGGCGCGGCGCAGAGTGGTGAGCCTTAAACCCGTGCCATCGACAGTGTTTCTCGGCTTCAGCGGCCAACCCTACGCGGTGGCCGCTGACGACCCCATCGCCAGGCAAAGCTTTGCCGAGACGGGTTACAACGCCAAGGCTCAGGCCTACGCCACCACACCCCAGGCCTTAGGCGCACCGTTGGTGTTCGATTACGCGTTCGACACCGCCGAAATTCAGGCGCGACGTTCAATCACCGTGAACACCTACATGATCGACCGCAAGGCGCGTACCTATGTCGCGTCCGCCTTCGACGCCAGTGAAGAACGCAATTTCAAGGTCGCTTACCGGGTCTCCAAATACGATCCCAAACGAAGCCAGCACGAAGACGCGTTTGAACGCGAAGCCGATGTCGATGAGTTCGAAAAAGATGGCTTCGGCGTTCCATTATCGGCCTTGTTGAAAGACTACGCCGAGAAGCGCGACCAAGCGCAGCCCTTTGAAAATGAACAAGCTCTACGCCTCGCCTTGCTCAAAGACCGCAATGAAAACTTACAAACCGTGCACGCCAACACATTTGATGCGCGGCCGCTGAACGATTCCCGCTTTGACAGTGTGGTGGCCATCTACACCGGAAAAGGCGCATTGGGTTCGGGCTTTTTCGTCACGCCCGACGTGGTCATGACCAACTGGCACGTGGTCGGCGAGCACCGCTTTGTGGAAATGAAGATGTATGATGGGCGCGAGACTTTCGGCTCCGTCTTGGGCAAAGACGCGCGCCTGGACATCGCCTTGGTGCGGGTTCAAGATCGAGGCCGCCCGGTGGCGTTTTACACCGGGCGAAGCATCGATCTGGGCCAAAACGTCGAGGCCATCGGCCACCCGCACAGACAAGAATTTTCCGTCACCCGCGGCATCATCAGCGCAGTGCGCAAAGCGTCCAGCATCAACATGCCCAAGGGTGCGGGCGATAAGGTGCTCTACATCCAAACCGACACCCCGATCAATCCCGGCAATTCCGGCGGGCCGCTGTTTTTGAACCAGCGAGTGGTGGGCATGAACACATGGGGCTACGTGCCCGGGTATGCGGATGGCTTGAACTTTTCCGTCCACTATTCGGAACTGATGAATTTCATGAACGAACATCTGCCCGAGTACTTCGTTTCACCAGCGGGAGAAAACTGAGCGATGAAACCCCTTTCGACACCTTTGACCGTCCTCGTTTTCACCACCTTTGTGCTGAGCTCGTGCATCACTCCCGCTAAGCCGCGTATGGGCATGGTGCGCGATGAAAGCAGCGGCTTGATGTATGGATCAGCCATCGAAAACAACTTGGTCACCGATGCGTCGTTTTACAAAAACCGCAAAATCAAGGTGCGCACGCGCAACACATCCGGCGATCAGGCGTTCAACCTTAATCGCTTCACCGACGACTTGAACGCCGCCTACACCGCCAAGGGCTATGAGCCGACCAACCAAGATGATTTCGGCCTGATCATGGACGTCAATGTCATGTACAGCGGTCAAGTGCAAACTAATCGCGCACGGTCATATCGTGTGATCGGCGGGTTGCTGGGTGCGACGTATGGCGGCGAAACCCAGCGGGGTTTGTTGACCGGAACGGTGAGCGGGGCCGCAATCGGCAACATCGTCGGCCAATTCGATACTCAAGACACCTACATGGTCATCGCACAAGTGACCTTTGCGGTGCTCAAACCCTACAAAGAAACGAAAAAGCGCATCACCTTTAGCCGCAGCGATAAACTTAAAAACATCGACGATCCCAGTGACACCGAAAAGGTCATCACCCGCAGCATCAAAGAAACCTTCAATACCCAAATCGCCGTGTACGCGGGCGGGCGCAATCTGGCACAATCGCAAATCGTCGATGAGGTGCGCAAGCGCGCCGTGCGCATCGTTGCGGACTATATATAAAGGCCCTTAGCGCACAAGAGCATCTATGCGCGCTTGATCCAATCGCGCCCGCACCGCTGAACTTGAGGTATTGAAGTACACCTGAACGATGTTGCCCTGGTTGTCGATGCCTTGGCCGTGACCGCCGCTTTCCGACGTTTGAATAAAGTCCAGTTTGAATGTCCGCCCGTCGGTGCAGGTCGCCTCCGCCCGGCCTTGCGCGCCGGTGACGCTCAGCAACGATGGCCGTTTGGTGACCTGGGTGCTGCCGCTGCAATTGAGCTTCCCGTCAGCTGTGCTCACGTCCAGCGTGCCCATGTCCCCCGGCAGCACCGCCACGTGTCCAAAAAAGGGATCGCCGCCATTTTCAAACTGCCCGGCGACCGAATACATTGCGCACCCGCTCAACGTCAGCAGCGCCCCGAACAAAACAGCCCCGCGTCGCACGTTCAAAATGATCATCGCTCGCCCCTCAATTTTCTTGAATACAACCGCCTCCGCACAATACAATCATAAGCATGATGTTATGCAAATTCAATTCTGTTTGGTTGTATCGAGCTTTCGCCGTGGCGATGCTTGCCGCACTCACCAGCAGCTGTTCGACCATGGGGCCGCCGGCTTTTTCATATAACTCTCAAGAACGCGGCAATAAAATGTGCGCACCATTATTCGACGTCCCGCACATCCAAGCGCTGAAAAGCAAAATGCCGATCTTGCCGGGCCAATTGCCCACCCGCGACATGTTGAGCGTGGATCAGGCCCCCTCCAAAACCGAGGTCCAGGCCATCGGTGCGCTGGAAAGTGCAATCCGCAATTGCACGGCTTTGCGCGCCACCGGCGGCGTCCCGACGTCGGCCAGCGAAGACATCTTGCAAGCGCGCATCAGTCGTCTTCGTTATGGCCTTTATACAGGCGAAATTCCGTTCGCGGTCTACAACTACGGCCTGGCGCAGGCGTTGCGTAAACACACCGAATTCATGGTTCAGGGGGAAAAGGCCTACACCCAAGGAAAAGCCGCCGGCGAAATGCAAATGCTGGGCTTGGCCTTACAAAACCTCACCACGTCCGCCAGCGCGCCAACAGCCACAAGTGGCGCCGCGGGGGGCTGGATATGTTCCACCAACGCCGGCTCATCGCTGTCGTGTTACTAAGGCTGATCGCTTAAAAGAACTTGGGGAAAGCGTGGAGCTTCGTCGACGGTGACGAAGGTATCGGGGTAAAAGCCATTGAACGCGGTGCGCATCGAATTTGTGTACGCCCCCGCTTGACCAAATTCGATCCAATCGCCTTCGCGCACATCATCGGGCAATTCCACCGAATACGGCAGCACGTCAGAGCTGTCGCAGGTGGGGCCGAACACGGTGAACGGCGCGGTGCTTTGCGCATGCTCACCCGACAGTCGCACCAAGCGGGCGGGGTAGTGGATTTGACCGTCGTGGCTTTCCGAAAGGCTGTGATAGATGCCGTCGTTGATGTAAAGCGCATCGTCTTTACGCAGTTGCACCTGGGTGAGCAAAGTGCAGCCGCTGGCCACCAGGGCGCGGCCGGGTTCACACATCAGCACGCAATCGCCGCGCAGTTTCAAAGAGCTCAGCCCTTCGCGCACGGCGTCAACGTATTCGGCGAACGCAGGCGGACGATCATCAACGTAATCGGCGGGAAATCCCCCACCTACGTCGAGGTAATGGATGGCAACGCCCGAAGCCTCCAAAACTTCACGCACGGCGCGAAAGGCGTCCCGGTAAGCTTCCGGTTTGCGACATTGCGAGCCGACGTGAAACGCCAAACCCGGTTGAAATCCTTCGCGTGCGACCAAGCGTAGCAAACGCGCCGCTTCGTCTTGGCTGGCGCCGAACTTCTTAGATAGCTCAAAAGCCGAACCGAACGGGCGGGTGCCCAGGCGCACCAGCACCACTTGACCATCGCCACTGCCCGACACCTCAATGATTTTGCGTAATTCATCTTCGTGATCGACCATCCAATGATCAATGCTGTAAATGTCGTTCGCCGCATCAATGGCGGCGCGGCCCTTGACCGGATGCATGAAATAAGCGTCCGCATCGGGATAGCTTTCACGGATTTGGGCGATTTCGTTCAACGACGCGGTGTCGAAATGACGGATGCCGGCCTTGTAGAGAATGTCCAAAACCAACGGGTGCGGATTGCACTTGATCGCATACAGCACGCGCCCCGGAAACTGATCGAGAAATTGCGATGCGCATCGCTCTATTTCTCTGGGATGCAGACAATAGACAGGATAGCTGGGTTTCAGCGTCTCCACGACCTCGCGAACTGTCGAAAAATGACGGACTTTTGGCGCCATGCTCTGCTCCTTTTAGACAAGCGAAATCAGCTCCACACAGTGTCGTGTCTGGAGCGATTTAGCAATCGTGTCTTTTGGGCAGTATTGAGCTTAGACGTTAAAGCGAAACAGCATGATGTCGCCGTCTTGAACTAGATAGTCGCGGCCTTCTTGGCGCATCTTGCCCGCTTCCTTGCACGCCTGCTCACCGTTCAGCGCGACAAAGTCGTCGTAAGCGATGGTTTCAGCTTTGATGAAGCCTTTTTCAAAATCGGAGTGGATCACCCCTGCGGCTTGCGGCGCTTTGGCATTTTTGTGCACCGTCCACGCGCGGGCTTCTTTTGGGCCGACGGTGAAGAATGTGATCAAGCCAAGCAACGCATAGCCTTCGCGGATCACGCGCGCCAGGCCGGTTTCTTCGAGACCAAGGGTTTCGAGAAACTCTTGCTTGTCTTCTTCAGAATCAAGCTGGCTGACTTCTTCTTCGATCTTGGCCGAGATCACCACCGAACGCGCGCCTTGTGCGGCGGCCATTTCAGCGACCTTGGCGGACAGCGCGTTGCCCTCGGCAGCCGAGTCTTCATCCACGTTGCACACGAACAAAATCGGTTTGGAGGTCAACAGCTGCAGCATCTGAAAGGCTTTTTGGTCGTCTTCGGAGACTTCGACCGTGCGCGCAGGCTTGCCGTCGGCCAATGCTTTGAGCGTGCGTTCCACCAAGTCCAACTGCTGCTTGGCTTCCTTTTCGCCGACGCGGGCTTTTTTGCTCAGCGAGGTGACGCGTTTTTCCAGGCTTTCCATGTCGGCGAGCATCAGCTCGGTCTCGATGGTTTCGGCGTCGCGGATCGGATCGACCGCGCCTTCGACGTGGGTCACGTTGTCGTCTTCAAAACAGCGTACCACTTTGATGATCGCGTCGGTTTCGCGGATGTTGGCGAGGAACTGGTTACCCAAGCCTTCACCCTTGGACGCACCACGCACCAAACCGGCGATGTCGACGAATTCCAACTGGGTCGGGACGATCTGCTTGGAACCACCGATGGCGGCGATTTTGTCCAAGCGCGCATCGGGCACGCCGACGCGACCGACATTGGGCTCGATGGTGCAAAACGGGAAGTTCGCAGCCTCAGCCGCCGCTGTCGCGGTGAGCGCGTTGAAAAGGGTCGACTTACCCACATTGGGAAGGCCCACGATGCCGCACTTAAAACCCATCAGTCGTCGTCCTTTTTGTTGTTGGAGTCCTTGTTATTAGAACTCCGGGGCGGGTTCACCGCCTGCGCCACACGGGTCATGAAATCAGAATCGCGTCCCGCAAAAATCAAATCAATGTTATCCGCCACGGCGTCCAGCTGGGGGATCATCCAGTCTTGGTCGGCCTTGGCGAAATCCTTCAAAACGTGGCCCGTGACCCGATCTTTCGAACCGGGATGGCCGATGCCTAAGCGCACCCGCGCATAGCCCTCGCCGACGTGGGCGTGGATCGAACGCAGGCCATTGTGTCCCGCATGACCGCCGCCGCGCTTAACCCGCAACTTGCCGGGCGCGAGGTCCAGTTCGTCATGCAGCACGATGATATCTTCGGGTGCGATCTTGTAGAACGTGGTCACTTCTTTTACGGAGCGTCCAGATTCGTTCATAAACGTCTGTGGCTTCAACACCAGAACCTTCTCGGTTCCGATCTTGCCCTCGGCGATCTCGCCTTGAAACTTGGCGCGATAGGCCGAAAAGGAATGGCGGCGGACAATCTCGTCCGCCGCCATAAACCCAATGTTGTGGCGGTTCCGGGCGTATTTTTCGCCGGGATTGCCGAGCCCCACAACAAGATACATAAGAAGTCGCGGGGAGGATTACGCCTCGCCGCCCTCTTCCGTTGCATCTTCTTCGCCTTCTTCGCTTTCTTCGCCTTCGGTTTCCTCGGTGGCCGTGGCAACCGTTGGCGCAGCGATGGTGGCGATGGTGAAGTCGCGATCCGTAATGGCCGGCGTCACACCTTCAGGCAGCTTCACGGCGCTGATGTGGATGGACGTACCGACTTCGAGGCCGGTCAGATCGACTTCGATGAACTCCGGAATAGCTTCCGGGGACACGTTCAGTTCGACATCGTGGCGCACGATGTTCAACACGCCACCAAACTTCAGACCCGGCGATTCCAGCTCATTGATGTAGTGCATCGGGACGTTGACCGTGATGGTCGAGCCCTTGGAAATGCGCATAAAATCGATGTGCAGCGGACGATCGGTAACCGGATCCAATTGGATGTCACGGGCGATCACGCGGTGCGTATCTTTGCCAGCCTTGATTTCAACCAGGTGCGAGAAGAAGCTACCGGTGTTGATCAAACGCTTGAGTTCAAGCGGCTCGATCGAAATCATGATGGAGTCTTTTTTGTCACCATAGATGACGGCAGGCACGCGCCCCGCACGGCGGGTCGCGCGGGCTGCCCCCTTACCTGCCCGCTCACGCATTTCAGCGTTCAGCTCAAAAGCACTAGAAGCCATTTGGCTATCTCCTATAAAAGCGACACGAGCCTCCAGGGGTGCCCGTGTCTTCAAGACACAAAATATTTTCGTGCCATTCAAGACGCGAAATCTTTTCGCGCCCTCTCAAACCCGTTCGTGGCTGGGCGCAGTGCGTCCTCGCCCCGACCAGGTATCTCTTGTTAGTCGAACAACGACGAAACCGAGGTTTCGCTGCTGATGCGCTGGATGGCGGCGGCCATCAACGGCGCGATTGGCAACTGTTCGATATTGCGCGCTTCCTTAACCGCTTCGGTCGCCGGAATGCTGTCGGTGACGACAAGCTTTTCCAAAGGCGAAGCCGCGATACGCGCCACAGCGCCGCCCGAAAGCACACCGTGGGTGATGTAGGCGTAGACCTTCAAAGCACCGGCATCCTTCAGCGCAACCGCTGCATTGCAGAGCGTGCCGCCGGAATCAACTATATCGTCGATCAAAATGCAATGATGATTTTCAACGTCGCCAATGATGTTCATCACTTCCGAAATACCCGCGCGTTCGCGGCGCTTGTCGATGATCGCCAAATCAGCGTCCAAACGCTTGGCCACGGCGCGCGCGCGCACCACACCGCCGACGTCGGGCGAAACCACCGTTATGTTCTTTTCGCCAGCCAACCGTGCCTTGATATCGCGGGTGAAAACCGGCGCCGCGAACAGGTTGTCCAACGGAATATCAAAAAAGCCCTGGATCTGACCGGCGTGTAAATCCATGGTCAAAACGCGGTCCGCGCCTGCGGCGGTGATCATGTTGGCCACCAACTTGGCTGAAATCGGTGTGCGCGGTGCAGGTTTGCGGTCTTGGCGGGCATAACCGAAATACGGCAACACTGCCGTGATGCGGCGCGCAGAACCACGACGCAGCGCGTCGATGACCACCAGAAGTTCCATCAAGTTGTCGTTTGCAGGATAAGACGTGGACTGAAGGACGAAGACGTCTTCGCCACGCACATTTTCCTGAATTTCGACGAAAATCTCCATATCGGAGAAACGCCGGATCGTACCCTTGGCCAGCGGTATACCCAATTCCTTGGAAATAGCTTCGGCCAGCGGCAAATTGCTGTTGCCTGCGACAATCTTCATCGAAATAACCCGGCTCAACTTGGGGCTCGTAGCCCTTCATTTCACACCCGAACCAACGCTTGAGCGTATCGCACCCTGATCGGTCCACTTCAGGCGACATGAACGCCACCTGAAACGCGGCGGAACATACCAAGGCAGAGTGCCGCTGTAAACGTGCAATACGCTTTGAAATCAGGCTAATTGAGGCGAAACAGCTGGTTTTTGAGGACACACACCCGAATATGCCTCCATAATCACTGGGGTGGAGGCATCGCGCGTCCCGGTTCGCCCGGCAAAACAATGGGCGGCGGTTCGCCGGTGGCGCGCGTAATCGCCCCGGGCGGCGGTCCACCACGGGTGCCGAACACATGTTCGACGCCCACCGCGGCGGCTTTGCCAATGCTGGGCGAAATGTCTGCCCAGCGTCCCTGAACTGCGGCGGCGGGCACACGATTTTCTTGCAGCGCGCTGCCCAATTCACGTCTGTCCATGGTCAAAACCCGCCACACGATGCGTACATCGACGAAACCGGGGTCCGCGTTCAACATTTCCACATGCCCGGCTAAGCGAAATGAAGCCTGACGCGGATCACCCGTGACCAACACGTCCGACGTGCGCAGCGCCGTCGCTACGGCTTTGGTTAAGTGGCGAGCATCCTGTGGATTTAGCCCACTAACTTGTTCAACCAACAGCCCCCGGCGCAGCGGATCGATGGGTGCGGTGGCTTTGGTTTCTTGCAACACCATCTGCGACACCGGCCCCGCCGTGCCGATGCCGATGGAAGCCAGCAACCGGGGGTCGCCGAAATCCCATTCGCGATCGGTCCCTTCGACCCCAACGCTGTATGTGGAAATCAGCCGGCCTTTGGCGTCGGACAACATCCAGCGCAAAACCCGATGGTATTTCACCCGCGGATCGGTGGTGTTGGGCTCGGCCAGACCGGTCAGCACAAAGTGCCGCCCCGGCCTTTGCTTGCCATCACCGATCTGAGCTGAGATCTTCTCTTTTTTCAGATGATCTGCGACATATTGAGCGATCAATTTGGCCATCGGCACCGTGGCGCCTTCGGGCGGAACAACCTCCACGTGGGCGCGCGGCGTATCGGTGCGCGCGTAATAGGTATCCCAGCGCGTTGTTTTCTTAAGGGGGTGGCTAGAACACGCCGCCAACAGCAAAACGCCCAGCACGGCTATCGTGAAGCGGCCGGTCATCTCGATGAGCCGTGCGACATCAGGCCAATCACCGACATTTGCCGTCCGTAGTCGGGCTCGCCCCGGTGGGTCGTTCGGCGGTAGCTGAAAAACCGTGCCTCATCGGTATACGTATCGCAATTGATCACCTCGACTACGCCCAAATCTTGGCGCTGTAACTCGCCACTGACATAGCTGGGCAGATCGAATTGATAATGGCCGGGGCGGGCGGCGCGTTCAAAGCACCAATCGGCCCACGGTGTCGCCGAAATAACCTGTAGGCGCAGTTCCTCACCGACTTCATAAGACGCTTGGTGAATGCACGGCCCGACCACCGCATGAATGCGGCTGGTCTGCGCCCCCATAGCGACCATTTCGGCGATGGTGGCTTGCAATACGCCCCCAACAGCCCCTTTCCAACCCGCGTGCGCGGCGCCGATAACGCCAGCCTCAACGTCGGCGAACAGCACCGGGGCGCAATCGGCAGTGAGAACCCCCAACGCCAATCCCGGCTTGTCCGTCACCATGGCGTCGGCGCGGGGCGCGTCAGCTTGTTTCCAAGGCGCATCGGCACGCACCACCGTCGCGGAATGAATTTGGTAGCACGTCACCAGCTGCGCTTCGCCAAGCCCCGCCCTCACCAGCGCACGGCAACGGTTTTCCGTCACGGCCAAGGCGTCATCGTTTGAGCCCGGGCCGCAGTTGAGACCTGCGTATATGCCGACGCTCGCCCCGCCTTCACGCGAAAGGAAACCATGGCGAACATTGGAATGATCAAGAGTGCTTGCCGTAAACATGGCTCTATTTAACGGTCTGTCGCACGGAATGCCAACCTCTTAGACACGTCTCTTCACCACGATGTGATGATCCTTTGTATTTTATGAACTTTACCTGCAATTTGGGCAATGATAGGTTGTGAGAGCTAGGCATGAGGAAAAGGGGCACGTTATGAATGGCACAATTGTGGCGGTCAACCGCCAACTCGGCGCGCTGGTCGCCGAAACACCGGATCACAGATGCGTGGTTTTGGGCACACTTGGCCGGGTCACCGCCGAAGTCGGCGATGTTGTCGGTGTCGTCGATGGCGACTGGTCCGAAGTGGGCAGCAAGGTCATCGACAACGTCACCCAAGGCACGCAAATGCAGATGGTGCTTCAAGCGGTCGACATCACCCGCACCGACGCCATCGGGCGCATGACCGTTTTGTAATATAAATCAATTGATTCTCTGGCGGTTCTGGCCCACAGGACCACGAGGTATGATTGTCACCCGATGAGGTTCAGCCCGCCCAAGGCGGCACGCCAAAGCCGGGCGGCACCACGGCGATCACTTTAAACAACACACCCATTTGCTCTGGGTCGGTCAGGCGCGCATAGGCCGCGTCGACTTCCGCCATCTGTTCTTCGCTGGCGTTCATCATCAGCATATCGGCACGTTGACGCATGCCCAACCGTTCAAGGAACGCGCCTTGGGGCACGGGGCCCAGAACCTCCGCCCCGGCGTCGCGGGCTGCGGTCATAAGTTGTTCAAAGCCCACGTGCGCGGTCAGATCCACATCGCCCGGATGGCTCAAGACATCAACGAACTCATGCCCCTGAACGGCTTGAAGGGTGTCGCCGACGGCATCTTCGCCATGGCCGTAATCGAAAAACAGCGCCGCGCCGCCCTGTTCGACGACACGCGTGGCAATTTTGCGCATCACGTCACAAGACGCAGGCTGGTGTTCAAAGACGCCTCCCACCGGGGTCTCATCGCGCAAGCCCTCGGGTATCAGCGTGCTGTCGATCAAATCGGCGGATAGGGTAAACGCCAACCCGTCGCCACCATCGTTCAAGCCCACCATGCGTTCGCGCCAGCCATCCGCTACCCGCTCAAACTGATGGATCGGCAGGGCGTCGAAAAATTCGTTACCGATCACCACCAACGGGCCGGAACCGACGGCGTCGAAATCATCGCGCCACGCCGGCATCATCATCGTTGGCGTCATCGCGAGTTTTTGTTTTTCGCGCAGCGCTGGGCTGGTTTCGATCAACCACAGCCGCGCCGCATCGTCGAAATCTTCCATGGCGTAGGCCGCACGCAAAGCGTCCGCCATCAAGGTGCCGCGACCGGGGCCCACTTCAACCAGGTTGAGCGGGTCGGGCTGGCCCATCGCTTGCCATACAACCGCCGTCCACAAGCCGATCATTTCGCCGAACATCTGGCTGATTTCCGGCGCGGTGGTGAAATCGCCATCCTCGCCGAACGGGTCTTGCTTCATGTAATAGCCGTGCTCTGGATGCGCCAGGGCCAGTTCCATGTACCGCGCCACGGTGATGGGGCCATCTGAATTGATTTCAGCCTTAATGATATCGAAGAGGTCGCTCATGTCGAATTCCGTCATTTTAGGGGGAGGCCGCCTTTATGTAGGTTGCTTCTTTGCATATGCAATAAGCGCCATGCCCGCCAAGATCATCGGGATGGACAGCAACTGGCCCATGGTCGCGCCGCCCCACAGATAACCTAAGTGCGCATCGGGCTGGCGATAGAACTCGACGATCACCCGCGACAAGCCGTAGCCGATTAAAAACGCGCCTGAAATCACCCCGGGTTTGCTGCGCAGGCTTTCACGCCGCCACACCAAGTGCAGCACCACCAACAAAACCAAGCCTTCCAGCGCGGCTTCATAAAGCTGACTGGGATGGCGCGGGTACGGCCCGCCATTTGGAAACACCACGCCCCACGCCACATCGGTGGTGCGGCCCCACAATTCGGAATTTATGAAGTTGGCGATACGGCCGAAAAACAGCCCGATCGGCGTCACCACGGCGGCAAGGTCGATGAACGCCCAAAAGCGGATTTTGCGCATCCGGCAAAACAACGCCGTGGCGATGAGCACACCCAAAAAGCCGCCATGAAACGACATGCCGCCTTGCCAAGTCTGGACGATTTCCGATGGGTTGGCGAGGTAATAAGCGGGCTTGTAAAACAGCACGTAACCGAGCCGCCCGCCCAAAATCACGCCCAGCACCGCCCACACCAGAAAGTCGTCGGCGTCTTCGGGCTTGATCAACGCGCCCGCTTGGCCCGCCAACCAGATCATATAGCGCCAGCCCAACACCAAACCTGCGATGTACGCCAGCGCGTACCAGCGAATGATGACCGGACCGATTTCGACCAGCACCGGGTCGATCATGGGAAATGCGATGGCGAGCATGAATTAAGGTCCTAGCGAAATGGATCGGCGGTGTAGAGAAAGTCCTGAACGTAGGCGCGCACGCCCTCTTCCAACGACGTGAACTCTTCGCCGTAACCCGCTTCGTGCAGCTTGCTCATGTCGGCCTGGGTGTAATACTGGTATTTATCGCGCAGATGTTCGGGCGTCGGCACGTACTCGATTGATGGCTCCAACCCCAGTGCAGTGTAGACCGCAGCGGCTAAATCCTTGAACGGGCGCGCTTGGCCGGTGCCGCAATTGAACAAGCCCGAAACGTCGGGGTTGTCCAGCAGCCACATCATCACCTTGACGCAGTCATCAACCGACACAAAGTCGCGCAGCTGGCCGCCGTCTTCGTATTCGGCGCGGTGCGATTGAAACAGCTTCGCCGTTTCGCCGCGGTTGGCGACGGGAAAGACGTGGCTGACCACGCTTTGCATGGAACCTTTGTGGTATTCGTTGGGGCCGTAAACGTTGAAAAACTTGAGCCCCGCCCATTGCGGCGGATGCGGCTCGTTGCTCGCCATCATCCGCGCCACGCGGCGATCGAACAACTGTTTGCTCCAGCCGTAAGGATTAAGCGGATGCAGCTTCGCCAACGCATCAATGTCGGCGTCATCGACAAAACCATGCTCGCCCCCGCCGTACGTCGCGGCGCTGGATGCATAGATAAAGCGCACATGATGGGCCGTGCACCACTGCCACAAGTCCATCGACAGGCGGAAATTGTTGTCCATGATTTTGTCGGCGTCGGTTTCCGTGGTCGACGAAATCGCGCCCATATGGAACACCGCTTTGACGTTGGAATTGTGCTGTTCCAAAAAGTCGAACAAGTCGTCGGGATGAACAACATCGTACAGCTCGCGCTTGGCGATGTTTTTCCACTTCACGCCATCGCGCAAGCGGTCCACCACCACGATTTTGCTGTAACCGCGTTGTTCCAACGCCCAAACGATGTTGGAGCCGATAAACCCGGCCCCGCCGGTGACGATATACATGAACGAACCCCTTTGAATTCCAGTCCCTGTTTATAGGGCCCATGCGACTGACGGGCAAGTGCGAGCGGTTGCGCAAAAGATGTAGGCGCTTCATAATGCGCCAACTTTAAATTCACGCTTTCGCTATAGGAATTCTCACCATGCAGACCACAAACCGCATTCTCGACGATATGGCCAAAGTGGCGAGCGGCGCCGTGTCCGCAGTCACAGGGCTCAAGGGCGACAGCGAAAACTTTCTGCGCCGCCACGTCGAAAAGCTGCTCAGCGACATGGACTTGGTCACCCGCGAAGAGTTCGACGCCGTCAAAGCGATGGCGTCAAAAGCTCGCGCCGAACAAGAAAAGCTGGAAGCCCGGGTAGCCGAGTTGGAAGCTCAACTGAAAGCGCCGAAAAAGGCCGCGCCGCGCAAGAAAGCCGCGCCGAAGTAACATATGGTTCGGGCCCGATTCGCACCCGATTCTCTGCGTTTTTGAAAAAAGCGTGGTTTCTGAATTCCTTAGCCCCCCGATTCGCCCGATTCGGGGGCGTTTTTGCGAATCGAGGCTAACCTCATGGAATCATTGAAAACTGACTCATAAAGAGTCCTTATCCACACATTTTCTCTGGACTCAGCTTGCGAGTCCCTTAGTCGTTCGACACACTAAATCTAGTGCTCATGCCGTAACTGGCACACATCAAGTGGCCCAGCACCAATGATTGGGCCCGTGGATTTGGGAATCGACACCATGCCGACCTTGCATCGTGAAATTGAAGTTTCGCAGCACCACCCGATGGACGTGGTCGAAAAGACCGTCGGCCTATACGAGTGGCAGACGGAACGCAGCTGCGACACCGAAATCGCCGCCCAGGTTCCGGGCAAGTGGTGCGATTACTCCATGTACTTCACCTGGAGCGACAACGCAGAAGCCCTGCAGCTCACCTGCGCGTTCGATATGCGCATCCATAAAGACAAGCGCGCGGCAGTGCATGAACTGTTGATGCTGGCCAACGAAAAGCTGTGGCTGGGACATTTCACCCTGTGGGCCGACGAAGGCTTGCCGATGTTTCGCCATGCCTTGCCGCTGCGTGGCGCCGAAGCGCCGAGCATCGAACAGATCCAAGACATGGTCGAAACCGCGCTTTACGAATGCGAACGCTTTTACCCGGCTTTCCAGTACGTGATCTGGGGCGGACACAGCGCCGAACAGGCCATGGCGGCGTCGCTGCTTGAAACCGTGGGTGAAGCCTAATATGCCGACGCTGTTGCTCATCGGCTGCGGCAAGATGGGCGGGGCCATGCTGGAAGGCTGGCTCGACCAAGGCATCGCGGCAACCGACATCACCGTTATTGAACCCAGCGCCGAACTGGCCGCAACGCTGAGCGGCAAGTATGGTGTCAACGCCGTTAGCGGCCCCCATGAATTGAGGGACGATTACGCCCCCGACGTTGCCGTGCTGGCAGTCAAACCTCAAGTCATGGGTCAAGTGCTGCCGCCTTATGAAAAATTAGTGGCGAAAGCACCCGTGTTCCTGTCCATCGCAGCGGGCAAAACCATCGCCAGTTTCGAAGCCATCTTGGGATCACAGGCCGCCGTGGTGCGCGCCATGCCCAACACGCCTGCGTCTGTCGGGCGCGGCATCACCGTGGGTTGCCCCAACGCCAACGTCACGCCTGAACAAAAAGGCCTCTGCGATCAACTGCTGACGTCGGTCGGCGAGGTCGAATGGGTCGATGATGAAAAACACATGGACGCCGTCACCGCCGTGTCCGGCAGCGGTCCTGCCTATATTTTCTTGCTTGCCGAGGCCATGGGCCATGCCGGACGCATGAGCGGCCTGCCCCCGGAACTGGCCGACAAGCTGGCCCGCGCCACGGTGGCTGGAGCTGGTGAATTGTTGCATCAATCACCTGAACCCGCCTCCACCTTGCGCGAAAACGTCACCTCGCCGGGCGGCACCACGGCGGCCGCGTTGGAGGTCCTGATGGGCCCGCGCGGCATGAAGGAGCTGCTGGAAAAAGCCATCGACGCGGCGACCAGGCGTTCCAAAGAACTCGCCAGCTGAAGGGCCTGTCACCGTGAGCGACGACATCAGCCCAGCCACCACCCCGGCCATAACCTTCGACGATTTTTTAAAAGTCGATATCCGCGTCGGCCAAATCATGCGCGCCGAACCCTTTCCCGAAGCTCACAAACCCGCCATCAAGCTGTGGGTCGATTTCGGCGACGAGATCGGCGTGCGCAAAACATCGGCGCAGATCACCGCCCACTACAAACCGGAACTTTTGATGGGCCGCCAAGTGCTGGCGGTGGTCAATTTCCCACCCCGCCAAATCGGTAAGTTCATGAGCGAGGTTTTGGTGCTGGGCGTGCCCGATCAAGACGGCGAAGTGGTGCTGCTCAAACCCGATCAGTACGTACCGCTGGGCGGACGACTGTTCTAAGGTCAGGCCCTACGGCTGCTCAGCTGCAGACTTTTCATCCCCATTGTCCGCCCCGGCCAGCACCGAGACCATGGTCTTGCGCGACACCACGCCGCGAAAGTCACCGTCTTCGCAAACCACTGGAACCGGATAGGGCTGCTCGAGCGACGTCGGAAGAATTTCCTCCAACGACGTATCGGGCTGTACGGTGGGTGTTTCCTCAGCCAATTCGCTGAGCTCGGCATTGATGCCCGGCTTGTCGATTTCATCCTCGATCGACTCACGCGTGATGATGCCTTTGTAATCATCGTCACCATTGAACACATAACCGTAATCCCTGCCTTCACCGCGCATTTGTTTGAGCGCTTCGTTTAGGTTTTCGGTGGTCAAGCGGCAGACGGGTGGCTGCATCACCACATCAGCGGTGAGCACGCGGGCGCGATTGACGTCACGCACGAACGCTTCGACATACGCGTCGGCGGGGTGCAGCAAGATATCGACCGGACGACCAACTTGTGACAGCTCGCCGTCTTTCAAAATCGCAATGGTGTCGCCGATGCGCAAGGCTTCGTCGAGATCGTGGGTGATGAAAATGATGGTCTTGCGCAGGCGTTCTTGCAAAGCAATCAACTGGTCCTGCATTTCACTGCGAATCAAAGGATCGAGCGCGGAAAAGGCCTCGTCCATCAGCAAGATGTCAGCATCCGTGCACAAGGCGCGGGCGAGGCCGACGCGCTGCTGCTGGCCGCCGGAAAGCTGTGAAGGATATTGGGTTTCGTAGCCAGCAAGACCTACAGCATCAAGCCATTCGCGCGCTTTTTCGGTGCGCGCCGCCTTGTCCACACCTTGGACCATCAGGCCATAGGCGACATTTTCGATCACGGTTCGATGCGGCATCAAGCCAAAATGCTGAAACACCATCGACATCTTGTGTCGGCGGAACTGTTCCAGCTCTTTGGTGTTGAGGCTGACCACGTCGGTGCCTTCAACCGTGATGCGCCCATCCGTGGGTTCGATCAAACGGTTAAAGTGGCGGATCAAGGTCGATTTCCCAGACCCAGACAAGCCCATGATGACGAAGATCTCGCCCCGATGGATATCCAGATTGATGTTGTTGAGACCCACCGTGTGCCCGGTTGCGGCAAGAATGGCGTCTTTGGATTGACCGTCCTTGACCTGAGGCAAAATCGAAGTCGGGTCCGCGCCGAACACCTTAAACAGGCCGCGCACCTGGATCAGGGCTTCGTTCGATTGTTCAGGCATCGTTGCCACCCTTCAAGTGTCGTTGCGTGCGCCGTGCATAAGCTTGTGAAACGCGGTCAAAGGTGATCGCCAACGCGACGATGGCCAAACCGTTGAACAATCCCATGGTGAAATACTGGTTGGTGATGGATTTCAACACCGGTTGGCCCAACCCCTTCACCCCGATCATCGACGCGATCACCACCATCGACAGCGCCATCATAATGGTTTGGTTGATGCCCGCCATAATCGTCGGCATCGCCAGCGGCAGCTGCACCCCCGCCAGTCGTTGCCATGGCGTGGCGCCATAAGCGGCGGCGGCTTCCAAGACTTCTTTGTCGACCAGTCGAATACCTAAATTGGTGAGACGAATGACCGGCGGAATGGCATAGATCACCACAGCGATCACGCCCGGCACCTTGCCGATGCCCAGCAACATCACCACCGGGATCAGATACACAAACGCTGGCATGGTCTGCATGATGTCCAAAATCGGCGTAATGACGGAACGCGCGCGGTCTGATCGGGCCATGGCGATCCCGATGGGCACCCCCAGCGCAATCGACAGCAGGGTGCACACCGTAATGATGCTCATGGTGCGCATGGTGTTTTCCCACATGCCGAAATAGCCGATCAGCAAAAATGCAACGACCACGCCCAGCGACAGCCTCCATGATCGACTGGCGCCGTAGACCAAGGCGACGATAGCGGCCAGAACCAACCACCACGGCGATGTCAGCAGCAGTTTTTCCAGCCACACCAAAAACATCAGTAACGGGTCGAACACCGCTTCGATGGTTTCCCCCCACGACCGCGAAAATTCGCGGTACGCGGCATCAAGCCCCTTGCGGATCGCAACCAAGCTGGCGCGTTCCATTTCAGGAAATTTCGTCAACCAACTCTCGGTGGTCATGTTGGACTCCGCTTAAGCAACATTGGGATGCTCGCCCTCTTAAAGTTCGGCGAGGGCTTTCTTAACCTTGTCTGCGACTTCGGCCGAAACCCACGGCACCCAGGTGCTTTGATAGTTTTTCAAGAAATGCTCCATAACGATGTTGCCGTCGGCTTGATTGTCTTCCATCCAGGCCAACAGTTCGTTCATCTGCGCATTCTTGAAAGCCCGCTTGGCGAGATAGGCGAAGGCTTGCGGTGAACGGGTGGCGAAACCTTCGGTGGTCACGGTTTCAACCAATGACGGCGGATACATGGTGACTTTGGGGGTTTCGCAGTCGGCACTGGAAGTACAGGTCAAAAATTCGTTCTTGTCGATCCCGCTGCCGAAATCGACCTTGACCATCTTGTACTTGCCGAGCACAGCCGTCGGCGCCCAGTAATAGCCGAACCAGGGCTCTTCACGCGCGAACGCTTTGGCGATGGCGCCTGACAAACCCGCGCCGGAACCAGGGTCGACCAGCTCAAAACCGTCACCGGCCAACTTCAAAGCCTTAAACAGATTGCCCGCAGAAATCTGACAGTTCCAACCCGCCGGACAGGTGTAAAAACCGGATTTATCCGGGTCTTCGGGGTGCTTGAACATTTTGGCCTTGGCGCGAATGCCTTCGATGGTGGCAAGGCTCGGGTCTTTGTCGACCATATACTGGGGCACCCAGAAGCCTTCTTCACCGCCATCGCTCAGTGATTTTCCGGCAATGCGCAGACGCTTTTCGGCGACGCCTTTGTCGATGGCGTCTTTCAGCGAGTTGCTCCAAAGCTCTGGTGCAATATCGGGTTCGCCCTTTTCCGACATCGACGTTCCGGTCGGCATGGTATCGCCGGGGACCAGCTCCGCATCACAGCCGTAACCGTGTTTTAGAATAAAGCGATCAACGTTGGCCATCAGCGAAGCCGAATTCCAATTCATGTCGGCAATGGTCACGCGTCCGCAATCGCTGGCAGCCGACGCTGGCGTAGAAAGAACCGCTAAAACAGACACTGCAAAGAACATTCTAGTATTTAACAAAGCACAAAACTCCACCAATTCGCGTTGACGAAACAACAAACAGAACTGCTAACAAAAAACAACAAAGAAGCGCAAATAACCTCCATCGCAATTTTGAAGTTATTTACATTACTTCAACTTTACTTGCCACTGTATTTGCTGACAGAACGCCACAGGTTTCTTCTGCATTATTCATTGCATGTCGCGTTTGGTTTTTCAAGTTTTGCACAGAAAACTGCGCTTCTGCCGCCCAATTTGAGCTTAAACTGGCAACGACACGCGCACGCGCAAGCCCCCGCCGGGGGCGTCTTCCAGCACGATCTCGCCGCCATGACCGCGGATCACGTCACGCGCAATGGTCATGCCCAGACCGACGCCGCCGGTGACCGGGTTGCGTGAAGTGTCGAGCCGGAAAAACGGTTTAAACACGTCGGCGCGTCTGTCTTCGGGGATGCCAGGACCGTCATCGTCGACGACAATTTCCACCGTCTCACCCCGCACGCCGGATCGGATCGAGATATGTTGGCCGTGACGAATTGAATTTTCCACCAAATTGGTAAGGGCGCGTTTCAGCGCGTTGGGCTTGATCGAGGCGCGAATGTCGCCTTCTGAATGTAGGTCGATCGCCGCCCCTTTGCGCCGTGCCTGATTGGCGATTTCCAACAACATCTCCGACAAGCTAAAGTCCACCGCCGTCTCGCCGCCTTCGCCTCGGGCAAAGGCCAGATATTCTTCGAGCATGTGCTCCATGTCAGAAATATCGGTTTTCAGATCCGCTACGCCGTCCGCATCGCCCATCATTTCCAGCTGCAGCTTCATACGCGTCAGCGGCGTGCGCAGATCGTGCGACACCCCCGCCAACATATCGGTGCGTTGTTGGATGTGGCGCTTGAGGCGGTTGCGCATGGCGATGAATGCGCCCGCGGCGCGGCGCACTTCGGTGGCGCCCTCAGGCTTAAAGCGCGGGGTATCACGGCCCATGCCAAAATCTTTAGCGGCGCGCGCCAACCTGCGGATCGGACGCACCTGATTGCGCATGAACACCATGGCGACACCAAACAACAGCATCGAAGACCCCGCCATCCACAACACAAACACATATGTGGTGGTGGAAAACAGTCGTTTGCGCGGCACGGTAACGTGCAACACCCCCTCGGCCAACTGCACATAAATCTCGACAAAATTGTCGCGACTCTTGGCATCGATGCGATGCGGCTTCGCCACCACCTCATCCATGGCCCCAGTCATCTGACGCACCAGTATGGTTTCGCCCAATTTCTGGGTATCGGAAAGCACCCCACCGGGGATGTATTCAATATCCAACTGTAGGGAGGTTTTCACCTGGCGAAACAGAGCTTGATGAGCCAACACATCCGGCGTGCGGCGCATACTTTCGATCACCACCGTGATTTCGCCGGCCACACCTAACGCCAGGCGGCGCCCGACTTTGTTCCAGTGATTTTCAAAAAACACCGTTGCGCTGATCACTTGCAGTAAAATCAGCGGCGTGACGATGATCAGCACCGAACGCCCGAGCAGGCTTTTGGGAAGATACGGTTTTAAGACCGTGGACAAATGCATGGCGCGCCCCTCAATCCGGCATCAGGACGTAGCCTTTGCCACGCACGGTCTGAAGATAGCGCGGAAGCTTCGGGTCCGATTCAATTTTTCTGCGCAGCCGTGTAACCTGCACATCCACCGCCCGCCCGCCGCCGCTGGCGTCGGCGCCAGCACCCGTACGCTCGATCAAATCGTCTCGTGATAACGGCTGACCGGGACGTTCACCAAGCACTTTCAACAGCTGCACCTCGACCGTGGTCAGGCGCACAGGTCGGTCGTCGACCTTCAACACACCCCGGTCCAAATCGAAACTTGCTGCACCCATAGTGATAATACGCGGCTCATCGTCGTTATCGGTGCGTTGCGGCACGCGTTTGAGGATGTTGTTGACCCGCAATAACAATTCGCGCGGCTCAAAAGGTTTGGTGAGATAATCGTCCGCGCCGTGCTCAAGCCCACGGATGCGATCTTCGGACTCAGCCATTGCGGTCAGCATCAAGATCGGAACGTCGGATGTGGTGCGCAGGTCGGCGGCAAAGTCGAGCCCGCTTTCACCCGGCATCATCAAATCCAGGACAATCAAATCGAACGCCAACGACGCCAGTTTGGCGCGGGCATTGGCAGCATCGGTCGCGCTGATCACGATGAAGCCGTTGTCGCTGAGATATTTTCGCAGCAACTCACGCAAACGGTCATCGTCATCCACCACCAAGATATGCGGGGTATCCGCCACCATGCCCCCAGGCCTCCTTCAGGTTCTATGGAAGAACATTAGCACCTCAATCGGTGTGAGGGCCACCGCCAGTAAACCGCGCGCGATCATCGGCATTGATGATTTGCGTCAGCACCGCTTTGAAACCCTGAACCGCGTCAGCACCGGCAGCTTTGTAAGCGCGACCGATGCGCGCACTTTGGCAATCCGTCAGACGGACTTCCAGCGCATCACCTTTGTCGGTCAGCGCTAAAATCCGCCGCCTGCGATCACCCGCATCGGTTTCTTGATTGATGTAACCTTCACGCACCAACTGGCCCAGCACCCGCGAGAGGCTTTGCTTGGTAATTTTCAAAATGCCCAGTAGCCGATTGACGGTGATGCCGGGGTTGCGCTTGACGAAATAGATGACGCGGTGATGCGCGCGGCCAAAGCCATCGCCAGCCAAAATCGCGTCGGGTTCGCCGGTAAAATCGCGATAGGCGAAGAACAACAGCTCCAAGGCTTGGCGCAGTTCTTCGTCGCTAAGATAAGCGTTCAGAAGATCACCGTCCGTGCTTAAGGGCTTGTCCTGGCTCATTGCGCTTATACCTTAAAAAAATAAGTCAGTGTTATTGACATATATGCCCAGTTTTGATAAAAAACGCAACAACATTCCTGGGAAAAGTCCCAAAACGGTAATAATATTTCAAAATGTCCTCTGGCGACGCACGTCGAGGCTATGAGAAGGGTGAAGACGATGGCGGGTCCCGCTTACGACGACCGTGATGGTAAAATCTATTACGACGGTGAAATGGTGGAATGGCGCGATGCCAAGGTTCACTTGCTGAGCCACGCTTTGCATTACGGCTCTGCGGTCTTTGAAGGCGTGCGCATGTATTCGGGCAAGATCTTTAAACTGCGCGAACATTCCGAACGCTTGATCAAGTCAGCCGAAATCATGGGCTTTGAAATCCCTTACACCGTCGAACAAATCGACCAAGCGTGCATCGATGCGTGCGCCGTCAACGACATCACTGATGGCTACCTGCGTCCGTTCGCGTGGCGCGGCAGTGAAATGATGGGTGTGGCTGCACAAAGCAACACCATCCACTTTGCCGTGGCAGCGTGGGAATGGCCCAGCTATTTCTCGCCAGAAGCGCGCGCCAAAGGCATTTCCTTGACGACCTCCCAGTGGCGTCGCCCGCCACCCAACACCGCACCGGTTCACGCCAAGGCCGCAGGTCTGTACATGATCGCGACCCTGTCCAAGCACGACGCCGAAGACAAGGGCTTCACCGATTCACTCATGCTCGATTGGCGCGGTCAGGTCGCCGAGGCCACCGGCGCAAACATCTTTATGGAAATGGGTGACGGCAAACTGCACACCCCGATCCCCGATTGTTTCCTCGACGGCATCACCCGGCGCACGGTCATCGACTTGGCCCGCGCCCGCGGCATTGAGGTCGTGGAACGCGTGATTATGCCCGAAGAATTGGCGAATGCCACCCAGGTGTTCCTCACCGGCACGGCGGCGGAAGTCACCCCGGTGGGCGCCATCGACGAACACACCTACGACGTCGGCGAGATCACCAAAACCATGATGGACGATTACGACAATGCTGTGGGCAAGGCTCCGGCAAGCGTGGCGGCTGAGTAAACTCGCCCCGACACGCTGAATGAGAAAAACCGCATTGGCGCAAAAGCTGATGCGGTTTTTCTGTGCCTTAAAATGAAGATGCGATTGAGGCTTATATCCTGTGTTCGCGATAGATATTGTCGTTCGGCGGCGGACCCTTTTTGCTGCCCGATACCCTGGCACCAAGACAGTGTTCACAGCACATCTGAAATGCAGCGTAAACGTTTCAGAAATGGGAAGGTCAAGGCATCACATCGCCCCGCCGGGCTTATCCACGTGGTGTTCGCTAAGTTTATCGGTGAGAAATTCAAACGCGTCATCGACGCTGTCTGAGCAGTGAAACAGCTCCAGATCGCTCGGCGAGATGGTGCCGTATTTGACCATCGCATCGAGGTTCAAAATCTCGTTCCAATATTCAGAACCGTACAAAACCACCGGCATGGCCTTGCCCATCTTGCGGGTTGAGACCAGCGTCATCAGTTCGAAGAATTCATCGAGCGTTCCGTAACCGCCGGGAAACACGATCATCGCCTTGGCAAGATAGGAAAACCAAAACTTGCGCATGAAGAAGTAGTGAAAATCGAACGTAAGCTCACGCGTGATATAGGGGTTTTCATGTTGCTCGAACGGCAGCGAGATGTTGAGCCCGATGTTGTGGCCTTTGGCGTCAGCGGCGCCGCGATTGGCGGCTTCCATGATGCCAGGTCCACCGCCGGTACACATCACAAAACGTTTCGAGCGGCCTTTCAAGCCTTTCGACCATTCGGTCAAACGGCGCGACAGTTCGCGGGCCTCTTCATAATAGCGCGACATCGCCAAAGTCTGTTCGGCGCGCGCCACATCGCCGCCGTGTTTTCTTGCCGATTCAAGTGCGACTTCGGCAACTTCGCGCGAACGGATGCGGGCGGAACCGAAGAACACAATGGTGTCGGAAATGTTGTGGCGTTCAAAGCGGTCTTCCGGCTCCAAGAACTCCGCCATGATGCGCATAGGTCGTCCGGCGCGGCTTTGGATGAAGTCCAAGTCCTTGTAGGCTTTGACCGGCTTGTCGGAACCGTCTTCGCCGTCGCGTTTGTCGGGCTTGCGCGCCATGGTCAGTTCTCCAGCTCTCAATACTTAATCTATAAGTCCTTATCGTTCTTATATTTTTCACGGATTTAGACGCAATAGCAAGGCCCCCGCTGACGGTGTGCAAATTGGCTCACAAGATTGTGATGGGCATATTCATACCGCTTTGCCATATGTACAGTTCATGAAGCATACGGGAAGAAACCCTGTGCATCGGAGAAACGGGTGGCGGAAAAGCCGCTCGTTTCGCATTTATACCGATACGCGCGCCAGCAATCCGGTGAGGTCCAAGACCGTTTCAGTGTCTGGGGGAAACAAATCGTCGTGATGCGGCGCGATGCGGCCCAGGAACGCCACGTTTCGATCGTGGGCGGCGTCGTAATCCGTCATCGCATCACCCACGAACAACACCCGCGCCTTATCAAGCCCGGTGCGGGTGACAATATCATCGATGATTTCAGGCTTCAGACGGGGGGAACCATGGACCTCGTCAAAATAGCCGTCCCAGCCGCGTTGGACGACGATGCGTCGCAGCTCATCTTCGGGTGTTCCGGAAATGACGTACAGCTTCAACCGCCCTTTCACCGCATCCAAAAATTCGATTGCACCGGGGACTGCGGGCGCTGTGATGACTTTGCTTTCAACGATTGCGGCGTAGCGCCCGATCCAGGCCTTCAGGGCCGCCGGGGGCAACGTTTGGCCGAGAAATTCTTTGTGATATAGCTCGATTTTGCGCACTCGGGAGATTCCGGCGTGGCGGATATGGTGGCTGACGCAACGCTGAACCACGTCATCGCCAAACTCTGCATAGAGCTCACGGAATGCATCTGTTTTGATGTCGGCGCTTTCGACCAAAACACCATCAAAATCAAAAAAGATTGCGTCGTAACGGATGGTGTTTCCCCTTGAAAATTACGGTTTGTTCCAGCGTTGAGTCGCAGCATCGTCGCTGGCCTTGGCTTCAACCCAATGCTCGCCAGATGGCGCGCTTTCTTTTTTCCAAAACGGCGCTTTGGTTTTCAGCCAGTCGATCAAAAAATGGCAGGCTTCAAACGCGGCTTCACGATGTGCGCTGGCGGCAGCGACAAACACGATGCGTTCGCCGGGCTCAAGTCGGCCAAAACGATGAATGATCAACGTCGCGTCCAACGGCCAGCGCGCGTGGGCTTCTTTTTCGATCGCTTCGAGCTGCTTTTCGGTCATGCCGGGATAGTGTTCCAGCGTCATCGCCGAAATCTCTGCGTCCCCGGCGAAGTCGCGCACCATACCGATGAACGAGCATACCCCGCCGATGGCATGGTTGTCGGCGGTGAGCTGTTCGAGCTCCCGTCCCGGGTCAAAGTCATGTTCTTGGACGCGGATCATCTAAACATCAGCCTCCCGTCACCGGTGGGAAAAACGCCACTTCGTCACCGTTGCTGAGCTTGTGATCAGTATCGACATGTTCTTGGTTGACCGCCACGCGAACCACGGCCTCATCGGCGAAGGCGGCGCTATAGCCCCCCCCCCGGCCCTTAAGCCACGCGACCAGTCCAGCGACGTCGGTGACGCCATTGGGCAAATCCAGATCCTCTTGCGACGTGCCGGTCTTTTCCTTGAGCCAGGCGAAATACAAAACCTTCACGATGTCATCTCCACAAACGGCAAGAAATCGACCAAGTCGCCCTTGTTCACGCGTTCCAAATCTTCGGGCAGTTCGACCAAACCGTCGCTGGCGACCATCGACGTGAGAATGCCAGAGCCTTGCGACGGATGCTTGTGAACGCACGCCTCGCCGTTTTCATCAGTCTGCAAGTTGGCGCGCAGCCATTCCCGGCGTCCGGCTTTTTTGTTCATCTCGAACGCGGCGGGAATGCGGTAAATGTGTGGGTCCGTCGCCGTTCGTCCCGAAAGCGTCAAGATCAACGGCCGCGCGATGCGCATGAACGTGACCATCGCCGCAACGGGATTCCCAGGCAATCCGACGAACGCGGTGTCGACAATTTTACCGAACGCCATGGGCCGCCCCGGTTTGATCGCGAGCCGCCAAAAATCGATACTGCCCAGGCTTTGAACCACGTGGGTGATGTGATCTTCTTCGCCCAGGCTGACCCCGCCGGATGTGATGATCAAATCGTGGCCCGGATAAGCGTCGTGCAGGGCGGAGCGAATTTCCGCAACCCGGTCCGGCAAAATGCCCAGGTCGGTGATTTCACAGCCCAAGCCCTTCAACAATGCGCTGATGGCGTAACGGTTGGCGTCATAAATCCCGCCATCGCCCGCTTCATCGAATGCCGGATCGACAACCTCGTCGCCGGTGGAAAAGATCGCACAGCGCAGGCGGGAATAGACCTTCACCTTGCCCCGGCCCACCGACGCCGCCAAGCCGATTTCCTGGGCGCGCAAAACTTGGCCGGTTTTGATGATAACGTCGCCCGCGATCACGTCTTCGCCTTGTTTACGGCGATTGGCGCCTTGCTTGATGCCCGTCGGTAAAATCACCTCATCGCCGTCAAGGGCTACGTCTTCTTGCATGTACACCGTATCCATGCCGTCGGGCACCGGCGCGCCGGTGAAAATCTGCACCGCTTCGCCTTCTTCAGCCTGACGGCCTAACGGGTGGCCCGCCGCAATGCGTGCGGTGACCGGCAAGCGTGTTTCGCCATTGACCAGCAGGCCCGCATGGCGAACCGCGTAGCCATCGACGGCGGAATTATCATGCGGTGGGACGTCGCGCGGGGCGGTGATGTCTTCGGCCAGAACGCGGTCTAAGGCGTCGCGCAGTGCAACCGTCTCTGTCCCGACGACGATGTGGGCGCGATCTTTCAAAACCCGCAAGCCTTCATCGAAAGGCATCAAGTCGTCGCCAATCGAAAAACAATCGTCTTGCAAACCCGCCACGTTATTCCCCTTTTGCTGCCTTTTCGTTCCCGGCATCCGTCTCCACAATGTGGCGCAGACCCGCACGCAGGTAATCGTATCCTGTAATGATGGTGATCACGGCAGCGATCCACAAACCGTAAATGCCGATTTCCCAGGTGGTGGCGAACCCGAAATCCGGGCCTGCCGCACCAACGATGAGAAAGCCCAGCGCCAGCATCTGAATGGTGGTTTTCCATTTCGCCAGTAGGCTCACCGGCAACCCAACGCGAGCTTCGGCGAGAAATTCACGCAAACCCGACACCAGGATTTCCCGGCACAAGATCACGGCGGCAGGCAAGATGTGCACCGCGCTGATGCTTTCCACACCGACCAGCATGAACAGCACGCCGGCGACCAAAAGCTTATCGGCGATGGGGTCGAGAAACCGCCCGAACGCCGATTGCTGGTGCCACGCGCGCGCCAGATAGCCGTCGAAAAAGTCGGTGATGCAGGCGTACGTATACGCCGAAAACGCCAGCCAGTTGCCCAGCGGGGTACCCATCATGATGAAGCCAAGCACCACCGGGATGGCGAGGATGCGCGAAACGGTCAAAACATTGGGAAGGTTGAGAATCATAAGCCTACGCTGGAGGGTCAAATGCTTGAAAAACTGATGGCGGACGGATGCATTCTAACGCCCTATGTCTCTGGATGAAACCAGTCATAAATCTGTTTTGCGGTTGCTTTTGAAATGCCGTCCACAGCTTCCAAGTCCACATGGCCTGCTTCTTCAACCGCTTTGGCCGATCCGAAGTGGTGCAACAGCGCCTTTTTGCGCTTGGCGCCGATGGACGGAATGTCGTCCAATTTTGAATGCTGCTGCGCTTTCGAGCGCCGTCCGCGGTGGGTGCCGATGGCGAATCGATGCGCTTCGTCACGCAACCGCTGGATAAAATAGAGCACCTGATCACGTTCTTGCAGCTGTTTTGGGGCAAGCCCTGGCAGGAAAATACGTTCGCGTCCGGCGTTGCGGTCTGGTCCTTTGGCGACGCCGGCAACCGTGATGCCTTCGATATTCAGTTCGCTCAGGACCTCCAACGCGACGCCCAATTGGCCGCGGCCGCCGTCGATCAACAACAAGTCGGGCCAATCGGCGCCCCGCTCCCCGCCATTTTCTGCGCTGTCTTTTAAGGCGCGCTTGAAACGTCGAGTGAGAACCTCACGCATCATCGCGTAGTCATCGCCCGGCTCATAGCCATCCACGCCGCCTTCAGCGTTGGACGCGCCGCGAATGTTGAATTTGCGATACGCATTTTTGCGAAAGCCTTCCGGTCCAGCGACAATCATCCCGCCCACCGCGTTGGTCCCGGAAACGTGAGAGTTATCGTAGACCTCGATACGGCGGGGCGGATGGTCCAGGCCAAACAGAACCGCCATTTCTTCGAGCATCTTTTCTTGGGTCGCATATTCGGCGGAACGGCGCGCCAGCGCATCGCGGGCGTTATCCAGCGCATGGGCCACCAGCCCCGCACGATCGCCGCGGCTTGGCTTGGCCAGCTTGACCTTTCGTTCGGCGCGCACCGCCAAGGCATCCGCCAGCAGTTCGGTGTTGGGGATGTCGTGGCTGAGTAAAACTTCACGCGGTGGGATATGCGCAGCGTAAAACTGGCCCAAAAAGGCCTCCAGGACATCCGCCACATCCTCGCCTTTGGCTTGAGCCGGAAAATAGGCGCGGTTGCCAAAGTTACGACCACCCCGAAAAAAGAACACCTGCACGCAATTGAGGCCGTTTTTATGGCTCAACGCCACCACGTCGGCGTCCACAACGGTGCCAGGGTTGATGTCTTGATGCTGCTGGATGCGGGTCAGTGCGCGAATACGGTCGCGAAATTGGGCTGCCTTTTCATATTCCATGTCGTCGCTGGCCGCCTGCATTGAGCGCGCCAGACGTTTCTGAATGTCTTGGCTTTTGCCTTCTAGGAATTGGCGCGCCTCGTCAACCAGTTCCGTATAGGCGACACGGTCAACCTTGCCATCGACGCACGGGCCACAGCAGCGCTTGATTTGATACAGCAAACACGGTCGGGTGCGATTGGTGAACACCGAATCGGAACAGGTGCGCAGCAAAAATGCCCGTTGCAGCACCGTCAGGGTTTCGTTCACCGCCCAAACGCTGGCGAACGGTCCGAAATACTCGCCCTTTTCCTTGCGCGCGCCACGATGTTTGAGCACGCGGGGAAAATCGTGCGCCGACGTCACCAAAATTTCCGGGAAGCTTTTGTCATCGCGCAGCAAGATATTGTAGCGTGGCGCCAGCTTCTTGATCAGGTTGGCTTCCAGCAGCAGGGCTTCGGCTTCGGTGTGGGTGGTGACGAATTCCATCGTCAGGGTCTGCGCCACCATGCGCCGGATGCGCACCGACTGGCGTTCGGGCTTGGTGTAATTGGCCACCCGTTTTTTCAAGTTTTTGGCTTTGCCGACGTACAGAACCTTACCGCCCTCGCCCAGCATCCGGTAGACCCCCGGTTTGGCGGGCAGGGTTTTGAGATAGCGCTCAATGACGACCGCGCCTTGAACGGCGGCGGTGGGTTCGGATGCGGCTGTAGGCGGTGGCGTTTGCATACTCGAAATTACGCTCATCAGACGTTCGGCGTAAAGGTTTCTAATACTTTCAGATGGTTGTTCAGGCGCTTCCAAAGGCTGGTAAAAATAATGTTCGTTCTTGACCTTGGAACTATCCACCAAAGCTGTGGATAAGTTTGTGCACAATACGCACCTATCGGGACCATGTTGAGGGACTCCCTCACATCCTTCACTTTGCACATTTATTGGGCAAAACCATAACGCATTGATTTTGTTAAAATTTTATAGATTCACGGGACGACCGTCTGAAAACCAGCTTACAGACAAGTTACAGCATGGTTTCAAACAAGAACGGACCAGGCTGTGCAAAACCGACACTGTAAGTCTAACTGAGGCGCTATTGAACGCCACTTTGATGTTTCACAAATAATGTGAAAACTATACTTCAGGATTAAAGCGTTCGATTTCAACACCCACGCTTGAAGCGTCTTCAAAGACATCGAGCTTTTCCACCCTAACGCGCACGGAACGCACTTGCGCGGGGGTTAAGCAGACACTGGCAACCTCTTCGGCCAAAGTTTCCACCAAATTGGTATGGCCTTGATTGCAAACGGCGCGTACAGCGGTAGTGATTTGCTCATAGCAGACCACATTTTGAATGTCGTCGGCTACGCTGGTGACATCGCCTTCAAACACCGCAAGGTCTAAATTGAGGCGCACGCGTTGTTTGGCGCCCTGCTCAAAATCATGCACGCCGATAAAGCTCATCAACACCAAATCGCGCACAAAAACATGGCGAATACCGACGCGAGCATCGGCAATCGAAGGCGAAGAAACGAGACGGATGGTGGCGGTGCTCATGGCGAGGCCTTTTCAGCAGGGGGTCTGAGGAAACGTCATTCGTTGGGCGGATTGAGGTTGGATGCCTGAGCCCAGCCCAAATGCTGCCCACCGTCGAGCGCAATCATCTGTCCCGTCATGGACGGCGCATTGATGATAAAGCGCACGGCATCGGCAATTTCGTCGGCCATAACGCGCCGCCCAAGCGGGACTTCCGACCATTGGCGCGCAAAGTCGTCTTCGGATTGGCGGACGTTCTTAATGGTTGGCCCCGGACCGACGCCATTGACCCGAACTTTAGGCGCCAACGCCAAAGCCAACGTTTGGGTCAGGGTCCATAGTGCGGACTTGGATACGGTGTAGGACATAAAGAACGGGGTGAGATTCCACACCCGTTGGTCCAACAAGTTGATGATCGCGCCTTCCAAACCGGCCGGCAGCTGATCAGCGAACATTTGCGACAACACGAAAGGCGCGCGCAAATTGACGTTCATGTGCATATCCCAGCTTTCGCGGGTGCAGTTATCAACCGTGTCATTTTCAAACAAAGACGCGTTATTGACCAGCGCCGTCAACGGCCCCAATACTTTTGTCGCGGTGGGGATGATGGATTTGACCTCATCCTCATTGCCCAGGTCGGCCTTGATCGCAACGGCGCGCCCGCCCACCTCGCGGATAGATGCGACCAGCTGTTCCGCCTTTTCGTGAGAATTCAAGTAATGCACCGCAACGCCGAAGCCGTGGGCGGCCAAATCGAACGCAATGGCGCGCCCTATACGGTGCGCCGCGCCGGTGATCAGTACATTGGGGTGTCCTTGGCTATCCATGATCGGAGAATGATGGAAGTCCGCTTATGATGCAAGTCCCCGATTTAAGCATCCAATTGCAGGTTCAAAAGAAGCATCAACCGACCCACGACAGAACCTGGTCCACACCAACGGCCTGGGCCGCGATGTACAATCCATATGCGCCCAAAAACATCAATCCTTCGCGACGCCCCAAACGCGCGCCGGTCGCCAAATACGCCAAGATTACAAGGGTTGCGCCCATCATGATCCACAGATCGAATTGCACCAATTGCGCTGGCACCGGTAGCGGCACAAAAAGGGCGACCCCGCCGGCCACGCCCAAGGTGTTGAACAGGTTGGAACCGATCACATTACCGATGGCCACGTCTGTATGGCCGCGGCGCGCCGCCACAGCGGATGCCGCCAGTTCCGGCAACGACGTGCCGAACGCGATTAAGGTCAGGCCGATGACTTCTTCGGAGACGCCAAAGTTGCGCGCAATTTGGCTGGCGCCCGCGACCAGTTGGTCGGCGCCGAAGCTCAACGCAATCAAACCGCCGATGACGCTCAGCCATGCGAGCCCCATGGACATTTTAACGTCTTGAAATTCTTCCGCTTCGCGTTCGTGCAGATGCGCGCTGGCTTGACCGTCGCTGCGTTCGCGCAGATATGAGCGCAGGAAATAGCCGAACAGCACCAACACCATCACGCCGCCCGCGATCTCGCTCACGGTGCCCGCCAAGCACAGCCACGTGAACAGCACCGACGCGCCGGTCAACATCAAGCCATCGCGGATCACCGCACGGGTGTCCACCACCACCGGGGCCATCAGGGCGGTCGCGCCGAGAATCAGCAAGATATTAGCGATGTTGGAACCCACCACGTTGCCCAGGGCAATCGCCTCTGACCCGTCCAAGGCGGCGCTGAGGCTGACCACGAATTCCGGGGCGGACGTGCCAAACGCCACCACCGTCATTCCGATCAAAAGCATCGACAGCCCCAGTTTCACCGAAACCTGAACCGCGCCGCGGACCAGAAATTCCGCGCCGCCCAACAGCAACGCAAAACCAAAAATCACCTGCACATAAATCATGCTCGTTAGCCCTTTTCGGCAGTATTTGGCGCAAGGTCGATGAACGCATCGACGATGTCGAGGTACAGATCGCGCTTAAACGGCACGATCAGGTCCGGCAATTTCTGCATCTCGGCCCACTGCCATTGTGAAAATTCAGGATGCTTGTGCGTATTCAAATCGATATCCGCGTCCTGTCCGAGGTAGCGCATCGCATACCATTTTTGTTTTTGCCCACGGTAGCGGCCTTTCCAAACTTTTTTGCGGACCTCCTTGGGCAAATCATAGGTAAGCCAATCTTCGGTTTCCGCAATGATTTCAGCGTTATTGGTTCCGATTTCCTCGTCCAATTCGCGCATCACCGCTTCGCGTGGATCCTCATCCGCATCGATTCCACCCTGGGGCATTTGCCACGCATCGCCCGGCGTGTCGATGCGCTTGGCGACGAAGACAAGGCCATCTGCGTTCAAAAGAACGACGCCGACGCCAAGGCGATAAGGTAGGTCGTGTTTTTTGCTCATGATTGGCTTTTATCTGATGAGTTGTTTGTTGGCTAGAGACGATACGGGCACCAATTGCAGGCCCTTTTGATCAAACGTTTTGAGCCACGCGGTGAGCTGTTCCAAAGCCAAGGGCGAGGCCGAGATCCGGGCGATCGCGATGGCGCGCTTTTTGGCCAGCGCTTCCAGCTCCTGAAATTGAAGTTCCAACGCCGCGCGTCCCGGGTTTGCGTCCAGCGTCAGCTCCACGGTGGCCCACTTTGCCCCCACTTGGTAGGCAACCCGGGTGCCAAGCGAATCTTCCGCGCCGCCATCCACATACATCACGCCGCGTTTATTCAACTCCTCAATGATCACTTTGAGTTGCTCTTCCACCGAGAGGAACTTACTTCCATAAACGCTCAAGACACCAAAATAGCCCGTCGTTTGGCTCAGTATCCATTCCAACTGCTGAACATTTTGATCGGGAGTGGCCAGCGCTTTCAAAGCATTGGGACCTGGGTCCGAGAACGGGAAGTCGCTGGATTCGGACGGCATGTTTAACAACACTTCGTGTCCGGCCGCACGCGCCCGCTTGGCCCAAAAGTCCAACCCGCGCGCATACACATCCAACGACAAAGCGACGTCGGCGGGCGTGGCGGCGATGGCGGCTTCGGTTGATGCGCGCGACATCCCCAAACCGGTCACAATCACGGCGATTTTCGGGTTGCCGCTTTTGGTCTGCGGTTCGGGGCGCGCATAGGCGTCAAAAGGGGTCTCGCCTTGTGGGCCAATTTTGGGCAGCAAGCCATGCTCTCCCGGCTCAACCAGGGTTGCTACGGGCGCGGCTTGAAGCGGTTCCGCCGCCGGCCAAGGCGTCAGTTTTTCATAAGACGCTTTGGTGGTTGAAGGAATCACCACGCCAACGCCAGGCTCCATCTGCACGTCAAGGCCGAGCTGCGCCAATTCCGATTGCGGCGCTTGGTCCGCAGCGTCGGGCGCGACTGACGATGGTGCCAGCTGCGCCTCACCCGGTCCACCTACGGGTGGAGCCAAGCCGTCAGTGCTATCAACTACTGGCGTTGGTGCTTGCGCCGGCGCCGGTGCGTCAAGAGATGGCGTTGACGGAGCAGCCGGGGCGATGTCGTCCAGGCTGATCACCAATCCTCCTGCGCCTTCTTGGGGAGGATTACCGCCCTCAGCCACAACCTCTTCAGCAGGCGTTGATGTCTGATCGCCTCCCATCAACCACCACGCCAGTCCACCGATCACCATGGCGACAGCAACACCGCCACCGGCCAGCATGAGTAGTTTTTTCAGCTTGGCCTTCTGCGCTTCTTCGTCATCGTCCTCTTCATCATCATCGTCATCGAACCCGCCGCCCACGGAAAAATCGGCGAGATCGTTCATCACCTTGTCCGAGGCGCTGACGGTCATCTCTTGATCGGGTTCGTCAAAATCTGATAAGTCGATGTCATCGTCATCGCCCTGATCATGGGCTGGATCATGAAGATCGCCATCTGTATCATCGAATTCGTTCTCGTTGAATTCGTCGAGTTCTTCGTTATCGAAGTCGTCAAAATCTTCGTTGCTGCCCTCTTCGCCCTTTTCCTTGGCATCGGCGTCGAGCTGATCCAAATCACCAAGGTCGGCGAACAGATCGTCACCGTCGCCGCCAGACGGCAAGAAGTCGCGGTCTTCATCTTCCTCGGCGATGCCACCTTTTTTCCGCGCCTTGAGTTTGGCGATCAAGCTCATGGGGGTCAGGCGCGCAAAAACACCGGTCACCGCCGACAGCTTATTGATCAACGGAAGTTTCACGTGTCACTTGCCCCCTGGCAGTCCATCCCCAAGCGTTGGGTGCGCTTTACAAAAGCGCACCCACTCTTATCAGCCCTTCGGGGCCGCAGTCATGTCGCTGTACAAATTGATGCCGCGGATCAGATCCAGCGCACGAGTCAACTGATAGTCAGACTTTGGCGCGTCAGCTTCAGCATCTTTTTGATCGGCTTTCGTGTCGCCCTTCTCATTCGCTTTTGGATCGGTTTTCTTGCCCGCCTTCTTGTCCGCTTTTTGGCCGTTTTCTTTATCCAAAGCGCCGCGCAAGTCGCGTTCACGACGCTGACTTTCCGGCTCCAAGCTTTCGATTTTGGACTGCGGGACATTGATATCGGGTGAAATGCCGACAGATTGGATCGAGCGGCCCGACGGGGTGTAATAGCGCGCCGTGGTCATGCGCATGGCTCCGTATTCCCCCAGCGGCGAAATGGTCTGAACCGAGCCCTTACCAAACGATTTGGTGCCCATCAAGATCGCCCGGCCATGGTCTTGCAATGCGCCTGCGACGATTTCAGAGGCCGAAGCCGAACCGCCGTTGATCAACACCACAACCGGCAAACCGCCGGTCAAATCGCCCGGACGCGCGTTAAAACGCTGGGCTGCGTCGGGGTGCTGTTCGGAACGGATGGAAACGATCTCGCCGTGTTCCAAAAATGCATCCGAAACGGCGATGGCTTGATCCAAAAGCCCGCCGGGGTTGGCGCGCAGATCAAGGATCACCCCTTTGAGTGCTTTGTTCTTTTCATCTTTTTTCAGTTCCGTGCGCAGCTTTTTCATTGCTTTGGCGAGGCCGCTTGCGGCTTGTTCGTTGAATGAGGTGATACGCACATAGGCAATATCGTCTTCCAAGTGTGAACGCACCGAACGGATTTTCACCACCGCGCGGGTCAACGTCACGTCAAACGGGTCTTTGCCTTCGCGCACCACTTTGATGGTGATTTCAGCGCCCACCGGCCCACGCATTTTGTCGACCGCTTCCGAAAGCGTCAGCCCCATGACCGGCTCGCCGTCTAGATGGGTGATGAAATCACCCGGCTGCAACCCGGCGCGAAACGCTGGGGTGTCATCAATCGGCGACACCACTTTAACCACGCCACTGTCCATGGTGACTTCGATGCCAAGACCGCCAAACTCGCCTTTGGTCTGAACCTGCATTTCTTCGAAGCTATCGGCGTTCATGTAGCTGGAATGCGGATCCAACGAGCTGAGCATGCCGTTGATGGCGGACTCGATGAGCTTTTTGTCAGATGGCTTTTCCACATAGTCGCCGCGCACGCGTTCAAACACATCACCAAACAATTGCAGAAGCTTGTATGTGTCTTCAGGGGTTTTGCTTTCCGCCGCCCGCACATCGGCGGGGTGAACCAATACGGTCGCGCCCAGTAGAAACGCACCGACCAAAGCGGTGGTGATGGTGGGTCGAATGGTCATGCCTATGAGTATCCCTTTGATTAACCCTGAGGTATCCGTTTGCGTTGCGCGAGCCATGGTAGAGGGTTGATGGGCTGGTTGTCGCGGCGAAACTCTACATAAAGAACCGGCTGTTGACCATCATCACTCATCACGGCGACAGGCTCACCCGCCAAAACCGGCTGATCGATGACTGCGTCGATGCGTCCAAGTCCGGCAAGCAGGCTATGATATCCTTCGCCATGATCAATGATCAAGAGCTGCCCATACCCCCGAAACGGCCCTGAAAACACCACTTTACCGTCAAACGGCGCAATCACGCGGGCCTGGGCGCGGGTTTCAATCGACAGCCCCTTGCTGGTCAGCCCGCCATCCAATTGCTGGCCATAAAGCCCCGCCAGGCGCCCGACGGCGGGAAACGGAAGCTTGCCGCGCGCCTTGGAGATCGAACCGATGGAGCCCAACGCCGCCAAATCCACGGCTGCCGGGGCCTCAGCAGGACCGTTTTGGGGCTTCACATGCAAAGCTGAGCGGGCTTTTTGCTCAGCCCGCACTTTGGCTTGGGCTTGAGCTTTTTTCTCAGCCGCCACTCGCGCAGCATTGAGCTTGCCGACCAGGTCGCGCAGGTTTTTGGCCTGCTTGCCCAGCTTGCGGGCCGCCGACTGGGCGGCGCGGCTTTTTGAAATCGCCTCGGCGCGCAACGCGGCCTTTTGCTTGCGCATCACGTCGATGCGTTGTTCTTCTTCGCGCAGAACTTCCGCCGCCCCTTGCAGGGCTTGGCGCTGATCGTCGACTTTCAAACGTGCTTGGGCCAGGCCGTCGAGTTCACTTTTTAAGGTGTTGGCGCGCTTTTCAATCGCCGGCACGGCCGCGCGCAGCAAGATTGCGCTGCGCACGGTGTCTTCAGGCGGAATCGGCTGAGCGATCAGAGCTTCGGTGGGAAAGCGCGCGATCCGGCTGAGCGCCATCATCACGCCGGAAAACTGGCGCTGGCGGTCGCGCAATTGAAGTTCTTTTTGGCGCGCGGCGCGTTCCAGGCGGTTGAGCTCGTGTTCCAAACCGACGACTGAGGCTTCTTGATCCTGAACCCGCCTTGCCGCTGCAATCAAGTCTTTGGACAGGGTCGCCAGTTCTTGTTTCAAGTTTGCGGCGCGCGTTTTTTGACGCTCGCTTTCCGCTTGTTGGCTTTTGATTTTTTGTTCGACGCTTTGCAGCTTGTTGCCTGCGTCCTTGACGTTTTGCGCGGGCGCGGGCGAAGTCACGAACGCAACCGCGAACACCATAGCAACGCCATAAAAGCAGCGGGTTTGCTTACGCGCCAAGTGCCTCATCCCCAGCCGCATCCCGGTCGTCTTGGATCAATGTGCTGCCGCTCATGGACGACGGTGCCTTTAGCCCCAGCAATTGCAACATGGTCGGTGCGACGTCCGCCAAGCCGCCATCGCGCAGCCCCTTGGCCCACGCGGGCGCGTTGACCAAAACAGCTGGCACCGGAAACAACGTGTGTGCGGTGTGCGGGTTTGAACCTTCACACATTTTTTCGCAATTGCCGTGATCGGCGGTGATAAACATCACCCCGCCAGCGGCCTTGACGGCGGTTTCCAAGCGACCGACGCATTCATCGACGGCTTCGACGGCCTGAATGGCGGCGTCCATCACGCCGGAATGACCGACCATGTCACCGTTGGCGTAATTGACGACGACAAAATCATATTCCCCGCCCTCAATCGCCGCGACCAGATTGTCGGTGACTTCGGGCGCCGACATTTCGGGTTGTTGGTCATACGTCGGCACATCGGGCGATTTGACCAAAATGTGGTCTTCGCCTGCGAACGGTTCTTCGCGCCCACCATTGAAAAAGAACGTCACATGGGCGTATTTTTCGGTTTCGGCGGTGTGCAGTTGCCTCATACCGGCGTTTGAAATGACTTCACCCAGAATGTCGTTGAGCTCGACCGAGGGAAACAGCGATTCAAAATAGGTGTTGTGGGTATCGGAATATTCAACCATGCCCGTGCGGGCGGCGAAATCGATGGCTCGAGAGCGCTCAAATCCGTCGAAATTCGGGTCCCCTAAAGCCGACAGGATTTCGCGGGCGCGGTCGGCGCGGAAATTCGCCATCAATAAGCCGTCGCCATTTTGCATGCCGTCGAAATCGCCGATCATGGTGGGTTCGACGAATTCATCGGTGATGCCGTTCTCATACGCTCGATTGATCGCTTCAAGCGCGCTTGCGGCACGCTCACCCTGGCCCTCGGCGATGCAGCGGTAGGCTTTTTCAACCCGGTCCCAGCGGTTATCACGATCCATCGCCCAGTAACGTCCGCTAACGGTGGCGATGGATATGCAGTTCATGTGTCGGATATCGACTTCAAAGCGCGAAACCATGTTGGCGGCGCTTTTAGGTGGAGTGTCGCGGCCATCCAAGAACGCGTGAACCTGAACCGGAATGCCGTGCGCGCAGACGATGCCCGCCAAGGTGCGCATATGCCACTGGTGGCTATGCACACCGCCCGGCGACAGCAACCCCAGCAGGTGACAGGTGCCGCCGGTGGCTTTGAGCTTATCGATAAAGCGCACCAATGCGGGGTTGTCGTCAAGCGAGCCGTCGTGAATGGCGCTGTCGATGCGCGGCAGATCTTGCAACACCACCCGGCCTGATCCCAAGGTCATGTGGCCGACCTCTGAATTGCCCATCTGACCGTCGGGAAGGCCGACGCCGAGCCCCGATGCATTCAGTTGTGACTTCGGACAGGTCTTCACCAAACGATCCCAATTGGGGGTATTGCCCATCTTGATGGCGTTGTTGAGCGATTCTTGGCGCTCTCCCCAACCATCGAGGATACATAGGACAACAGGTTTAGAGCGGTCACGTTCAGGGGTGTTGTTCATCGTCTATACACTAGGCCTTTTCGGATATTTTTTCACATCAACATTCTATGGTGCTATTCGCGATGATAAGGGTGTCCAGTTAAAATTGCATTGGCGCGGTACAGCTGTTCAGCTAGCAATCCCCGCACCAACATGTGCGGCCAGGTCAAATCACTCAGCGACAAAACCAGATTGGCGCGGTTGATCACGGCTTTGTCCAAGCCATCGGCGCCGCCGATCACGAACGCCACGTCATTGACCCCTTCGTCGCGCCAGCCGCCTAGGTGTTTGGCGAACGCCTGACTGCCAAACTTACGGCCTTTTTCGTCAAGCGCCACGACGTGCGCGCCGCCCGGGATTGCGCCCAACAGCAACTCACCTTCGCGCACCTTAAGTTTTGTGGCGGGCAGGTTGCGCTTTTCCTCAACTTCGCGCAGTTGCGGCGTGGGGTTGAGGCGAGCGCTGTAATGGGCGTAAAGCTCGCGCTCCGGCCCCGATTTCATGCGGCCCACCGCAATCAGATGGGTGCGCATGAACATCGTGCCGCCTTAAACGAGCGCTTCGGCGGTGGGACCCTTAACGGGGTCCGGGCCGCTTGCGCCCCACATCTTTTCGATGTTGTAGAAATCGCGCACTTCGGGACGGAACAGGTGCACCACGACATCGCCACCATCGACCAGTACCCAATCGCATTGGGGCATGCCTTCAATGGCGACCGTGACCATACCGGTCTTTTTCAGCTCGGCGCGCAGGTGCTCAGCCATGGCCCCGACGTGGCGCTGTGAGGTGCCCGACGCAACCACGAGATAGTCCGCGAAATCGCTTTTTCCCATGAGATCGATGACGACGACATCTTGAGCCTTGTCATCATCAAGTGAGCGTTCCACCACATCGAGCAAGTTCGCGACGACAGGCGGTGTGTTCTCAGATTGAGGAATGGTTTGGTTCCTCCAAGTTGTTTGCATAACAGTCTCTCTAATATCCCTTAACATCCAGCTAATGACGTGCGGATGACACGTCGTTTTGCCTGCGGATGCGGGTGGCCGATTGGCCGTGTAAGGGTGCTCTTAAGAACACCCATGCGGGCGGTGACATATCCACGAGCTCCGACGCCTTGGCGGCAGGGATGCGTGCGCTGTAAAAACGCCGCGCCGCCCTGCCGTTCTGCGCCCTTAAAGAATAAGGAGCACGTGGGAAAACCGCAATGGGAACGCGGCGGAAAATATCCCGCCAGCCTTTCCATCTTGGCATCTGGCGCAGATTGTCCGCGCCAATAATCCAAACAAACGCGGTACCAGGATACTCGGCCTGCAAAGCAGCCAAGGTGTCCACCGTGTAACGCGTCTTCATTTTCTCTTCGATATCGGTGACGCGGATGCGCTCATCGACCTTAGCCACGGCCTTTGCCCCAGCCATGCGTTGTTTTAAAGGCGCCATCTCATCCGTAGACTTGAGCGGGTTTTGCGGTGATACCAGCCACCACAGCTCATCCAGTCCCAAGCTATCCAAAGCCAAGTTTGAGATATGCAAATGGCCTTCATGGGCGGGGTTGAACGAGCCCCCCAACAGACCGATTTTGCGTTTGAGCTTTGTCACAACGTTTCCATCGCCTCAAGACGGCCGGGTCTGGCCGGTGCCGACGACTTGGTATTTAAAGCTGGTCAACTGCTCAACCCCGACCGGGCCGCGGGCGTGCATTTTGTCCGTCGAAATACCAATTTCCGCGCCCATGCCGAACTCGCCGCCATCGGCGAATTGGGTCGATGCATTGAGCATCACGATGGCGCTGTCCACCGTATTCATAAATGTCTCGGCAGCGAGGACGTCTTCAGTGATGATCGCATCGGTGTGCCCCGAACTGTGCGCATCGATGTGCCTCAACGCGCCGCTCACGCCGTCCACGGCTTTCACCGCGATGATTGCGTCGAGATACTCGGTGTCCCAATCTTCGTCCGTAGCGGCTTTGACGCGTGTGTCCACAGCTTGCGCCGCACCGTCGCCGCGCACTTCGCATCCTGCATCCAACAAATCCATGACCAAGTCCTTAAGCACACCCTCGCCCGCAGCCGTATCGACCAACAAGGTTTCGGTCGCCCCACAAATTCCGGTGCGGCGCATTTTGGCGTTGAGCACGATCGAGCGCGCCTTGTCCATGTCGGCGGCGCGATCCACGTAGGTGTGGCAAATGCCTTCCAGGTGCTTGAACAACGGCACCTTGCTTTCCGCTGTAACGCGTTCGATCAGCGATTTTCCGCCACGCGGCACGATCACGTCGATGAGCCCCACCATAGTGAGCATTTCGCCCACCGCCGCACGGTCCGTGGTGGGCACGCGCTGGATCGCATCAGCGGGCAAACCGGCGGCCTTCAAACCATCGACTAAGCAGCTGTGGATCAAACCCGACGACAAAAAGCTTTCCGAACCGCCGCGCAAAATAGCTGCGTTTCCTGCTTTCAGACACAGCGCGCCCGCATCCGCAGTGACATTGGGGCGGCTTTCGTAGATCACCCCGATGACGCCGAGCGGCACCGACACGCGACGGATTTTTAGGCCGTTGGGCCGGTTCCATTCGCTCAGCGTGCGGCCCACAGGATCGGGAAGGTCGGCAATCGCTTCCAGGCCAGCGGCCATACCTTCGATGCGTTCATCGTTGAGCACCAAACGATCAATCATCGCCGGGGTGAGGCCTTTTTGCTTGGCCGCCGCAACGTCTTCGTCGTTGGCGGCGATGATTTCGGTTTTGCGCGCGCGGATGGCTTTGGCGGCTTCGCAAAGGGCGGTGTTTTTCGCCTCGGAACTGGCCATAGCGAGGGCGCGGCCCGCTGTTTGCGCAGCTTGGCCGATGCCTTTCATCAAGGCGGGAATGTTGATGGTCGTGTCATCCATAGTTCAATCCTAACAAAGGCCCCTAACTCAGGGCCATATCGTCGCGGTGGACCAATTCATCACGGCCCCGGTAACCCAATAAACCTTCAAATTCCGACGACTTGCGGCCAATGATTTTTTGCGCATCTTCGGATGAATAGGCGCTCAAACCGCGCGCCAGTTCAACGCCGTTTTTGTCTTCGATCACCACCGCGTCGCCTTTGTCGAAGTCGCCTTCAACCGCCGTCACGCCGATGGGTAACAAGCTTTTGCCCGCGTTCAAAGCCGACAACGCGCCGTCGTCCAAGATCACTTTACCGCAGGGCTGTAGGGAGCCCGCAATCCAGCCCTTGCGCGCACTGGCGGGCGTCAATGACGGCTTGAACCAAGTCGCCCGTGCGCCATCTTGCAAACGCTTCAAGGGCCGTTCGCCCTCGCCTAAGGTGATCGCCATGGCGCAGCCGTTTTGCAAGCAAATCTTCGCCGCCGCCAACTTGGTCACCATGCCGCCCGAACCAACCGAAGAGGCGACCCCGCCGGCCATGGCTTCGATCTCAGGCGTGACGACGTCGACTTCGCCAATGTGTTCGGCGCTGTCGTCCATGCTGGGGTTGGCGGTGTACAGACCGTCAACATCGCTCAGCAGCACCAGCACATCGGCGCTGGCCATGGCGGCGACGCGCGCGCCCAAACGATCATTGTCGCCGAAGCGAATTTCATCCGTGGCAACGGTGTCGTTTTCGTTGATCAGGGGCACCGCGCCCAAACGTAAAATCGCGGCCAAGGTGCCCCGGGCATTGAGGTAACGTCGGCGGCTTTCGGTATCGTCCAACGTCAGCAAGACCTGCGCCACGGTGATGTCGTGATGGCCCAAGACCTCTTGATAGGCATGCGCCAAACGGATTTGCCCGGTGGCGGCGGCGGCTTGTTTTTCGTCCAACTTCAACGGACCGTCGGCCAAGCCCAAATAACGCCGCCCGACCGCGATTGCGCCGCTGGACACCAAGATCACATCTTGGCCGCGCGCTTTCATCTCGGCGATGTCTTCGGCCAGCGCTTCCAGCCATTTGCGGTGCACGGTGCCGTGGGCTTCATCCACCAACAGGGCAGAGCCGATTTTGATCACCACCCGCTTGGCGGTTTTAAGACGATCCGCACTCACGGCGCGTACCCCTCTTCGTCCTCACCGGCCTCGGCCGCACGCGCGGCGCGCACCGCATCGAACAACAGATTCAGCATGTCCTCGATACCGATGCCCGCGACCCCGGAAATGACCTGCACGTGCTGCCCGGAGGCCTGCTCCAGTGCGGCTTTTTTCTCGGCGATTTCATCGCCTTGCAACGCGTCGCATTTGTTGAGCGCAACGATCTCGGTCTTGTCTTGCAGCACGGGACCATAAGCGTCCAATTCACTGCGCACGATGCGGTAGTTTGCCGCCACATCGTCGGCGGTGCCGTCGATCAGGTGCAACAACGCGCCGCAGCGTTCCACGTGGCCCAAGAAACGCGTGCCCAGGCCGTGGCCTTCGCTGGCGCCTTCGATCAGGCCGGGGATGTCGGCAACCACCAGCTCGCTGTCCATGCGCCGCACCATACCGAGGTTAGGATGCAAGGTCGTAAAAGGATAATCCGCGATTTTCGGATGCGCGCCGGACACGGCGGAAATAAAGGTCGATTTGCCCGCATTGGGCAGCCCCACCAGACCGACATCGGCGATCAACTTCAAGCGCAGCCACACCCACATTTCTTCACCGGAAAAACCGGGTTCCGTGCGGCGCGGTGCGCGGTTGGTGCTGGATTTATAATGCGCATTGCCGAAACCGCCGCCGCCGCCCCTCAGCAGCACGATGCTCTGGCCGACCTCGGTCAGATCCGCGAGTACGGTTTCTTTGTCTTCGCCGAGCACTTGGGTGCCCTGGGGCAATTTCAAAACCAGGCTTTCACCTTTTGCGCCGGTGCGATCACGACCCATGCCGTGATGGCCGCGTTGGGCTTTGAAGTGCTGTTGGTAGCGGTAATCGATCAACGTGTTGAGGCCTTCGACACATTCCAGCACAACGTCGCCACCGCGCCCGCCGTCACCGCCATCGGGTCCGCCCAAGGCGACGTATTTTTCGCGGCGAAACGACATGCAGCCGTTACCGCCGTCGCCGCTTTTGACGAACACTTTCGCTTGGTCGAGGAACTTCATGTCAAATGGCCCTTACAGCCGCATCAAAACAAAAAAGAGGAAACGGCCCGCGCCATTCCCTCTTTTCTGAGAATTTAATCGGGCTGAACGTATCGTTACGCAGCCGGCTCCACACCTACGACGGTGCGGCCTTTTTTCTCGGAAAACGCCACTTTGCCTTCGATCAAGGCGAAGATGGTGTGGTCTTTACCGAGGCCAACGTTGTCACCCGGGAGAACCTTGGTGCCCCGCTGGCGGATGATGATGTTGCCGGGGATCACGGCTTGACCGCCGAATTTTTTGACGCCCAGACGACGACCGGCGGAATCGCGGCCGTTACGGGAGCTACCACCTGCTTTTTTATGTGCCATGAGTGTTTACTCCTTGTCTGCCTTGGGCTCGGCCTTCGGCGCGGCTTTTTTAGCCGGCGCTTTCTTGGCTGCGGTTTCGGTCTTTTCTGCAGCTGCCTTCGGTGCAGCGGCTTTCTTCGCCGGGGCTTTCTTGGCGCCGGTGGCGCTGATGCCCGTGATCTTCACCAAGGTTAGGTCTTGGCGATGACCGTTTTTACGGCGAGAATTTTGACGACGGCGTTTCTTGAAGATGATGATCTTCTCACCACGCGTCTGACGCACCACTTCGGCGCTGACGGAAGCCTTGTCGACCAACGGGGAACCCACGATGGGGGCCTTGCCCTCTTCGCCGATCATCAGGACTTCATCGAATTGTACGGTATCGCCGGCATCGGCGACCAGCTTTTCAACGACAAACACGTCGTTTTCGCTGACGCGGTACTGTTTACCGCCGGTTTTAATCACTGCGAACATGGTTTCGCTCTCTTTTTTCTGTTCCGCGTCGTGTGGCGCCGGATGTTTTCCGGACTTCGAGGGCTTAAAGCCGCCTCGGACTGCGCATTGCAAAACCCCGGAAATCGCTTTCCGGGTTAGGAAGGCGGCAATATACCCCGAAAACCGCGCATGTCAACGCTTTATGGCATGCGTGCAGGTCTCGAAACGACACTCTATATTTAGCCTGTCGAAAAACCCGCCCGAAAGCGCATTGCCCTGCTTGCGCCCCCATAAGCTTTAAGCTAGTCTCCGCCCGCCTTAGACCATAAGGATCTATATACGGAGAGGTGCCGGAGTGGTCGAACGGGGCGGTCTCGAAAACCGTTGTGCGCTTGCGTACCCAGGGTTCGAATCCCTGTCTCTCCGCCATTTAAAAAGGCCCTGTGCGCATCGCACAGGGCCTTGTTTATGTGTCGCGCAACGCGCGCCAGCGATGACAGCTGACGGTTTGGCCTTCTCCCGCATCTTCACGGTCCGGAAACACCTGCGAACACGCTTCTTCGGCGGCGAAGCAGCGCGGGTGGAACGGGCATCCGGGTGGCGGATCGATGGGCGACGGCAGTTCGCCACTTAACTTGATGCGGTTTTGTCGCTCGTGGCGATCCACGCTGGGCGTCGCCGACAGCAAGGCTTGCGTATAGGGATGGCGCGGATGGGCGAAGATCGCTTCGCGTGGGCCGCTTTCCACAACCCGGCCCAAATACATCACCAAGACCTCATCGGCGACGTGGCGCACGACGCTGAGATCGTGGGATATAAACATGTACGCCAAACCGAATTCGTCTTGCAGGTCGGCCAGCAGGTTGAGCACCTGCGCCTGGATCGAAACGTCCAGCGCCGAAACCGGCTCATCCAGAACAACGATGCGCGGACGCAACATCAAGGCCCGCGCAATGGCGATGCGTTGACGTTGACCGCCGGAAAACATGTGCGGATATCGCCCGATGTGTTCCGGGCGCAGGCCGACCCGTTCCATCATCGACACCGCATCGGCTTCGCGTTGCGCCGCGGTCATGTCGCTGTTGATCTTCAGTGGCTCCTGCAAAATATCGCCGACGCGTTGGCGTGGATTGAGCGAACCATAAGGGTCTTGAAAAACAATCTGCACGACGCTGCGCAAGTCCGCCTGATGGTGCGCGTGGCTCACGTCTTTGCCATCGATGGACATACGCCCAGACGTCGGCGGTTCGATCATGGTGACCAAGCGCGCCAAAGTCGATTTACCGCAACCCGATTCCCCCACCACCCCAAGCGTGCGACCGGGGTGTAGCGTAAAGCTGGCGTTGCCAAGAGCTTGAACCGTGGACATGCCTTTGAACATGCCGCGTTTGACGTCGTAGTGGCGCGAAAGGTTTTCTGCTTTGAGGATGGCGTCGCTCATGATGCGCTCTCCCGCGGATAAAAGCACCGCACCCCGCCTGCGAAAGGCGGGCGTTCATGCTGGCAGCGATCTTGGGCATGGCGACAGCGGGGCTGGAACTGACAGCCGTGCAGCTGATCATAGGGGCCTGGCACCACACCCGGAATGGCGTTCAGTCGTCGTCCCTGGCGGCGTTCCGGAAGCGCGTCCAACAGCGCCGCCGTATAGGGATGGCGCGGCGCAGAAAAGATATCGTCCACCGCACCGGTTTCAACTTGCTCGCCAGCGTACTGCACGTTGACCGTTTCCGCCGTTTCCGCCACAACGCCCATGTCATGGGTGATCAAAACCATGGCCATGCCTTTTTGCTTTTGCAGATCCAGCAGCAAATCGAGAATCTGCGCCTGAATGGTCACATCCAGTGCGGTGGTCGGTTCATCCGCGACCAACACCCGCGGATTGCACGAGATCGCCATGGCGATCATCACGCGCTGGTTCATGCCGCCCGACAGCTGATGGGGAAAGGCTTTCAAACGCTGTTCGGGTTCGGGGATACCCACTTGGTCCAACAATTCCACCGCCCGGGTTTGGCGTTCTTTCGCGCTGAGACCCAGGTGCGTTTTGAGCGCTTCCTTGATTTGAAACCCGACCGTGAAACACGGGTTGAGCGACGTCATCGGTTCTTGAAAAATCATCGCCATGTCTTTGCCGACGATGCGTCGTCGTGCGCCCGGCGATAGCCCCAACAGATCGGCGCCGTCAAATTGCATCGTGTCTGCCGTGACCTTGGCAGTCCACGGCAGCAAGCCCATAACCGCCAACATGGCGACGCTTTTGCCGGAACCCGACTCCCCCACAACAGCGGCTACTTCACCTGTATTGATGCTGAGGTTCACGCCATCGACGGCCTTGAAATCGCCAAACGAGACACTGAGGTTTTTGATGTCCAATAAGCTCATGAGCGTTTCAACTTCGGATCAAGCGCGTCGCGCAAGCCGTCCCCCATTAAGTTGAACGACAGCACCGTGACCAAGATCGCGATGCCGGGAAAGCTCACCACCCACCACGCGCTCAAGATAAACTCACGCGCCTCGGCCAGCATGGTGCCCCATTCCGGCGTCGGCGGCTGTGCACCCATACCGAGGAAGCCCAGCGCCGCAGCATCCAAGATCGCGGTGGAAAAGCTCATGGTGCTTTGCACGATCAACGGCGCCATACAGTTGGGCAGCACCGTGATGAACATCAAGCGCAACGGCCCCGCACCGGCGATGCGGCTGGCGATGACGTAATCGCGTGATCGCTCATTGATCACCTGGGCGCGGGTCAACCGCACGAAATGCGGCTGCAATACCAAAGCGATGGCGATCATCGCGTTGACCAAACCAGGCCCCAACAACGCCACCATGACCAACGCCAGCAACAGGCTGGGAAACGCCAAGATGATATCCATCAAACGCATGATCACGGTTTCCACCGGACCGCGCACAAAGCCCGCCAACAGCCCCAACGAAATGCCGACCACCAGCGAAATGGTCACCACCACCCCGCCGATGAATAGCGAGAACCGTGCGCCATAGATGATCCGCGACAACATATCGCGGCCCACCGCATCTGTGCCCAACACGAATTGCCAGCTACCGCCCTCTTGCCACGCTGGGGGCTGCAGCAAATGATCGCGAAATTGTTCCGTCGGAGAATACGGCGCGACGATGTGCGCAAACACCGCCACCACGGTGATCGCGACAATGATGTAAAGGCCCGCGACCGCACCGCGGTTTTCGCGAAAGTAGGCCCAAAATTCCTGCAGCGGTGACGGTGGTGCGGGGGTGGTCGAAGTGCTGTCCATGTTTGTCACTCCGTGTGCCGAATGCGGGGGTTAATCAGGCCGTACAACAGATCGACCAACAAGTTCACCATCATGACGATGGCTGCGATCATCAACAGTCCACCCTGCACTGCGGGGTAGTCGCGCCGGGAAATGGAATGCACCATCCATTTGCCGATGCCGGGCCAGGAAAAGATCGTCTCCGTCAAAATCGCGCCCGCCAACAGCACGCCGATCTGCAAGCCGATGGTGGTCACCACGGGGATCAAGGCGTTGCGCAAAGCGTGTACGCCGATCACCCGCAACGGCGTCAAGCCCTTGGCGCGGGCGGTGCGAATGTAGTCTTCGCCCAAGACCTCTAAGATCGCAGAGCGCGTTTGCCTGGCGATCACCGCCAGCGGAATGGTGCTGAGCATCACGGTCGGCAAAATCAAATGGCTGACGGCGGACTTAAATGCGCCCTCTTCACCCGACAGCAAACTGTCAATCAACATAAAGCCGGTAACGGGTTCGAAAAAAAACATCGCCGATATGCGACCCGACACTGGGGTCCAGCCTAAAATTCCGGAAAACAGCATGATCAGCAGCAAGCCGGACCAAAAAATCGGCATGGAATAGCCAACCAGCGCACCACCCATCACAAAGTGATCGAACATCGAGCCGCGTTTCACACCCGCGATGATGCCGGCGGGAAGCCCCACCAACAACGCGACCAAAATGGCGCACAGCGAAAGTTCGACGGTGGCGGGAAACAGGGTGAAAAATTCATCGACGACGGATTGGCGGGTGATGATCGAGGTACCTAAATCGCCGTGCAACAACTTACCGAGAAACGTTAGGTACTGCTGCCAGATGGGCAGGTCATAACCAAACTGCACCATCAGCTCTTGATGGCGCGCGGGGTCAATCCCACGTTCACCCGCCAACAACTCGATCGGGTCGCCGGGGATCATGCGGATGAAACCGAACGCAACCACCGTCACCCCCAAAAAGGTCGGGATCAACAGCGCCAGTTTATAAATCAAAAATCGAAACATGCTTCACAGTATACCGATAAGAAGCCGGGGAGAGCCATAAGCTCTCCCCGGTGGTTCTTGAGATGGAACATTTATTTGAGGTCGACGCCGTAGAAAATAAAGCCACCGAACGGATCGATTTTGAAGTCGACCACTTCGTTGCGCATCGGCACGAACACCACCGAGTGCGCAATCGTCGCCCACGGCGCTTCACGTTTGAAGACCGCTTGGGCTTGTTTGTAGATTTCCGCACGTCCAGCCTTGTCACTGACGACCTTGGCTTTTTGGATCAGGCTTTCAAATTCCTTGTCACACCACTGTGCGCGGTTGGAACCGCCAATACCATCGCAGCTCAACAGAACGGCGAGGAAATTATCCGGATCGCCATTGTCACCGGTCCAGCCCAAAAGCACCGTTTGATGCTCACCGGCTTTGGAACGCTTGAGATATTCACCCCATTCAAAGCTGACGATTTCCGCCTCGACCCCGACCTTGGCCCAATCGGATTGGATCAGTTCCGCCATACGTCGGGCGTTAGGGTTATACGGGCGCTGAACCGGCATAGCCCAAATGTTGGTTTTGAGGTTTTTGACACCTGCTTCGGCCAACATCTTTTTGGCGGCTACTGGATCGTAAGGATCGTCAACGGTGCTTTCGTCATAAGACCAGATGGTCGGCGGGATCGGGTTTTTAGCCGCCTTGCCGGCGCCTTGGAACACCGCGTCGATGATGGCGGCTTTGTTGATCGCCATGTTCAACGCTTTGCGCACGCGCCGATCAGTGAACGGTGCTTTTTGGGTGTTGTACGCCAAGTAGCCGACGTTGAGGCCTTCTTGCTGCATCAACTTGACCTTGGGGTCTTTGCGCATGGTGGCGAGATCGGCCGGGTTGGGATACGGCATCACGTGGCATTCGCCAGCTTTAAGTTTTTGATAGCGCACCGAAGCGTCCGGGGTGATCGAAAACACCAAGTTGTCGAGCTTCGCCCGACCTTCCCAATACGCATCGAACGCTTTGTAGCGGATCATCGCATCTTTTTGATACATCACCAGCTGAAACGGCCCCGTACCGACGGGATCGAGATCGATTTTTTCCGGGGTTCCCGCTTTCATCAAGTTATCGGCATATTCCGCCGACATGATTGACGCGAAATCCATGCCCAAATTGGCGATGAACGGTGCTTCCGGACGGTTGAGATCGAACCGCACCGTATGGTCATCGACCTTAACGATGTCCTTGATCAGATCCGGCATGCTCATGCCGTTAAAGTACTCGTAAGAACCGCCCGAAACCTTGTGGTAGGGGTGGTTCTTATCCCATTGACGACCAAAGCTGAACACCACATCGTCGGCATTGAAGTCGCGCGTCGGGGTGAACGATTTGGTGGTGTGAAACTTCACGCCTTTGCGCAGGTGAAACGTATAGCTGAGACCGTCAGCGGACACATCCCAGCTTTCAGCCAGCCCCGGCTCCACGATGGTGGTGCCGCGCTTGAACTTGACCAAGCCATTAAACAGATGCCGCGAACTGGCGTCGAATGTGGTGCCGGCGGTGTAAAAAGCGGCGTTAAAGCCTTCCGGGCTACCTTCAGAGCAGTACACCAACGTCTTCGCTTCAGCCATTGAGGTCATGGCGAACGCCACCCCCAGCCCTGCGGCGAGGGCAATCATATGTTTCTTCACGGTAAAACCTCCCAGTCTCACGACGCTTACGTATGCGTCATTCCCAAATGCGCACACCACAACTTATTGTGTGCGACCGCTAAGCGCCTCCATTGAACAGAGATCGTCCTTAGCGATTGAAAAGACTTTACCTTTTATTGTGGCGAGTCAAGACAAGTTGCACAATTTACGCTCATCAAAATGCCCAAAACCACACTAAAAGTAGTGTTTTGCACTTAGAGCCAATATCAACTTGAACGAGCCGCAAAATAAAGTGTATATAGAAACAATTAACTACCCATGGTTGGATTAAGTTGAGAGCGCGCCACCGCCTTTTCAGGCGCGCATACTGAGGGGGATAACCACATGGCGAAACAATCCTTGCAAGGGCGTCGAGATCTGTCTGGCGGACTGTCGATCAGACCTTGCCGCGACACCGTTGCCGACAAAAAATTTGTCAAGCAGCTGATTAAAGACAACCGCGACGACATTCGTGCCGCCGATGGTGACCCGGATTACCTGGAATCCATCGTCGATATGCAAGAAAAAGCCATGCAGTCGGGCTATGGCGAGATGTTCGGCAATGCAGCGCATTTCATCATCGAAAAGGTCGGTATCAACATCGGCCGTTTGTTGATGGAAAGCGGCGGCACGGAAGTGCGCATCGTCGATCTGCAATTCATCCCCGCTGCCCAAGACAAAGGCTATGGCCCAACCATCATCGGCACCATGCAGCAGGCCGCCGCGACGCAACGCGTGCCGCTGGCCATCACGGTCACACACAACCGCGTGAAGCTGAAGCAATGGCTAGCGCTCAAAGGTTTTGTGGTAGAAGAAACTGAAGGCTTCGCCGACCGCATGGTGTGGAACCCGACCACCGACGACATGGGGGTTTCGCGGGTGTTCATGCCGGACGCCCAACCTTCATAAGCTCGCCTCAAAACCAGTCATTTTCCACTTCCGCCGTGATGAACACGTAGGATCGGTCATGGCCGGTCGGCTGGCGAATTTCCGATCCGTGCAAAGCATCCACAGAATTGGCAAACACCACCAAGGTGTTGGCCTTATAGGGCACGGTCACGACACGTTCGATGTCGGAATCGGGCAATTCGAACGCATCCAACTGCCCTTTGGGACCATCCGTCCAACGAAACAGGTCCAGCCCGCCGCCCGTCGAATCGTCATCTGGCGCACGCAGATACAACAGTGCCGAAAACAGCCTGTTGGGGGTATCCAAATGGCCCTTGCGATGCGAACCCGCCGTGCGCGCCGGAGAAATATTTTCCAACCGCGCATCGGTCTGCACATCCGTATCCGACCAGTCCGCATGGCCCTGGAGTCCGTAGCGCGCCGTTACGTCCGGCGTGGGATACGCATCGGCCAAATGGTCGGCGAACAAGTCCACGACAAAACGCGTAATTTCCGGCCGTGTGTGCAAATCGGCAAATTCCACCCATGCAGGATCATAAACGGCTGTGTTGGTGATGACCCATGCTGGCACGGCGGAACGGCGATTGTCGGCATCGGCGGCGCCATTATAGGGCGGGCGCGTGCTCAACAGTTTATCGAACACGTCTGCGGGCAGCGCATTCTCAATCACCAAATGCGGAAATGGGACCGTTTTGATGTCTTGAGGTCGGGCCTTGGCAAAAACGGTTTTCTCAATCATGGGGTCGGGCTTCAATACTGGGCGCATCGTGAAAATGAAAAAGAAAGGGGGACGCATAACCGCCCCTTGTTTTACGCCACGGTGTAGGTGACGTCGTAAAGCGGCGTCATATCCGCGTTTCCCGATTCAATGGGAACTGCATTGATGGTATGGCTGACCAAAGCGCCTTCGATGGTGCCGAGGCTTTCGTTGAACAAGCTGTAATCACCTTGTGGCAACGGCCCATTGCCCGTCTCGCCTTCAAAACCTAAAGTCACGGTGCTGACCGGCTTGTCCACCTTGGGACCTGTGTAGCCCAAGGCATCCAGGTTCGCGTTGATTTCGTTCACCGCGGCTTTCGCCAGTTTGGTTTGCGTGCGCTTGTCCATTTTAGGCTTGGCCGACAACTCTTCGCCTTCACCACAGCAGCGCGGTTCGGGGGCGAGAATCAGGGCATGCGTTTCCACGTCGCGCAGCGTCCACAACCGCACGCCGTCTTCGGTGGGAACTTGGAAGATCTGGCCGACAACGGCCTGAAAATCATCTGCGCTTAGCATGCTGATGTGTTGGATCGCCATGTAAGGGATCTCCTGTCATGTGATGCTCCAAAACGGTGCGGCTGGCCGCAAGGGCCACCGCACCGTGGAAGGAAACACGCCGCCAGATATCAGTTGCGCGGCGGGTAGATACCCTGCATCGCAATCGAATAGTTGATCGACATAATGGGCTGCAGGATCTCAAATGATCGACCCAAGCCCGTGTCGGTGTTGGTCACTGTTGGCGGTACAGAGGAACCCTGAACGTCCAGGCCACCCAGCTCAACGGTGGTGCCCTTGTCAGCGGCCGGAACATAGTTTTTGTTCACGTCACCACGGATTTTAAAGCCTGTCGCCAAATAATCACCGGTTTCGGGTTGTTCATGCAGTCCGTTTGCAGTCGATGCATAAAGCGCGCCCGTAGTTGCCCCCCCCCCGCCGGTGACGACCGCCGTGTGCGTGTGGGCAGGCATTTCAGCAGCGCTAAGTGTCTGCAACACATTGCCAACTTTCATGCCCATAGGATACGTGGGCTGGCCAGGGGCCGACCCGAAGCCGATGGGGATACGCCCACGCAATTCGGGAAGGCCATAGGTGGCGCGCGCGTCTCCGCCATAATACGTACTTAAAAGCGAATACAGCGCCTGATTGTCGGAAATGGCCAAAACCTGGCCAGCGCATTGCGCCCAATTGCGCGGCGGAAAGTTAAAGCCAAACGCCGCGATAAACCCCTGAAAAATATCCATAGTCTTCAAATCCTCCGAAAATCGATCAATCACCCGACGCATCGGGATCATTTTCATTCTTAACCTCAACAAGACGCCTAAGATCGGATGTCATGTTCGCTCAAACCCTGCTTTCGCAGATCTACGCCACGGCTTTACGCCAACGTGTAGGTGACGTCATAAAGCGGGGTCATGTCAGCATTTCCCGATGCGATGGGAACCGCATTGATGGTGTGACTGACCAAAGCGCCTTCGATGGTGCCAAGGCCTTCGTGGAACAAGCTGTAGTCACCTTCCGGCAACGGCTCATTGCCCGCTTCGCCTTCAAAGCCCAAGGTCACGGTGTTGATCGGTTTGTCCACTTTGGGGCCGGTGTAGCCCAAGACATCCAAGTTCGCGTTGATTTCGCTTACGGCTGCCTTCGCCAACTTGGCTTGCGTGCGCTTGTCCATGTTGGGCTTGGCTGATAACTCTTCACCTTCACCGCAGCAGCGCGGTTCAGGGGCGAGGATCAGGGTGTTCGATTCCACGTCACGCAGTATCCACAGCCGGATACCGTCTTCGGTGGGGACTTGAAAAGTTTGGCCGACAACGGCCTGAAAGTCATCTGCGCTCAGCTTGCTGATGTGCTGGATCGCCATGATGGAATTCTCCTGTCATGTGGTTTTCCGAAACGGTACGACAAGCCGCGAAGGGCGCCGCACCGCGAGAGGAAACACGCCGCCATGCGTCAGTTGCGCGGCGGGTAGATGCCTTGAAAGGCGAGACAATAATTGATCGCCAAAACAGGCTGCATGATGGAAAACGATTGGCCCGCCCCCGTGTTTGTGTTGGTCACGGTTGGCTGTGTGGAGGCACCCTGAACGTCCAGGCCGCCCAATTCAACGACCGTGCCCTTGTCAGCGGCCGGAACATAGTTTTTGTTCACGTCGCCACGGATTTTAAAGCCTGTCGCCAAATAATCACCGGTTTCAGGTTGTTCATGCAGCCCGTTTGCTGTCGAAGCAGAAAGCGTGCCCGTAGCGGCCCCGCCGCCGCCGGAAACAACCGCCGTATGGCTGTGGGCGGGCAATTCAGCGATGCTCAGCGCATTGATGGTGTTACCGTACCTAAAACCAATCGGATATGTGGGCTGACCGGGAGACGTCCCGTAGCCGAGCGCAGCACGCCCGCGCAGTTCCGGAATTCCGTACGTCACGCGCGCATCACCGCCGTAAAAATCACCTAAAAGAGAAAACAACGCCGTGTTGTCGGAAATGGCCAAAATCTGACCGGCGCACTGCACCCAGTTGCGCGGCGGAAAGTTAAAGCCAAATGCGGTGATAAAACCCTGAAAAATATCCATATGTTTTCTGCCCTCCAAAAACAGATACTGCCCCCCCGATGGCTCGGGGCCGGCTCCGTACAAATAGAGGTGAAGGTTGTAAACGACCTCACAACACGCTTTTTCGCACGTGCCGAATGCGGACTTATATTCCGCACCCCCCCCAACCTTACGCCCAATACTTTTTGAGTTGTATATGATACGTAATGATTACCATTGAGAGCATATTTAAAAACAACCTGTCAAGGTGATATTTTAACAATACCACTTATACGAGCCTCTCTCATGATGAGATTGGACAGATTTGAGGATTAACAATACGTGTGATGTATTTTTGAAAGGCTCAGTTGAAGACGAGCTCGTAATAAGCGCCCGGCGGCTGATCGGGGTACGCCATCGTTCGGGTGAGCGCGACATAGGGGATGATCCCTAAGTCCGGATGTTTCAAATCGAAATGATGCCCCTGCAAACTGGTGGACAACGGCCCCCGCAACAGCACATTAAACGGCATGCGTTTTTGGCCAGGGTATTGAGATTTAGGCTTTTCTAGACCTTCCACCACCTCGAACGACGTCGATGCATTTGTGCCGACAACAATGATCGTCCCACCGATCAGCGGTTCAAAATGAGAAAACGTAATGCTGTCACGCCTGACTTTTTGTCCGTCAATCGTCCCTGACAGTTCTTCGGGCAACTCGGTGGGTGTGGGAACCCCTTGCAGGGTAAACGGGGCTTCGCTGGACATCGGCACTCAGGTCCTCAATACATGAAAAAACACAGCACATGGTAAGTGTAATATACCGCCTGTCAACAACCGTAAATCGTCACTCTCATAGCACTTCAACGCACAGATAGGCTCGCTCCTCATCGACTTCAGATTGTGCAACAAAAAGATGTAAAGATAATGTTTGCTCTATAATATTGACGGCAATCGGGGCGATAGTGTATGGCTCTAGACTACAAACCCTGCGTTTTGGTTGTATAAATAAGGGGCGGTGGTGTGTTTTGGTTGAATTCCTCTTTTAATCCCTGCGCGCTCCATTGGAGTCGCCGCGATGTTCGTGTTGGAAAATATACGAACGCTGGTGGTTGCCTATTGCCGCGTATAACGATACGTGAGACGGCGGCACGCGCGGTAGCGGGGCAATCGCTGTGACACAAACGATGCACTTCATTTCCGGTCTGCCGCGTTCGGGTTCGACGCTCCTGTCAGCCCTTTTGCGCCAAAACCCCCGCTTCCACGCAGACATCTCGACGCCTTTATCATCCCTGCTGCAAGCGAATCTACAGATGCTGGGAGCCGGGACCGAGGCTTCGCACTATATCCAAGAAGACCAGAAACCGGTTATTTTGCGCGCCATTGCCGATGCGTATGTCTCCACCTTGACGGACTGCGAAGTGGTGTTCGACACCAGTCGCAGTTGGTGTTCGAAGATGTCGCTGACGGCGGAACTGTTCCCCGACGCCAAGGTGATCGCCTGTGTGCGCGACGTGCCGTGGGTGCTCGACAGCCTGGAACGCATCATCCGCAAAAACCCCTTCCAAAACTCACAGATGTTTTCCGGTGACGAGCGGGCCACCGTTTACAGCCGCGTCGAAACGTTGATGCGCCAAGACCGCTTGATTGGTTTCCCTTGGGCAGGACTGAAAGAAGCCTTTTACGGCGAACAATCCGCAAACCTGATGGTGGTGGACTATGAACTACTGGCGCGCCGCCCGCTCGACGTCTTGAAACTGATCTACGAGTTCATTGGCGAACCCGCGTGGGATGACCATGACGTCGAGAACGTTGAATTCGATGCCCCAGAATTCGATGAGGCTCTGGGCTTGGCAGGTATGCATAAGGTCCGCCCCAAAGTGTCTTTTGAGCCGCGCCGCACGATTTTACCACCCGACGTATTTGCCAAATATCAGGGCATGGACTTTTGGCATGATGTGGCGGGCACGCAAGCCCGTGTCATCGCCCCGACCCCCGTAAACATCTCCGCGAAAGAAGGATGAAGAACATGGGTATTTTTGGAAAACGCGAAAAAGCAAACAATCGGAAACAGACCGCTTCTGACGCCGCATCCGTCTTCCAACCCATGGCCTTGGCGCTGGAGCCTCGCTTCATGTTCGACGCCGCCGGCGCCGCCACCGGTGCGGAAATCGCACAGCAAACCGCCGCCGACAGCTTGGCGGACGCCGCAATGCCCGACGCCCCAGCGCCCACGGGCGACGCGCAAGCTGGTAGCAACGTATTGATCGTGGTCGATACTTCTGTTGCAGGCTATTCCACATTGATCGAAGGCCTCGCCCCGGGGGCCGAGGTGCTGAAAATCGGCGCCAATCAAGACGGCCTGCAGGTTTTGGCCGACGCCCTAGCGGCAGGCGGAACCACTTACGACGCGATCCATGTGGTGTCCCATGGCGGCGAAGGACAGGTGCAATTGGGCGCGACCCTTTTGACGTCTGAATCCTTAACCAATTACGGCGAAGCGTTAAGCGCCTTGGGCGCGGCATTGACGGCGGGCGGCGACTTGCTTTTGTACGGTTGCGAAGTCGGCACCGGCACCGGCCAAGCCTTTGTCGATGAGCTTGCCGCCCAAACTGGCGCGGATGTTGCGGCGTCGGATGACTTGACCGGTGCGGCGGACCTCGGCGGCGACTGGGACCTGGAAGTCATCACTGGATCCATCGAATCGGACCTGCCGTTCACCGCCAGGGCCATGGCTGACTTCACCGGTGTGCTGGCGCTGCCCGCCGATAACACCACCTTCAGCCTCAACACGGGATCAGGTTTCACCGATGCGGGCGCAACACTGACCCATAATTATTGGACCGTGAGTGCTGGTGAAACACTCGGCACGGCCAAGTCTTTGGGCTTTTATAATTCTAGATACTCTAACCCAGGCACGGATATTGCCGCTATGTCCGGGACCAACACAGGCAATGAAGCTTTCTTCAATGTTGCTGCTGACGGCACAAATGTGGGTACCTTTCAGCTGGTAAATGTTGATGTTAATGAATACAGGGGCGCTGAAAACTTTACCTCGGTATTTGTGAAGGGCTACAAAGTTGGTGGTGGGACGGTGGTCACGCCTACCATGTCAGGCACACCTGGCGCATTGGATACGTTTTTGTTTACCGGTGCCTACATGAACACCTTCTCCGGCGTCGCCCTGACCTCATTTAAAGTGTTCTTTTCAGATGCAAACACCTCCGGTGCCAATATGGAGTTTGCCAGCTTCACCACCACCCTTGCCACCGCGCCGTCCACCGATGCGACCATCACGTCGGCGACTTACGATACATCCAACGGCAATTTGGCGGTCACCGGTACCAACCTCACCGCCACCGGTGGCGCGACCAACGACGTTATCGCTAACAAAATGACCCTCACGGGTGAAGGCGGGCAGACGTACACCCTAACCGATACGGCGAACGTGGAAATCTCTTCGGCGACGGGCTTCACCTTGGTGCTCAGCGCCACCGACAAAGCCGCGCTCAACCAGATCATGAACAAAAACGGCACCGCGTCCACGTCGGCGACCACCTACGACGTCGATGGTGCGGCGGGCTTCATCGCCGCCCAGGCCGCCATCGCCGACACGGGTGTCAATGGCGTCACCGTCAGCAACGTGTCTGCACCGACCATCACGTCGGCGGCCTACAACGCCACGACCGGCGCGTTGACAGTCACCGGCACGGGTCTCACCAAATTCACCGGCGCGACCAACGATATTGATGTGTCCAAGCTGACCTTTGCGGGCGAAGGCGGCGCGACCTATACGCTGACCAGTGCGACGGATGTGGAAATCACCGACGGCACATCATTCACCGTGACATTGAACGCCGCCGACAAGGCCGCACTCAACCAGATCATGAATAAAGACGGCACGGCGTCCACATCGGCCACCACCTACAACATCGCCGGTGCGGAAGACTGGGCTAAAGGCGCAGACGCTGCGGTTAACGTTGCAGATTTGACCGGCAACGCTGTCACCGTATCCAGCGTGCCTGCACCGACCATTACGTCGGCGACCTATAACGTGAGCACCGGCGCATTGGTTGTTACGGGTACGAACTTCACCAAATCAGCAACCAGCGACATCGATCTGACCAAACTGACCTTCACCGGCGCGGGCACCACCTACACCCTGACCAGCACAGCGGGTGCGGAAATCACCGACGGCACCTCGTTTTCGGTGACCCTCAACGCCACCGACAAAGCCGCGCTCAACTTGATCACGAACAGCGCTGGCACCGCATCCACCAACGGTACCGCGTACAACTTGGCCGCCGCCGAGGATTGGGCCAAAGGCGCGGCGGCATCCGTCACCGTCGCCGACCTCACGGGAAATGGCCTCACCGTCAGCGTCGTCCCCACGCCGGGGATCACCTCTGCAACCTACAACGCGTCGACCGGCGCGCTGGTGGTCACCGGTACTGGCTTCACCACATTTGCTGGCGCGACCAACGATATCGACCTGACCAAGTTGACCTTCACCGGCGCGGGCACCACCTACACCCTGACCAGCGCGACGGGTCCGGAAGTCACCAGCAGCACCTCATTTTCGGTGACGCTCAACGCCGCCGACAAAGCCGCCCTCAACCAGATCATGAACAAAGACGGCGACTTTTCCACCAACAACGCTGCATACAACTTGGCCGCTGCCGAGGATTGGGCCCGAGGTGCGGCAACAGCCGTCACCATCGCCGACCTGACCAGCAACGCCATCACCGTCAGCGGCGTGCCGACACCGACGATCACGTCGGCGGCTTATGATTACAACAGCAACGTTCTGACCGTGACCGGCACCGGGCTCTTAAAAAGAGATGGCGCAACCAATGACATCGACATTTCAAAATTCACCTTCACCGGCGAAGGTGGCGCGACCTATACGCTGACCAGTGCATCGGACGTGGAAATCACCAACGGCACGACCTTCGCCGTGACCCTTGCGGGTGCGGATTTGGTCGGCGTTGAATCGCTGCTTAACAAGGATGGCCCCACCGCCAGCAGCGGCACGACATATAATCTCAACGCCGCCGAAGATTGGGCTGTGGGCGCAGACGCCGCCGTTAACGTGGTCGATGCAACCGGCAACGGCATTACGGTGAGCAATTACGCCGCGCCGACCGTCACCTCGGCCACCTATGACGTTGCCACCGGTGCGCTGGTGGTGACCGGCACCAATTTCGTCAACGCATCGGGGGCCACTAACGACATCACAGCCAATTTGCTGACCCTCACCGGCGAAGGCGGTAGTTACACTCTAACCGACACCGCCAATGTGGAAGTGACGTCGGCGACCGCGTTCACGCTGACCTTGTCGGCCACCGACAAACTGAACATCGACGGCTTGCTCAACAAAAACGCACTGGCGTCCAGCGGCGGAACCACCTATAACCTCGCCGCCGCAGACAATTGGATGGCTGGAACGCCCGCCGCGTTGAGCATTGCCGACGCCACCGGAAACGCCGTCACCGTTTCCAACGTCGCGACGCCGACCATCACGTCGGCGACTTACGATTCCGACACAGGCACCGTCTCCGTGACGGGCGCCAACCTGTTCAAGAAAGTCGGCGCGGCCAACGATATCGATATTTCGACTCTGACGTTCACTGGCGGCACCGGCAACGCGACCTATACCGTGACGTCTGCGACCGATATCGAAATCACCTCGGCGACGGCGTTCAGCTTCACCTTGTCCGGCGCGGACAAAACCAATGTCGATGCGCTGCTTGATCAGATCGGCACCTCGTCATCCGGCGGTTCGACCTACAACATCGCGGGTGCGGACAACTGGCTGACCGGCGCGGATGCGGCAACGAATATCGCCGACGCCACCAACGCTGTGACGGTTTCCATCAACCCGAAACTCACGTCGGCCACCTACAATGCATCTACGGGATCATTGGTGGTCACCGGCACCAACATCCAAGCCAACGGCGGTGGCGCAGACATCGATGCATCGATGCTGACGCTGACCGGCGAAGGTGGGGCCACCTACACCCTGACCGACACCGCCGACGTCGAACGCACCAATGTATCCTCATTCACCTTGACCTTGAGCGCCACCGACAAAGCCGCGCTCAACCAGATCATGAACAAAGCCGGCACCTCATCGACAGGCACCACCACCTATAACGTCGCCGCCGCCGATAACTGGAACACCAATGTCACGGCGGGCGACACCTCCGACGCCACCGGCAACGGCGTAACGGTCAGCAGCGTCGCGGTTCCGGCTATCACGTCATCCACATATGATGCCAATACCGGAACCTTGGTGGTCACCGGCACCGGCTTCACCAAGTTCTCCGGCGCGACCAACGACATCGATGTGTCCAAGTTCACCTTCACCGGCGCGGGCGGAACCTATACGCTGACCAGCGCTACGGATGTTGAGATCACGTCCGGCACCGCGTTTACGCTGACGCTCAGTGCGGCTGACAAGGCCGGCCTCAACCTGATCATGAACAAAAACGGCACGGCGTCCACAGATACCGTCGCCTACAACCTCAACGCCGCCGAAGATTGGGCCAGAGGCGCCGACGCGGCGGTCAACGTCGTCGATGCCACCGGTAATGGCGTGACCGTTTCCAACGTCGCGGTGCCGACCATCGCCTCATCCACTTACGATGCCTCGACCGGATCGTTGGTGGTGACGGGCACTGGATTCTTGTCCAAATCCGGCGCGACCAACGACATCGTCGCCAACAAGTTCACCTTCACCGGCGAAGGCGGCGCGACCTATACGTTGACCGACAGCTCCAACGTTGAGGTCACGTCGGGCACTGCATTCACTGTGACGCTCAGCGCAACGGATAAAGCTGCGCTCAACCTGATCATGAACAAAAATGGCACGTCGGCGACGTCCACCACCACCTACAACCTCAACGCCGCTGAAGACTGGGCGGCGGGTGCGGATGCCGCCGTCAACGTGGTTGACGCCACAGGCAACGGGGTTACGGTCAGCAATGTGGCCACACCGGCGATCACCTCAAGCACGTACGACGCCACCACCGGCGCACTGGTGGTGACCGGCGCTGGCTTCACCAACGCCACCGGGGGCGCGAACGACATCGACGTGTCCAAATTCACCTTCACCGGCGAAGGCGGTTCGACCTACACCCTGACCAGCGCCACCGATATTGAGATCACGTCGGGCACGTCGTTCACCATCACGCTGTCAGGGGCCGACAAGCTGGCCGTCAACGGATTGCTGAACAAAAACGGCACGACGTCCGATGGCGCGACAACCTACAACCTTGCTGCGGCCGAAGACTGGGCGCGTGGCGCGGATGCCGCGGTTAATGTGGTCGATGCCACCGGTAACGCGGTTACCGTCAGCAACTACGCAGCGCCGACCATCACGTCAGCGACGTATGATGCCAACACCAACCAACTGGTGGTCACCGGCACAAACTTTGTTTCGAAATCCGGTGCGACCAATGACGTCGATATTTCGCTGCTAACATTCACAGGCGAAGGCGGTGGAACCTACACCTTGACCAGCGCAACCGATGTCGAAATCACATCAGCGACGTCGTTCACGGTAACGCTCAGCGGCACAGATATGTTGGCCGTAGAAGGGCTTTTGAACAAAAATGGCACCACATCCGATGGCGCAACCACTTACAATCTGGCTGCAGCCGACAACTGGATGGCCGCCGGTCCCGCCAGTGTTGACATCGCGGACGCCACAGCCAACGCCGTGACCGTCAGCAACAACACCGCACCATCCATCACATCGACCGCTTACGACATCAGCACCGGCATCCTCACCGTAACCGGTAGCAACTTCGTGTCAAAGCTCGGCGCGGCGAACGATGTGGACGTGTCGACCTTTACCTTTACCGGCGAAGGTGGCGCGACCTATACGCTGACCAGCGCAACGGATGTTGAGGTAACATCGCCGACATCGTTCACCATCTCGCTTTCCGGTGCGGACAGATTGTCCGTCGCCGGGCTGCTGAACAAAGACGGCACCCAGTCCGATGGCACAACAGTCTACAACATCGCCGCAGCCGACAACTGGATGACGGCTGCAGCAGCCAGCGTAAACGTAGCCGACGCCACCAACGCGGTGACCGCCGGAAATTATGCCGCACCGACCATCACATCGGCGGCCTTCGATGGCACCTCAGGCGTGGTGACCGTGACGGGAACCGGGTTCGTGAGCAAATTAGGCGCGGCCAACGACGTCGATCTATCCACGCTGACATTTACCGGCAAAGCCGGTGCAACCTACACGCTGACGACAGCAACCGACGTAGAAGTCACTTCAGCCACCAGTTACAGCTTCACCCTATCAGGAACGGACAGAACAGAAGTTTTGGCGTTGCTGGATAAAGATGGAACGGTGGCAAACGATTCGACGACCTACAACTTCGCAGGTGCTGACAACTGGATGGCGGCTGCGGCAGCAACTGTCAACATCGCCGATGCGACAAACGGCGTCACGGTAAGCAACACGTCGGCGCCACCGACGGTGAGCACAAGCACCGGCCTGAACACCGGCCAGCAACCGCCAAGTGGCGGTACCCCCACCCCACCGCCACCGCCGTCCGGTGATGGCGAGAGTGGGGGCCCTGGCGACAACACCACACCGCCACTCGTAATTTCCATCCCTGGCCCACCAAACCCTGGCCGGCCAAGCGGCCCTAGCGAAAATGTTATAGGCAATGAAGGTACCTACATTAACGATGCCTCGATTTCAGATCCCGGCGGCGTTGATGTGTTGTCCATTGTCGGCAACTCCGTGGGCGGACATTCCAACTTGATCGACAGCTTCTATGGTGCGGGCCGGACGGACACAACCACCCGCAGTGGCGATGCAGGCAACGCAGGCCCAGCGGGTGGCGCGGGCGGTTTTAGCGCCCTGGCTGGCAACAGTGTCATGAACGGTATTGGTGGTTTCGGCGGCGTGGGCGGTCCCGGACAGGGCTTTGGTGATGCCAATGGAAACGGCTTTTTCAACGAAGGCCAGGGCAATGGGCAAGGTGAGCAAAACGGTCAAGGCGCACCGGGGCAACCAGGCCTGCCCGGCCCAGGTGCAGATCTACGTCCAACAGGGCGGGCCGGATTTAGCGATCAGCTGGCCCAAGCCGCCGACGGATTTGCAACGGATATGAGCCTCTTAGCTGCGGCTGTAGAACAGGCGAAAGAGGCTCCGGCAGTTTAAACCGCTGGAGTGGGGCGCGCTCAATGGCGTGACCTCCAAACAAGCTTAAGCTTGTGTCAACCATAAGGGGATTACAATTGCATTTGCTCTTTAAAAAAGGGTGCGACAATGCGATAAGTGGTTGGGGCTTTTGTAACCAAGGTCTGGTTTTTTTTAAGGTTATACATGACACATCAATATTTACACGGGCAGCGTACTGAGACCGTGCGCAATCGACTTCTCTCAACGACCAAGTTCCCGGTTGTCGTGTTGGGCGCTGCATTGGTACTGACGGGGTGTTCTGTCACCCCCGAACCCTTGACCCTTGCCGATCATGCCGAGCGGGTGAATAAAGATGTGAGTTCCCTGTTTGCCGACCAAGAACCGGTCACCGGCGCGATCACTCTTGAAGAAGCCATGGCTCGGGCGATCAAGTACAACTTGGACCACCGCCTCAAAGTGATGGAAAATGCGCTGGCCAGCCATCAATTGACATCGGCCAATCTCAGCATGTTGCCGAACTTGACCGCAACCGCAGGATATTCAGGACGCAACAACTTTGCTGGATCAAACAGCAATTCGCTCACCAACAACACGGAATCCCTGGAGAGTTCCTCGTCTACCGACCGCGACCAAAAAACCTTCGATTTGTCGCTGACGTGGAATGTGCTCGATTTGGGCATGAGCTGGGTGCGCGCCAACCAACAAGCTGATCGGCTTTTGATCACGGAAGAGCGCCGCCGCAAAGTCGTACACAACATCATCCAAGACGTCCGCAGCGCTTTTTGGAGCGCCCTATCCGCAGATCGTCTGCTGGCGAAAATTGCGCCGTTATCGATTCGGGTGAACACCGCCCTGGACAATGCCCGCAAGGCCCAAAATGGCGGCGCCGAAGAACCGCTTGCCGCATTGCGTTACCGCCGCGAATTGCTCGACACGCTGCGCCAGTTGAAAATCTTGCATCGTGAATTGAACGCGGCGAAAACACGTTTGGCCGCACTGATGAACTTAAAGCCAGGTGTGAAGTACAGCATCGCCTCAAACGGTTTACCGTCCGATGCCCCCGACTTTAAGCTTGATATCGATCGTCTTGAACGCCTTGCCCTTGTTCACCGCCCTGAATTGCGCGAAGAAACGTATCAGGACCGCATTTCACACAACGATGTGAAGCTGGCTTACCTCAACATGGTGCCGGGTTTAGAACTGAATACGGCCTGGAATGCAGACAGCAACTCTTATACTTGGGAGCAAACTTGGTTCTCTTGGGGCAGTTCCATCACCGCAAACTTGGTAAACGTCTTCACCGGCCCGCAACGCATCGATTTGGCCGAAGCACGTACCAACGTGGTCAAAACGCGCCGCCTTGCTTTGAGCATGGCTGTGATGAGCCAAGTTCATGTCTCGGTCGCTGGCTACACTCAAGCCTTGGCTGAATTCGAAACATCCGATGAAATCAACCAAATTGAACGCGATATCTTATCGAAAGTTCTCGCCAACGTCAGCGCCGGTAGCGGCGGTGAACGCGCATCAATCCGCGCCGAACTGCAATCTCTGCTGGCCGAACTGCGCCGTGATTTGGCGCTTGCCCGGGTGCGCAACGCCGTCGGCAGGATCTTCGTTTCCGTAGGTGCCGACCCTCTACCCGAAACGGTTAAGGGACACGACCTGGCCTCCATCAGCGCGGCTCTGAAAGCCGAAAACCAAAAATGGTTCACTGGCAAGTTCGACATGCCTGATCCAGCTGACCTGCCTAAAGCGGGCGCCGCCGATCCGTCACCCGCAACCAAGACCGCAGCAGAAGCAACGCCTGTGCCCGAAGTCGAAACGCCCGCGCCGCAGGAAAACGCATCAGGCGGTCTATTGGGCTGGCTCAAATCCCTGCTCGTCGCTCCAGACCCTGCGGCTAGCGACAAGGTTCCGCCGGTGTGAACCAGCAACCCCACCCGTGTAAACAGCCGTTTGGCGCGTTGCTAAACGGTCGGACGGTGAGCATGTTCAAAACCACTGCCTTTATCACCCTCTGCGCCTTATTCAGTGTCGTGCAGATTGGTATCGCCCTGCCCGTTGCACACGCGGCCGGTCCAACGCTTGTAGACACACAGAGCGACGCCTATGACCACGCGCCAGCAGACACCGCATTTGAGGCTCGCGCTTTAATTCAGGGCGATGCGGATGTGACCCTATCAAGCGAAATTGCGGGCAGAATCATTGACCTACCGTTTCGCGATGGTGATCGTTTTGGCAGAGGCGACACCTTGATCCGTTTCGATTGCCGCGCACATGAGGGGCGATTGCAAGTGGCATTGGCGTCTCTCAAATCGGCGAAATTGGTGTTGGAAAACCAACGTCGCCGTGTCGAGTTGGATTCCGCTGGCGCACTGGAAGTGGGGCTTGCCGAAGCCGACGTTGAAAAGGCCACCGGCGAAGTCACAACATCAAGTTTTCCCGTCGACAGATGCCACATTCGCGCACCGTTCAATGGCCGCATCGCGCAACTGGGCGCGCATCGCCACGAAACCGTATCGATTGGCACGCCGCTGATGCGCATTCTTGACGACACTCGGCTTGAGGTCAAAATCGTCGTGCCATCGCAATGGTTATCGTGGCTGGAACCAGGCGCGCCGTTCGAAATACGGATCGACGAAACGGGGCAAATTCTGCGCGGTAAGGTCACCCGCATGGGTGCGGTGATCGATGCGGTCAGTCAATCTCTCCCCGTATTCTCTACGTTAACCGCACCCAATGACAAGCTCATTTCAGGCATGAGCGGCATGGTCAAGTTTCTCGCCCCGCCATCCGCTGGTGGTGAGAAGTGAAATGGGCGGCGCTTCCGTTCAAGAGCAAACCTTCCTCACCCTTCTGCAGCTAGAGAAGGAAGCCCGCCACGCCGATACGCAAGAAGCCCTGGGCTACATCATGGTCAATCGCGCCCGCGTCCTGGTGGCGCACCGCCAAGCGATCCTGTTTCGGCTGAACCCGCAAAAGGATGGCCCATCGGACATCCGCGTCCAGGCCATTTCCGATGTCCCGGCACCGGACCCCAACGCTCCGTTTGTGCGCTGGCTCAAGCGGGTCGGCAAAACCATTGCCGCGGGGGATTTGGTCGAACAGGTGCACGAAGTCACCGCTTTGTCTTTGGCTGAGCGTGACCGCAATGAAATGTCGGAGTGGCTGCCCGCGCATATGATCTGGTGTCCCTTAAAATCACCGGGCGGCGGGCTTGTTGGTGGCTTGTTGCTGGCCCGCGATGAGCCGTGGCAACAATTCGATGAAATTTTGATGGAGCATCTCAGCGATGCCTGGGGCCACGCGTGGAGCGCCCTCATCGGCCCCCGCCAACGCCATGCCCGTAAGCTTTTGGGATGGCCCTTAAAAGCCGCCGCGGCGTTGACGCTGTTGGCTCAATTCATCCCCGTGCCGCAAACCGCACTGGCCCCAGCCGAAGTGGTGGCGCGCCACCCCGAACTGGTCGCCGCACCCATGGACGGCGCAATCAAGACCGTTCATGTGTCCCCCAACAGCCCGGTTAAAAAAGGCGATGTGCTGTTCAGCTATGACGACACCAGTTTGTCGGGTCAATTGGAAGTCGCCGTTGAAGAGTTGCTGGTCGCGCGCACGGCGCTAAAAACCGCACGCCAGGGGGCTTTTGGCGACCTACAACGCAGCTCTGAGGTGGCCTTGCTTAAAGCCCGCGTTTTGTTGCGTGAAGCCGAACGCGATTACATCAGTAGCCAGGTCGCACGAAAAGACGTCCGCGCCGGTCGTGACGGTGTCGCTGTGTTCCGCGATGCATCGGATCTGGAAGGACGCCCTGTCACCGCCGGTGAACGGGTGATGTTGGTCGCTGGCCCATATGAAACCGAATTGCGGATCGAGTTGCCCGTCGCCGACGCCGTGGTGATGGAACCGGGAGCCCCGGTGCGCTTGTTTCTAGATCGCGATCCGCTATCGCCAGTCGATGCGGTACTGGAATATGCGGGTTACGAAGCGCAAATGTCGTCCGCGAAAGTGCTCAGCTACCGCCTTGTGGCGCGTTTCGCCGACGGCGTGTCGCCCCGTATCGGTTTGCGCGGCACGGCCAAGGTGCAAGGCGCCGACGTGGCGCTATTCCTATTTCTGTTCCGCCGCCCGCTGTCCGCCTTACGACAGTGGTTCGGACTTTAGGAGGCCATATGATCAGCCTGCCAATGTCCGACCTGCTGATGCCCAAGCTGCCGATTTTGCGCGACGACTTAGAACTGCTGCCCGGCCCCAAGGTGCGCGGCGGTGCGCCGACCTGGACCGTCTACGATCCGGTGCGCAGCCGGTATTTTCGCATCAGCCAAGTCGCGTTCGAGCTTCTCAGCCATTGGCATTTGGGCGATTGGTCCAAGATCGCCGAGGCCGTAGCGCGCGTGAGCGGTCGCCGCCCCCAAGATGTTGAACGCGATTGGATCGTGCGTTTCCTCAACACCAATATGCTGATCCGGCGCGAAAGCTCTGCCGATATGGCGGACCTCAGCATGGTTAATCAAGCAGGCAAAACATCCTGGTTCAATTGGGCGCTGCACCATTATCTATTTTTTCGCATTCCCTTGGTTCGCCCACAGCGCTTCCTTGATGCGACGTTGCCGCTGGCGCGCCTGTTCATGTCGAAAGGCGCTTTGATTGCGTTGCTGTTGATTGCCGTGTTCGGCGGTTATTTGGCGTTGCGACAATGGGATACCTATCTGGCGACTTTTTTGCATTTCACCAACACCGAAGGCCTCTTGTGGTATGGCCTCGCGTTATTGCTCGCCAAGGTCTTGCATGAGTTGGGACATGCCTATACCGCAACGCATTATGGGTGCCGAGTGGCGAGCATGGGTTTCGCCTTTCTGGTTATGTGGCCGGTGCTGTACACCGACACATCGGATGCTTGGCGGCTAACGCGCAAGGACCAACGCTTGGCCATCGGTGCAGCGGGCATGTTCAGCGAACTGGCGCTGGCAGTGTTGGCGACCTTTTTGTGGAGCTTCTTACCCGACGGCCCGGCGCGCAGCGCGGCGTTCATCGTCGCCACGGTGACCTGGATCATGACCTTGGCGGTCAATCTCAACCCCTTTATGCGCTTCGATGGCTATTACCTGTTGTCGGACGCCTTGGAAGTCGAGAACCTTCAAGACCGTGCTTTCGCCCATGCGAAGTGGTGGCTGCGCGAACGTCTGTTTGGTTTTGGCGACAGTGCGCCGGAAGCTTTCCCCGCCCACTTGGGCCGCATCCTCATCGCTTATGCGGTCGCCACATGGGTATATCGCTTGTTTCTGTTTCTCGGCATCGCGGTGCTTGTGTATGCATTTTTCTTCAAGCTGCTGGGAATATTTCTCTTTGCCGTCGAGATCATTTGGTTCATCGGCCTGCCGATCGCCCGCGAAGGCCTGGAATGGTGGAAACGACGCGAATCTTTTCACCTCAACACCAATCTTACCCTCACCGTATTATCGCTCATCGGCGGCATCGGCATTTTGGTTGTTCCATGGCAAACGACCATCAACGTACCGACGGTTTTACAAGCGATGGAGCGCGCCCATATCTACGCCCCGATCCCCGCGCGCGTTGTCACCGTGAATGTGATGCGCGGTGACTTGATCGCGCAGGGCGACATCTTAATGACGTTGGAAGCGCCGGATCTTGAGCATAAAATCACCTTGGCGCACCTACGTATGGCTATGGTCCGACAGCAAGTCCGTCGCGAGGCCGCAGGTGGGATCGAATCCGAAAACATCCGCGTACTGCAGCGTAAATTGGCGGGCGAAATACGGGTGCTGCAGGGGTTGGAAGAACAAGCTCAGCTGTTGACCGTGCGTTCAACCATCAACGGACGGGTGAGTGATCTGGACGGCGGACTCAGGCCTGGATTGTGGGTTAATGCATCCCAAGCCCTGGTTCAGGTGGTTTCTGAGGGTGCGGCGCGCTTGAACGGCTTTGTCGATGAACGCGACGTCTCTTTGATCGGCGTTGGCGCACCCGCCAGCTTTCATCCCGAAAACCCGAGCCTGCCTTCCGTCGATGCCCGCGTCAGCGCTGTGGCCGATGTAAACAGCCACACGCTGGATCTCGAGTATCTCGCTTCGGTCCATGGCGGCGATATTGCCGTGGAATCAAGTGCACGCGGCGCCTTAATCCCCACCCAGGGCATCTATCGGGTGAGCTTGACGCCGCAACCGGAAATCGACGCCCCGCCCATGGTCGTACGTGGCGTCACCCGAATCGTAGGCCCGCGCCAAAGCTTGATTGTCAGGGCTTGGGACCGGGTGTGGAGCATCCTGATCCGCGAAAGCGGTTTCTAATCGAACAACTCAGGGCGGTCTTGATAAAGCTCTAAAGCTTCTGGATTGGCCAAGGAGTGCTGATTGCGCACCACACGGCCGTGGATCACATCACGCACCGCAAGCTCAACGATTTTTCCCGACTTGGTGCGCGGAATGTCGGCCACCGCCAGCACCTTGGCCGGGACATGACGCGGCGTCGTGTTGGTGCGGATTTCCGATTTGATGCGTTTTATGAGATCGTCGCTCAATGTCACGCCTTCGCACAGTTTGACGAACAGCACCACCCTGACATCGTCATCCCACGTTTGACCGACAACCACGGATTCCAAAACGTCTGAGATGCGTTCGACTTGGCGGTAAATTTCCGCCGTGCCGATGCGCACCCCACCGGGGTTCAAGGTCGCGTCGGAGCGGCCATAAAAGACCACCCCGCCGGTACCTGTCACCTCGATCAAATCGCCGTGATGCCAGACGTTGTCAAACGCTTCAAAATATGCGGCGTGGTAGCGTTTGCGTTCAGGGTCGTTCCAAAACCCCCAAGGCATCGACGGGTGTGGCGCGCGACAAACCAATTCACCTGGTTGTTCCGTCAGCGACGCACCGTGTTCGTCAAAGGCTTGAACGTCCATGCCCAAATGACGCTTTTGGCTTTCGCCGCGATACACCGGGCCGATGGGATCGCCACCGACGAAGCAGCCAACGATATCCGTGCCGCCCGCGATGGACGACAAACAACAATCGGCTTTCCAATCGCGATAGACGTAATCGAAACCATCGGGCGACAGTGGCGAGCCTGTGGAAAGGATCGTGCGCAGATGTGACAGGTCATGCGTACCCGCCGGTTGCACACCGGCTTTGGCGCAGGCATCCAGGTATTTGGCCGAAGTTCCAAAATGGGTCACCTGTTCACGTTCGACAATGCTCGCCAGGCGATTGCCGTCGGGGAAAAATGGTGAGCCATCGAACAAAACGATGCTCGCTTCGCTGGCCAGCGCCGACACCAGCCAGTTCCACATCATCCAGCCGCAGGTGGTGAAATAAAACACCCGGTCACCAGGTCGCACATCGCACTGCAGCTGGTGTTCCTTAAGGTGCTGCAACAACACCCCGCCCGCCCGGTGGACGATGCATTTTGGCGCGCCTGTGGTGCCAGACGAAAACAAGATGCACAACGGATCGTTAAAGCCAACCAATTCATAATCGATTGGCCCATCGACTTGACCATGCAGCATGTCCGCATAGCCGATACCTTTGTCGCCCAAGATCGATATATCGGGGTCTTGAGCCGTATGCGACGCGACCACAACCTTGGTTAAACTGGAGATCAGCTTGGTCAGTTCGCAAACCGTCTGCAAGCTATCAAACGGTTTGCCGTTATAGTGATAACCATTGGCGCAAAACAGCACCTTGGGTTCGATCTGGCCAAAGCGATCGAGAACGCCTTGCACGCCGAAATCAGGCGAACATGACGACCACACCGCGCCCAATGCCGTGGTGGCGAGCATCGCGATGACGGATTCTGGCATGTTGGGCATAAAACCAGCCACCCGGTCGCCACGGCCGACGCCCATCTGTTTCAAGGCGCGACTGGTGCGCGACACCTGGTCGTGCAAGGCATCCCACGATAGCTCACGGCGTTCGCCGTTCTCAGCGTGAAAGACAACCGCAGCGCCGCTGCCGCGCCGCCTCAACAGGTTGCGGGCAAAATTCAATTTGGCTTCAGGGAAAAACGCGGCGTCGATCAAATCGCCGTCATATGTCAGGGCGGGTCCCGCCTCGCCTTCGGACAGCACCCCGCAGAAGTCCCACACCATGGCCCAAAACGCTTCGGGTTGCTTGACCGACCAGTCCCAAGCGGCATCGTAAGATGGAAGGGCCACACCATAGCGACCTTCGGCGCAGTGCATAAACCGGCTCAGCAGAGTGTCGCGCACGCGGGTTTCTGACGGTTTCCACAATGGGGTGTTCATATCAAACCGTTTTACCGAACCACTGTGACCGAACATTGGGCATGGCGAACGATACGTGCTGCGTTGGGGCCCAACAGGAAATCTTTTAGATCGTCGCGACCCGACGACACGACAATCATGTCGGCGCTGATCTTATCGGCCATATTCAAGATGACTTCATATACCGTGCCTTCACCAACGATGTGTTGGGTTTTCACATCAGCCGGAACGTTGGCTTTGACAAAATCTTTCAGCGCCGCGAGGACTTTTTCGCCGATACCTTTTTCATAACCCTTGGGAAAAAACTGCCCGACGATCGACATGCCGAAATCGGGCGTCACCGTCATCACATGCAGCCTGCCGCCGGATGCGCGGACATAGTCCAACGCTACAGGCAGGGCCTTAATCCACGAGCCTTCGTCGTTCAAATCGACCGCCAGCAAAATATCTTTAAACATGGCTCATCCCCCTTAAACAGCTTCGGCGGCGCGTAACCGCCGGCGCTGCAAAACAATCACGAAAAACAACAGTGCAATGGCGGGAATGTAGAACCACTCCTTGTCCATGCGTTCGGTCGGCACTTCGATGCGTTCGATTTGAACCGGATCATCGCCATAAAAATCAAACGCCAACATCGTTTGAGATAACGCCGTGCTGGGCATAGGCTCATCCAAAATAGCGCGGTCCCCATCTATGTTGATCATCAGTCCCGCCGCTGTCATCAAACGGGTCTCACCGTCACCGCTGGCGCCCATGGGGGCCATCACAGTTGTGGTGAACGGATCGCCATAACGGCTGTCCGGACCGGTGACGACAAAGCGCAAATAACCGTCAGCAGGCGCCTGTTCAGCCTCAGATATAATGTCCGCGCCAGCGCGATAATCATAGGGCGGGCTGATTTGATCCAGCCAATAGCCTGGCCTGAACATGGTGAAGGCAACCAGCAGCAGCGCCACCGTTTCCCACGCCCTGTTGCGCACGAACATGTACTGCTGGGTCGCCGCGGCAAAGGTCAGCATAGCAACCAGTGCGATGATGAATACAAACACCGCTTGAACCGGGCCAACGTTGATCAGCAGTAGGTCGGTATTGAAGATAAACAGGAACGGCAAGATCGCGGTGCGGATGTCGTACATGAAACCTTGAATACCGGTGCGGATCGGATCCCCCCCGGAAATCGCAGAGGCCGCAAACGCCGCCAAGCCAACAGGCGGCGTGTCATCGGCAAGGATGCCGAAATAAAACACGAACATGTGCACCGCGATCAACGGCACGATCAAACCCGATTGTGCGCCCACCGCGATGATCACCGGGGCCATCAAACTGGACACCACGATGTAATTGGCCGTGGTCGGCAAGCCCATGCCCAAAATCAAGCTGAGCACAGCCACCAAAAATAGCATCAACATCAAGTTTCCGCCGGACAGGAATTCAACGAATTCGCCCATCACCTGGTGCGCGCCGGTCAGCGAAATGGTACCGACGATGATACCCGCCGCGCCTGTGGCGACGGCGATGCCAATCATGTTTCGCGCACCCGCAACCATGCCTTCGATGAGCTGAGCAAAGCCATGCTTGAAGCCCGCCAACAAATCACCTTGTTGGCGCAACATGGCTTTGAGACTGTGTTGGGTGAGCGCGATGAACATCATGCCCATAGTCGCCCAAAAGGCAGACAAACCTGGAGAGAAGCGTTCAATCATCAAGCACCACACCAACACCACGATGGGCAGCAAATAATACAGCCCGGTTTTAACCGTTGGTCCCAGTTCCGGGGTCATCAACATCGGCTTGGTGAGATCTTCGATATCCAAGTCCGGCAAGTCCGCCGCTACCTTGGCCAGGACCACATAAAGCAACAAAAACAATGCCATCGCGGCATAAATGGTCGCCTCGCCAAACGCCGCTTTGGTCCAGCCTAGGCCGTAATAAATCGCACCAGCCAAGCCGGCGGCGATCACAAAACCTAATATGACATTGGCGATACGCATCAAAATTGAACGGCTTGGGCCGCTGCGCGGCAAACCTTCAAGGCCCAGTTTCAAGGCTTCCAGATGCACGATGTAAAGCAGCGCAATGTAAGAAATCAGTGCCGGCAAGAACGCATGGCGCACCACTTCCAAATAACTGACGCCGACGTATTCGATCATCAAAAACGCAGCCGCGCCCATCACCGGCGGGGTCAACTGACCGTTGGTGCTCGACGCGACTTCAACCGCGCCGGCTTTTTCCGCCGAAAAGCCGGTGCGCTTCATCAGCGGAATGGTGAATGTGCCGGTGGTCACCGTGTTGGCGATGGACGACCCGGAAATCAGGCCCGTCATCGCCGACGACAGCACCGCGGCTTTCGCCGGGCCGCCGCGAAAGTGTCCCAACATCGCCACGGACGTTTTGATGAAATACGCCCCCGCACCAGCCTTTTCCAAGATCGATCCGAACAACACGAACAGGAAAATCATCGATGCCGAAACCCCAAGAGCGACACCGTAAACGCCTTCGGTTTGCATCCAATAATGGCCCAAAGCTTTGGAGAATGATGCGCCTTTCCATTGAATGACTTCCGGCATCCATGGCAAGTGGCCGAAGAATACGTATAACATAAAGACCGAGGCGACGATCACCAACGGCAAGCCAAGCGCACGGTAGGTGGAAACCAACAGCACCGCCATGCCTGTCGCCGACACCACCAAATCGGTGGTGGTCCACAGGCCGGGGCGTAGGGCAATTTCATTCTTAAACGTCGGCATGTACATACACACCGCCACACCGGCAAAGGCTAACAGCCAGTCGTACCAGGGGATGTATCGACGTGGAGAACTTTTAAACAAAGGGAAAGCGGTGGCCGCCAAAAACAGCGCAAACGCCAAGTGTATGGCGCGGGCCTCGTCGGAATTGAACGTCAAGTTGACGCCCAAAACCCTGGTCAGCCAAAACGGCACGGTGGAAGAGATATAGACTTGAAACACCGACCAGGCCAAAGGCACAAAAATCAGCATTTTACCGGCCATTCCAGACGGCGAACGCGCACCAGTATCGCTTTCGGCGACCATATCCTCAATGGATGACGAGGCTGTCTCGCCCACGCCTTGGCTGTTTTGCGTCATGTTTCGCCGCTCCCCTGCAATATGACTAAATAAATGTATTGAGCGAAATCACCGCCGGCGCCTTGCGGCATCCGGCGGTGTTCCGTCGTATGCGTCTTAGTTGATCAAGCCCATTTCTTTGTAGGCTTTTGCAGCGCCGGGGTGCAGCGGTGCGGACAAGCCGTCGCTGACCATGGTTTTAGGGTCCAAGGTCGCGAACGCCGGGTGCAGTTTGCGAAACTGATCGATGTTCGTCATAGTTTCCTTGGCAACGATGTAGGCAACTGCGTCCGGCACGTCGGCAGACGTCACGAACGTTGCGCCGACACCAAACGTGGTGACGTCGTTGGGCGTGCCCGTATACATGCCGCCGGGAATGATTGCGGTGCGGTAATACGGGTTTTCTTTGACCAACTTGTCGATCGGCGCGCCTTTGACGTCGATGAGTTTCACGTCGCAAGCGGTGGTGGCTTCTTTAAGCGCAGCTGCTGGGTGACCGATGGTGTAGATCATGGCGTCGATTTTGTTATCGCAAATCGCAGCCGCCATTTCGGAACCTTTCAGTTCGGACGCCAACGAAAAGTCGCTGTTTTTCATACCGAAAGCGTCCATGACAACTTCCATGGTGGCGCGCTGACCGGAACCGGGGTTGCCGATGTTGACGCGCTTACCTTTCAAGTCCTCAAAGCCCGTGATGCCGGAATCGGCGCGCACGATCAGAGTGAACGGCTCAGCATGGACAGAGAACATCGCACGTAATTTCGTGAACGCACCGGCGTCTTTGAATTTAGAAGTGCCGTGATAAGCATGGTACTGCCAATCAGATTGCGCCACACCGAATTCCAGCTCGCCCGCACGGATGGTGTTGATGTTGTAGACCGAGCCGCCGGTGCTTTCCGCCGAGCAGCGAATGCCGTGGTCTTTGCGGGTCTTGTTCACCAAACGACAAATTGCGCCGCCGGTGGGGTAGTAAACGCCGGTCACGCCGCCGGTGCCGATGGACACAAACTTCTGCGCTGCCGCTGCCGGAGCCGAGGCAAACGATGCCGCCGTAATGACACCCGCTGCCGCCATCATGGCGCCTTTAAATAACGTACTCATTTTATTCTCCCTAAGTTGTCATGTGAAACATTTCATCGTGTTTCACGATTAGATACATCGAATGGTTATGCGGTGTTTCCCAGTTGGGTACTGTCGGCGTGTGCCGTCCCTTCCCAACCGTTGCGGACACCACTTCCGCCTTTATTCATCACCCTGCGCGTCAGCTCACCACCGCTCAGTGGTCGCGCGAGCAAGTGTGCCCCGTCTGCCACCTGCTTGACCAGCGCTGCATTGTCTGGGGACAATGTGTTGTCGTTCAAAAACATATTGTTCTCAAAACCGACCCGCACATGTCCGCCCAAACTGAGTGCGGTAAGCGCCACCGCGCCTTCGCCGACGCCGAACGCGCACACGCTCCACAGCATTGAGTTCAGATCGTGCTGATCGGCAGCTTCAAGAAACGGCAATAAGTCACAGGGCTGAGATTGCCCATCGCCATACCGCCCCAATACATAAAGCACGCTCAGATTTTCCCCGGGTATCGCGCCGCCGCGTACCAAATAGGCCAAGCGCGCGACCTCTTGCGGGGTGTATAAAATGTGTTGCAGGGCAATGCCCTCATCAAAAGCCCAACGGTAAAAGTCCGTGGCTTTATCCTCGCCATCCGCAGTGAGCTCTTTCAAAGCCACCGACGCCGCTTCGGGCCGTAAGTCGCGCACCAAAGCGACTTGCTCATCCGGGGTGTAGCGCCCCACCGCTTCGGTGGTGACCTGGATCACCAGTTCATCGCCAACGGCTTTGCGCACAGCCTGTATAGCCTCGCGGTAAAGGCCAGCGTCCAAGGAATGCATGCCGTCGCCATCTCGCACATGCAGATGCAACATTGACGCCCCGACATCCAAACACGCCTTGGCGTCATGTGCCAATTCATCCGCCGTCATCGGCAGGGCCGGATGGTCTTGGTGCGTTTTGCGCGCCCCATTGGGGGCCACGGTGATGATCAGCGGCGTCCAGTCCATCAAACGGCCCCCTGTAAAGCCGCATCGACGGCGCCCTTCAGGCGTTTGACGATTTCATGAACCTCGTCTTCGGTGACGATATAAGGCGGGGCCAGCAAAACGTGATCGCCGCGGGTTCCATCCGCCGTACCGCCCATGGGGTAACACATCAAGTGCCGCGCCATCGCTTCGCGCTTGATCCGGGCATGAATTTTAAGCGCCGGATCGAATGGCGTTTTTGTTTTGCGATCACTCACCAGTTCGATGGCTTGAAATAAACCGCGTCCGCGGATATCGCCCACATAAGGGCTGTTGTCGAAGTATTCATGCAGATAGCGGTTGAGCGTTTCGCCTTGTTTGCGCACGTTGGCTAACAACTCATCGCGCTCGATCACATCCAACACCGCCATCGCGGCGGCGCACGCCGTGGCATGGCCCATGTAGGTATGACCGTGTTGGAAAAATCCGCTGCCGCCGACCAAGGTGTCGAATATTTTGCCCGACACCAGCAATGCGCCGATGGCTTGATAGCCCGCGCCTAAACCCTTCGCCGTGGTCAACAGATCCGGCGAGACGCCTTCTTGCTCGCACGCGAACAACGTGCCGGTGCGGCCCATGCCGCACATGACCTCATCCAAAATCAACAGCACGCCGTATTGATCGCAGATCTCACGCACCCGTTTGAAGTATCCAGGGGCTGCGACCAATGCACCCGCCGTGGCGCCGACAACAGGTTCGGCGACAAAGGCCGCAACCGTGTCTGGGCCTAAGCGCAGAATCTCATCTTCCAACGCCTGGGCCGCACGCAGGCCATAAGCTTCAAGGCTTTCGCTTTCTTTTTGGTGGCGGTATGGGTAACACGCGGGGATGTGACTGATTGCATCGGTGAGTAGCGGCTCAAACGGGTCGCGGCGCAGCTTGTTGCCGCCCGTCGCCAACGCACCCAAGGTGTTGCCGTGATAGCTTTGATGACGCGAGATGATGCGCGTGCGCTGAGGCTGGCCGATTTCCAAAAAATATTGCCGCGTCAGCTTCAACGCCGCTTCGGTGGCTTCCGATCCGCCGGACAAAAAGTAGACCCGGTCCAGTCCCTCAGGCGCTAAGGCGCATAGTCGATCAGCCAGGTTCTCCATCATATCGGTGGTGAAAAAGCCACTGTGCACAAACGCCAGTTTATCGACTTGGGCATGGATCGCATTGCGCACATCGACGTTACTGTGGCCCAAGCACGACACCGCCGCGCCACCCGACGCATCGATGTAACGATTGCCCACATCATCAATGACATAAATCCCGTCACCGCCAACTGCGCGGGGCAGCACTTCACGAGGGGCGCGATGAAACACGTGGTTCATAGTCGGTTACTCTCAGCTGTAGGGAACTCAGTTTTCATACCAGTAAGCTCCAAACGCGCTCAGTTGGGTTTCGCTATTGGACAGTTGCGCCAAAGCGTCTTCGCCGCCATCGGCCAACATCAGCAACACCAACGCCTGCATCACAGACATGGCGGGCACCACAGAATTGAAAAATGATGGCGATGATGTACGTACCACCAGCGGCATGACACCGTCCATTTTCAGCAACGGCGATACCGAACTGTCGGTCAATGCGATCACTTTAGCGCCGCGGTCGGAGGCATATTCCACTGCACGCACAACGGCGCGGCTATACGGCGAAAAACTGATCGCAATCAGCACGTCGTCTTCGCTCACGGCCCTGAGGTCATCCGCGAAGGTGCCGCCGCGACCGTCCAACAACGTCACATTGTTTTCAAACATGCGGCATGCGTATTGAAAATAAAACGCCGCTGGATAACAACTGCGCACCCCGCCCACGAAGATGTGGCGCGCTTGTTTGATCTGCGCGACGCATTCACAAAGAACGTCAAAACCGACATCGTTAGCGATGCTGTCCAAGTTGGCGTGCTCCATCGCCAGCATCTCGCTCAACATGGCGTCCATGGAACGTGAAGCACGGGCTTGAAGGGAACGGGCATTTTGCGAATAGTGTTCTTCTGGCCGCGTGCGCAGACGGGCCTGAAACGGAACCTGAAAAGCCGTGTAGCCGTCCATGCCCAAAACCTTCGCCAAACGCACCATCGTCGAGGGATGCACATCGGCCTTGGCGGCAAACTGGCGCATCGACAGCAGCGCGATGTCATCAGGATGATCCAGCGCGTGGCGTGCGGCGCGTTTGAGTTGAGGGCTTAACCCCGCATACGCGTTTTCAATGTGTTGACACAGCACCCGAAAATCCAACCCTACGCCCCAATACCCGCTTTGCGGTTTCGTTGTTCTTAGGGCGTCAATGCTAGCGTTCCGCCATCGGGTTCGCAACAGATGATTCGAAAATAATTCATCTGATACAAATGAATTATTTATAAGAATGCGCGCATATAAGCAGCTCAGTCCTGAGTGTCGTGCGTCATAAAAAAAAGCCCCCCGTAATGGGAGGCTTTTTTATGGAGGGGAGGTCGCAAACAAGACCAACAAGCAAAGACTTAGTGGTCTTTACCAGCCTTAAAGTGGAACAACGCGCCTTCTTTCATGCCCGACGGCCAGCGCGTGGTGACGGCTTTCAACTTGGTGTAAAAGCGCACGCCTTCCATGCCGTGGATGTCATGATCACCAAACAGCGAACGCTTCCAACCGCCAAAGCTGTGATACGCAACAGGAACCGGGATCGGCACATTGACGCCAACCATGCCCGCTTGCACGCGGGTGGTGAAATCACGCGCAGCGTCGCCGTCGCGGGTGAAGATCGCGGTGCCGTTGCCGTATTCGTGATCGTTGACCATCTGCAATGCGGTTTCGTATTCATCCGCACGCACCACTGCCAACACCGGGCCAAAGATTTCGTCTTTGTAGATGTCCATGTCGGTGGTCACGTCGTCGAACAAAGTGCCGCCGACAAAGTAGCCGTTCTCGTAACCCTGCAGGTTCAAGCCGCGACCATCGACCACCAGCTTTGCGCCCTGATCGACGCCGGACTGGATGTAACCTTCGATTTTGTCTTTGGATTCTTTGGTCACCACCGGGCCCATTTCGGCTTCGGGATCGGTGTATGGGGCAACTTTCAGCGCCTGAATTTTTGGCGTCAGCTTTTGCACCAACGCATCCGCCGTTTCATCTCCGACCGCTACCGCGACGGAAATCGCCATGCAGCGTTCGCCAGCTGAGCCGTATGCCGCACCCATCAGGGCATCAACCGCTTTATCCATATCGGCGTCGGGCAAAATCACCATGTGGTTTTTGGCACCGCACAGCGCTTGCACGCGCTTGCCGTGCTTGCAGCCTTCGGAATAGATGTATTCGCCAACCGCCGTGGAACCGACAAAGCTGACGGCTTTGACGTCGGGGTTCGACAAGATTTCATCGACCGCTTCCTTGCCGCCGTTGACCAGGTTCATCACACCCTTAGGCAGACCGGCTTCGTGCAACAACTCAACCAAGCGAATGGTCGAGGACGGATCGCGTTCCGACGGCTTCAACACAAAGGTATTGCCGCACGCCAGCGCGACGGGGAACATCCACATCGGCACCATGGTCGGAAAGTTGAACGGCGTGATGCCGGCAACCACGCCCAAGGACTGGCGGATGGAATGGGTATCGACGTTGGTGGCGACGGCTTCGGAGAACTCGCCTTTCAACAATTGCGTGATACCGCAGGCAAATTCGACCACTTCGATGCCACGGCCCAGTTCGCCTTTTGCGTCGTCCAAGGTTTTACCGTGTTCTTGCGACACCAGCTGAGCAATTTCATCGGCATGCGCATAGAGCAGCTCACGGAACTTAAACATCACTGCGGCGCGCTTGGCCGGTGCGGTGGCGGCCCACGCCGGGAACGCGGCATGCGCGGACGCAATCGCGGCCTTCACTTCGGACGCTGAGGCCAGCGGAACCTGGGTGTGAGACTCGCCCGTCGCCGGGTTGAACACATCTTGGAAATTGCCCGACGTGCCGGGAACGCGCGCGCCGTCGATAAAGTGGGTCAGTTGTTCGGTCATGGGAATACCCCGTTTTCTAAAGTCGAGATCAACAGCACCCTAACGCCCGAAACGGCGTCTAAGGGCTGTGATCATATTAAAGCTGCAATAGCGCATTTCAGCGCCACTGGCATAGCCGCGCTTTCACAATGCGGAAGTGACTTTCAGCCCTAGCATCACTCGGTGGTCTTCAAGATATCTGCAAGGATACCAAAAATTTCATCGATCTGGGCTTTAGAGATGATCAGCGGCGGCGACAGGGCGATGGTGTCGCCGGTGGTGCGGATCAGCAGGCCTTTTTCGAACGCCTTCAAGAACACATCGAAGGCGCGCGCGCCGACTTTGCCGGGCCGCGACGCCAACTCGACGCCCGCGACCAAACCGATGTTGCGCACATCGACGACGTGGGGCGAACCGTTTAGGCTGTGCGCCGCGTCTTGCCAATAGGGTTCCAGCTCCGCCGCGCGGCCAAACAGGTTTTCATCGCGATAGACGTTTTGCGCCGCCAAGGCCGCCGCGCACGCCAACGGGTGGGCGGAATAGGTATAACCGTGGAACAGTTCGATCGCGCCTTCGGGTGCGCCGTTGACCACCGTGTCGTAAATGCCATCGCGCACAAACACGGCGCCCATCGGCACGGTGCCGCTGTTGAGCCCCTTGGCGGTGGTGACCAGATCGGGGATGACGTTGAACTTATCGGCTGCGAACGGCGTGCCAAGGCGGCCAAAGCCGGTGATGACTTCATCAAAAATCAGCAAGATGCCGTGCTTATCGCAAATTTTGCGCAGACGATCCAAATAGCCTTTGGGCGGAATGAACACGCCCGCAGATCCGACCATCGGCTCGACGATCACCGCGGCGATGGTGGACGCGTCATGCAGCGCGACCATGGCTTCCAGTTCGTTCGCAATTTCCGCGCCGGTTTCCGGCTGGCCTTTTGAAAAGCCCATGGTGTCGCGGTTGTAGAAGAACGGCATGTGATCGACGGCCGGCAATTGATTGCCGAACTGCTTGCGGTTGTTGCCCAAGCCGCCGACGCTGATCCCGCCGAAGCCGACGCCGTGATAACCTTTGTCGCGACCGATGAACTTGACGCGCGAACCTTCGCCGCGTGATTTGTGATAGGCCAGCGCGATTTTCAGCGCGGTATCGACGGATTCAGAACCCGAATTGGTGAAAAATACGTGATTCAAATCGCCCGGCATAATTTCCGTCAGGCGGCTCGCCAGCTCAAACGCGACGGGGTGACCGATCTGGAACGGCGGGGCGTAATCCATTTCGGCAGCCTGCTTTTGGATCGCCTCGACAATTTGTGGGCGACCATGACCGGCGTTGCAGCACCACAAGCCCGCCGTGCCATCGAGAATTTGGCGGCCGTCACTTGCGGTGTAATGCATATCCTTGGCCTCCACCAACATACGCGGTGCGGATTTGAACTGACGGTTGGCCGTAAACGGCATCCAATAGGCTTCGAGATCGTTGGGATTGTGGCTTGCAGCGGCCATGGGACTCTCCTGTCGCAGGCATGATGGGATGATTGCAGACAAGCTATCAGGGCCAATGATTTTTAGAAAACAGTTTCATTGTAAATTTTAGATGATTGATTTTGCTCATTTTTAAGATAATATTTATGTGTATATTTAACAGGGTAATTCACCATGCCGCAAGAAATCGACATCGGCGCACGCCTAAAACAGGTGCGCCGCGCCGCAGGATTGTCGCAACGCGACCTATCCAAGCGATCCGGCGTGACCAATGCCATGATCTCGCTGATCGAAAACAACCGCACCAATCCGTCTGTCGGCAGGCTCAAACGCATTCTCGATGGCATCCCCATTTCCATGTCGGATTTCTTCGCCCTGGAAAATGAACCGCAGCGCCAAGTTTTCTTTCAAGCCACTGAACTCAAAGAAATCGCCGACGGACGCATTTCCTACCGACAGGTCGGTGCGGGTAATGCCGGGCAAACGTTGCAAATTCTCTCTGAGCGCTACCGCCCCGGTGCGGACACCGGCAAAGCCATGCTGCGGCACAATTCAGAAGAAGGGGGCATCGTCATCAGAGGCCGCCTGGAACTGACCGTCGGCAAACAAAAGCGTGTGCTGGGACCGGGAGACGCGTATTATTTTGATTCTCGCGTGCCGCACCGTTTTCGCAACGTCAGCGACGATGAATGCGAAGTGGTCAGCGCCTGTACGCCACCCAGTTTTTAAGGGGTGATGCGCCAAAAAATTGAATATTTTTGACGGTATTTAATTTTATGGCGATTTTTAGTGCTTTTTTGAGACTGCCTGTCTAATATAATTGACGATTAAAGGAAAAGGGTACCTATGGACAGTGATATCGGCGTACGCCTCAAGGCTCTTCGCAATATGTACGGGCTTTCCCAACGCGAAGTCGCGAAGCGTGCTGGCGTCACCAACAGCACCATTTCCTTGATCGAACAGGGCAGAGTCAGCCCGTCAGTCGATTCCTTGAAGAAAGTTTTGGACAGCTTCTCCCTCACCTTGATCGAATTTTTGACCATGGATTTGGAAGAAGCCGACGATAAAATTTTCTTCGCCAAAGAAGACCTGTTGGAGTTTTTCGAAAACGGCGCACACCTGAAACTCGTCGGCGCGAACCGCAAGGACCGCAAATTGCGGTTTTTGCACGAACGCTACGAACCGGGCGCGCATTCGGGGGATGAGATGCTCACCCACGACAGCGAAGAAGCCGGCATGGTCATCCAAGGCAAAATTGAACTGACGGTGGGTCAGAAAAGCAAAGTTTTGAACGAAGGCGATTCTTATTACATCAACAACAAGATTCCTCACCGTTTCAAAAACATTGGCAAAGGCGAAGCCATCATCATCAGCGCCGCCACACCGCCAAGCTTTTAGGACCTTCAGCTGATCCCCTGTTTGAGCAGTAATTTATTCTCAAATGATCGGTGATCTCACATGACACATACGCGCACGACCGCTTCCCTCAAGGCCCGCGCAGAGGCTCTTTCTTTTCCCGCCAAGTTGTTCATCGACGGAAAATCCGTCGATGCCGCTTCCGGTAAATCGTTCAATTGCATCAACCCCGGCACCGGCCAGGTGATCGCCCAGATCGCCGAAGGTGATAGCGAGGACATCAATCGCGCGGTCGCCGCCGCGCGTCGCGCCTTTGATAAAGGCCACTGGTCGAACATGGCGCCAAAGGACCGCAAGAAAGTCCTGATCCGCATGGCCGAACTGATGGATCAGCACGCCGAAGAACTGGCGTTGTTGGAAACGCTGGACGTCGGCAAGCCGATCGGCGACAGCCTGGCCGTCGACGTTCCCAGCTCCGCCAACTGCATGCGCTGGTACGGTGAAGCGTGTGATAAAATTTATGACGAAGTCGCCCCCTCCGGCCCCAATGCGTTCGGCACCATCACCCGCGAAGCCATCGGCGTGGTCGCCGCTGTGGTACCGTGGAACTTCCCGCTGTTGATGGCATGCTGGAAACTCGGCCCGGCCTTGGCCGCCGGCAACTCGGTGGTGTTGAAGCCCGCGGAACAATCGCCGCTGACCGCGCTGCGCATCGCCGAACTGGCGATGGAAGCGGGCCTGCCCGAAGGCGTGCTCAACGTCGTATCCGGTTTTGGTCCCACCGCCGGTCAAGCGTTGGGCATGCACATGGATGTCGATTGCTTGGTGTTCACCGGGTCAGGCGAAGTCGGAAAGCTGTTCTTGCAGTATTCAGGCCAGTCCAACATGAAACGCGTGTGGCTGGAATGCGGCGGCAAGACCCCCAACGTGGTGTTCGACGATTGTCATGATCTCAAAAAAGCCGCCGAACACGCCGCCATCGGCATCTTTTATAACCAAGGCGAAGTCTGCACCGCGGCGTCACGCCTGATCGTGCAAGACACCATCAAAGACCAGTTCGTCGAAGAAGTGCTCAAGGTCGCCGAAACCATGCAGCCGGGCGACCCGCTGGATCTCGACACCACCATGGGTGCGCTGGTCGAAGAAAAGCATATGGACCGCGTGCTCAGCTACATCCAAGCAGGTAAAGATGAAGGCGCGAAAGTACTCTGTGGTGGGGAGCGCGTGCTGCTCAATCAGGGCGGCTACTACGTCGCGCCGACGATCTTCGACAACGTCAAAAACTCCATGCGCATCGCCCAGGAAGAAATCTTCGGCCCAGTGCTGTCGACCATCACCTTCAAGGACGCCGAAGAAGCCGTGGCCATCGCCAACGACAGCATCTTCGGTCTGGCCGCGTGCTTGTGGACCGGCGACGTCAACAAAGCGATTAAGCTTTCACGACGCATTCGCGCTGGCAACATGTGGGTGAACTGCTGGGACGGCGGCGACATGAGCATGCCGTTCGGCGGCTACAAACAATCCGGCAACGGCCGCGATAAATCGCTGCACGCGTTGGACAAATACACCGAGATCAAAGCCACCTGGATTGATCTCAGCTGATGCGGTCTCACGCTCAAATAAAAAGGACGCCCACATCCGGGCGTCCTTTTTTTATTGGCTATAACTTGAGGCCTTACAGGTACCAATCATACTCACGCTTGGAGATGTAATCGCGAAAACCGGTGACCTCGGCGACCTTGGTTAGGTGATAGATGTCGGAATACATCTCGCCGAAATAATCACACAGGATCTCGCCATCCTTGAACGCGACCAGGCCTTCTTCGATGGTGCGCGGAAAGCCCGGATCGGGTTCCGCGCCAGCGTTACCGGTGTTGGCTTCGCCGGGGTCGAGTTTGTTGGTGATGCCATGATGCAACCCTGCCAAGACTGCCGCGAGGGCAAGGTACGGGTTCGCGTCGGCGCCCCCGACGCGGTGCTCGATCCGGCGCGATCCGTTGTCGCCGAGTGGTAGACGGAACGCCAACGAGCGATTGTTCAGCCCCCAGGTCTTGCCCATCGGCACATAAATGTTCGGCTGATAGCGGCGATAACCGTTGATGCTTGGGGCGAACACCGCCATGGATTCAAACAGCGCCGCCTGCATGCCGCCGACCGCATGGCGCAACGTCGTGTTGTTCAGTGGATCGTCGCCATCGCTGAACAGGTTCTCGCCCGCATCGTCGAGAACACTGGTGTGGATGTGCAGTCCGTTGCCCGCTTGCTCCAAAAATGGCTTGGCCATAAAGGTCGCACGAAAGCCGTGCTCAAGCGCAACGTTGCGCACCACCCGGCACAGCAGCGCCGCATGATCGGCGGCGACGACGGCGGGCGAAGAATGCTTAAGATTGACCTCAAACTGACCCGCGGCGTATTCAGCGCTGGCGGTATACGCCGGGACGCCTTGCGCATGGCAGGTTTTCTCGATGTCACTGAGCACGGCGGAATAATCTTCCAGTTCCTCCATACCGTACACCTGGGTGGAGATTTCACGTTCCCCGGTGGCGGGAGAAATCGGCGCTTGTGGACGACCGTCGGGGGTGCGCTGGGTGTCGATCAGATAGAATTCCAGTTCCAATGCGCAGACTGCGTTCAAGCCATCTGCGCGCAAACGTTCGTCGATACGTTCTAAGATATTACGCGGCTCTAAAAATTCTTTGCCGCCGTTGCTGTCGTCGAACGATACAATGCATTGCGCGGTCGGCTCATGCGCCCACGGCACCGGCGCCAAAGTTCCGGACACCGGAAACATCGTCCCATCCGGATCGCCATCGCTAAAGCCCACACCACCGGCATCCGACGTGTTGCCGGTGACATCCACCACCATCGCCGAATAGGGCATCAACATGCCTTTTTCAAACAGATGCGGCACCTCAGCACGGGGATAGCGTTTGCCGCGCATGATGCCGTTGATGTCGACAAACAAGGCGTCAACGTGCTGGATGCGCGGATGAGCGTCGAGAAAAGCCTCGGCTTCTGAACGCGCCGCTTCCGGGTTGTGGGACTTCATGGAAAGGTACTCCGGTTATAGATCTTTAAGTGGCGTTAGGATGAGGCCGCAGCCAGCATCTCATTTTTTTTGCGCTGATCTTCGCGTTGCTTGTGCGCAATCGATGTGATCAACACACCCACCGCGACAATGCCGATCAAAATGGTCGAGATCGCGTTGATTTCCGGCGTCACGCCCAAGCGCACCATGGAATATATTTTCATCGGCAGGGTCGTCGCGCCCGGCCCCGTGGTGAAGCTGGCGATCACCAAATCGTCCAAAGACAATGTGAACGACAGAAGCCAACCCGACAAAACACCCGGCAAGATCACCGGAAGCGTGATGACGAAAAAGGTCTTAAGCGGCGTGCAGCCCAAGTCCATGGCCGCTTCTTCGATGGAACGATCAAACGAGCTGAGCCGCGCCTGGATCACCACCGCCACGTAACACATGGAAAAGGTGGTGTGCGCCAAGGTGATGGTCCACATGCCGCGATCGAACGAAATGGCGACGAACATCAACAACAACGACAAGCCGGTGATGACTTCGGGCATCACCAACGGGGCATAGATCATGCCGTTGAACAGCGTGCGACCGCGAAAGCGCCCAAAGCGAACCATTGAAAAGCCCGCCATTGTGCCGAAGATCGTCGCCAAGGTCGAAGAGATCAGTGCCACTTTCAACGTCACCGCAGCGGCATTCATAATGCCATCGTTTTGTAACAACGCGCCGTACCATTTGGTCGAGAACCCGGCCCACACGGTGACCAAGCGCGATTCGTTAAAGCTGTAGATAATCAACAGCAAAATCGGCACGTACAAAAACGCAAATCCGAGGACCAGGGAGAGTTTGTTAAACCAGCTCCATCGCTTGATCATAACGTCACTCCCCTACTCGCCCAGCGCATTGCGGCGCGATTGGAATTTTTGGAACCACACGATCGGCAGCACCAACATCGACAGCAACACCACGGCGGCGGCGGACGCCAACGGCCAATCGCGATTGTTGAAGAACTCCGCCCACAAGGTTTTACCGATCATCAAGGTGCTCGACCCGCCCAATAGATCGGGGATCACAAACTCACCCACGGCCGGAATGAACACTAAGAAACAACCCGCAATCACGCCGGGGTACGACAAAGGAAAGGTCACCTTCCAAAACGCTTGGTGCGGCGGACACCCCAGATCGGACGCCGCTTCCAACAATGAGTGATCCATTTTTTCCAAACTAGAATATAGCGGCAAGATCATGAACGGCAGATACGAATAAACAATGCCGATATAGACCGCGACGTCGGTGTGCAACATCACCAACGGCTCATCAATCACGCCCAGCCACATCAAAAACATGTTGAGGAAGCCTTCGGGTTTCAAGATGCCGATCCAGGCATAAACGCGGATTAGGAATGACGTCCAAAACGGCAAAATCACCAGCATCACCAGCGGCAAACGCCACGTTTTGGGCGCACGCGCCATGCCGTAAGCGATGGGATAACCAACCAACAGCGTCAACACGGTGGATATCGATGCGATCTTCAAACTGCTGAGATACGAATTCACATACAGCGCATCTGAAAACAATCGCTGATAGTTCGCCAAGTTCAGCGTGATCTGCAGATATGTATCGTGGACCATCTCGTAAAGCGGTGCATACGGCGGGATGGCAATACGAATTTCGGAAAAGCTGATCTTAAAGACAATCAAAAACGGCGCTAAAAACAACAGCAGCAGCCACAGGTACGGCACCATCACCGTCAGCGTGCGGCCCTGAATTCCCCAGCGTCTGCATTGGCCGGAAGCCCAACGCGCCAGCGTGCAGGTGCGCACACCTTGCATCCACCCGCTTTGGGTTTTATCGGCCTCAATGTTTTGAGATGACATGATCGCGTTTCCCCGTTCAGCTCAACAACACCACAGAGGCATCAGGCGACCACGTCACATAGACCTGGTCTTCCCACGTGATGGTGCGTTCGGTTTCACGCGACCGGTTGGTCATCGCGACCGTCACCATGCGACCGTCAGCCAGGCGCACGTGATAGACCGACAACTTGCCCAGGTAAGCGATATCCCAGACCTCGCCTTGCAGAACGTTTTCCGTCATGTCGTCGGGCGCATTCAAACTGACAATCATTTTTTCCGGGCGGATCGCGACCCACGCGGCTTCCCCCGCCACGGCGTTGACGCTACGCCCCGTGCGCACTGGGGCATCGATGCCGTTTATGTGAACTTGCGCAGTATCGGCTTGAACGTTGCTGATGCGGCCTTCAAGAATGTTCACGTCGCCAATAAACTCAGCCACTTTGCGGGAATTTGGGTATTCGTATATTTCGCCCGGTCCTGCGACCTGCGCGACCTTGCCCTGATCCATGACTGCGATGCGCGACGACACCGTCATCGCTTCTTCTTGATCGTGGGTGACAATGACGAAGGTGATGCCAAGCTGTTCTTGAATGTTCATCAGCTCGAACTGGGTTTCTTCGCGGAGCTTTTTGTCCAACGCGCCAAGCGGTTCGTCGAGCAAAAGCATTTTCGGGTTTTTCGCCAGCGAACGCGCCAAGGCGACGCGTTGACGCTGACCGCCGGAAAGTTGATCGGGCTTTCGTAGGGCAAACGTATTCAGCTTGACCAGATTGATCATGCGCTCGACCGTCTCAGCGATTTCCGCTTTCGGCATGCGATCTTGTTTCAGCCCAAAAGCGATATTTTGCTCAACCGTCATGTGCGGGAACAAAGCATACGACTGAAACATCATGTTCACAGGGCGCTTGTGCGGCGGAACAGTGGACATGTCTTCGCCGTCGATGATGATGCGCCCCGATGTGGGAATTTCAAATCCTGCCAGCATGCGCAGCAGGGTCGTCTTACCGCACCCACTGGGCCCCAACAGGGAATAGAACTCGTTCTCAAAAATATCGAGAGAGATGTTGTCGACAGCGGTAAAGTTGCCGAATTTCTTGGTGACGTTTTCGATGCGCACAAATGGTTTTGCATCTTCATCGAGCCAAGGTGCAAACACCTTGCGCGCTTGTGAATTGGCGTCGGCCATGATGCCCGAGCCCTCCTCAATTGATAAAGAAAATGGCCGCCCCACCCATGATACCGGGGGAGGATGGAGCGGCCGTGTCTTCAGGTTTTATTGACCGCTTTTCACACGGGTCCACAGACGCGTAACGGCGCGTTGCGAATCTGCGTCATACGGCGTGGTGATGTAGAGCGTCTTCAACGCTTCCGGCGTCGGATAAATTGCCGGATCACCGATCACGTCTTCGGCGAGGAACTCCTCAGACGCTTTGTTGCCGTTGGCGTAATAGACATAGTTGGACGCCTTCGCCATCACTTCGGGACGCATGATGTAGTTGATGAAGGTGTGCGCATTGCCCGGGTGTGTCGCGTCGGCGGGGATCGCCATCATGTCGAACCACATCAGCGCGCCTTCAACCGGCGCCACGTAGCTGATCTCAACACCGTTTTTGGCTTCGGCCGCACGGTCACGCGCCTGCAGCACGTCGCCCGACCAACCGACGGCGATACAAATGTCGCCATTCGCCAGCGCATCGATGTATTCCGAAGAATGGAACTTACGAATGAACGGGCGCGTCGCCATCAAAACGGCTTCGGCCTTGGCGATGACATTGACGTCTTTGCTGTCGGGATCTTCACCGATGTATTTGAGTGCAGCCGGAATCATTTCATCGCCGGCGTCCAGCATGTAAATACCGCAATCGGCAAATTTAGCGGCGATTGTCGGATTGAAAATCATATCCCACGAGTTGACCGGTGCATCGGCCATACGCTCGTTGACCATGTTGACGTTGTAGCCAATGCCCGTGGTGCCCCACATGTAGTTTACGGCGTATTTGTTACCCGGATCCCACTTGGAGGTGCGGTCCAAAACCAAGTCCCACAGATTGCCCCAGTTGCTCAGCTTGTCACGGTCGAGTTCTTGGAACACACCAGCTTGAATTTGACGACCGAGGAAGGTGCCGGACGGCACCACCACATCGTAGCCGGAACCACCAGCCAGAAGTTTGGTTTCCAAAACGTCGTTGGAATCGAACACGTCATATACGACTTTGATGCCGGTTTCGGCTTCAAATTCTGCAAGAATTTCTTCGTCGATATAGTCCGACCAGTTGTAGACGTTAACGACTTTTTCTTCCGACTTATCGCCGCAAGCGGCCAAGGCGAGACCCGCCAAAGCCAAAACTGCTGCACCAAACTTATTCATCTTAACCCTCCAACAAAAATGAGAATTGATTCAATCTACGGCTTGTTATGTTCCCCAACATTACGCGCCCAAAGGCCATTTACATCATCCCGATGTCCTTGGCCGTCAAGTCTAGACACATCAGTGCCTTATCCAAAAGCTCATCGAGCTCTTCCTTGGTGATCACCAGGGGCGGCGACAACAACATCGCATCACCCGTTGCGCGCATAATGATGTTGTGTTCGAAACAGTGATTGCGACAAATCATACCCACTTCTCCGACATTGTCGAAGCGCTGATGCGTTTCTTTGTCTTTCACCAGTTCCAAGGCCGCAATCAGACCGCGACCGCGCACCTGGCCAACCAAAGGATGATCGGCAAACTCTTTAAGACGCTTTTGCATATAGGGACCGATGTCGGTTTTGACCCGGTCGACGATGCCTTCGTCACGCAAAATAGAAATATTGGCCTCGGCAACAGAACACGAAACCGGGTGGCCCGAGTAGGTGTAGCCGTGATTGAAATCGCCGCTACCCTTCAATACATCGACCACACGATCATGGACCATCACGCCCGAAATGGGGATGTAGCCCGAAGACATGCCTTTGGCCATGGTCATCATATCGGGCTCGAACCCAAACGACTGACAGCCGAACCATTCGCCGGTACGACCAAACCCGCAGATCACTTCGTCGGACACCAGCAAGATGTCGTACTTGCGACAAATGCGCTGAATTTCCGGCCAGTAGCTATCGGGCGGCACGATCACGCCACCGGCCCCTTGGATCGGCTCCCCGATGAAGGCGGCAACGTTGTCTGCGCCCAGTTCGAGAATTTTTTCTTCCAGCTTCCCTGCCGCTTTGACGCCGTATTCGTCGGATGTCATGTCACCGCCGTTGAAGTACCAGTGCGGCTGTTCAATGTGCGCAAAGCCTGGCAACGGCAACGGGCCTTGTTCGTGCATGTAGCCCATGCCGCCCAGACTGGCACCGGCCAGCGTACTGCCGTGATAGGCATTTTCGCGGGCAATAAAAGTGGTCTTGGAAGACTGGCCTTTGGCGGCCCAATAGCGCCACGCCAAACGCACCACGGTGTCGTTGGATTCAGAGCCCGAATTGCCATAGAACACGTTGTTCAAGCCATCCGGGGTCACCTGCGACAGCAACGCCGCCAACGATGTTGCGGGCATGGTGGTGGTCTGGAAAAAGGTGTTGTAATACGCAAGCTCGTCCATCTGCTTGGCCGCGACTGCGCTCAATTCCTTGCGCCCGTAGCCAAGGTTGACGCACCACAGACCGGCCATACCGTCGATGATTTTTTCACCTTCGGAATCCCACAGGTGCACACCTTCGCCGCGGGTGATGACGCGTACGCCCTTTTCGCTCAGCTGAGCAATGTCGGTGAACGGATGCAAGTGGTGTTCGCGGTCTTCGCGTTGCCATTCGCTGGTGCTGTTGAGTACGAGGTTCATATTTCAAATCCTTTTCGTGAAAGCGGCCCACGCCGGGGTAGAGGGGAGGTCAGACCACTTAAACATTCAATAACAAGTGCTCGCGTTCCCACGAACTGATCACTTGATTGTACGTTTCTTGTTCTTCTCGCTTAACGATGCAGAACAAATCGACAAATCGATCACCAAGAATGCCGCGCACGGATTCGTTTTGCTCAAAGCGAAGCAAAGCGTCGGATAGGTGCGTCGGCACATTTTTGGGCAAGACATAGGCGTTGCCCTTTTCTTCTTCACTCGGCGCTAAGTTTTCAACCATGCCTAAATAACCACACGCCAACGTGCCGGCGATGGACAGATACGGATTGACGTCGGCGCCCGGCAGGCGGTTTTCCACACGACGATTGTTTGGACCGGAATGAGGCACCCGCAAGCCGCAGCTGCGATTGTCACGCCCCCAATGGGTGTTGATGGGCGCCTCTTCATAGGTGAAGCGCCGGTATGAATTCACGTTCGGCGCAAACAACGGCATCATCATCGGCGCATAGGTCTGCAGACCCGCCAGATACGACAAGAACAAGGTGCTGTCGCTGTCTTCGCCATTGCTGAAGACGTTCGCACCCGTTTCCATGTCATATAGGCTTTGATGGATGTGCAAGGCGCTGCCCGCCTCATGTTGCATCGGTTTGGCCATGAAAGTGGCGTAGACGTCATGATTGATGGCGGTTTGACGCAACGTGCGCTTAAACAAAAACACTTGGTCAGCCAGTTCCAAAGAATCGCCGTGCAGGAAGTTGACTTCCATCTGCGCCGCGCCGCCTTCGTGATTGAGGGTGTCAATCTCAATGCGCGCGGCTTCGCAATAGTCGTAAACATCTTCGAAAATGGCGTCGAATTCGTTGGCGGCATCAATGCCAAAAGCTTGACGGCCTGTTTCGGCGCGCCCCGAGCGCCCGATCGGCGCCTCCAACGGGTAATCCGGATCGATGTTCTTCTTCACCAGATACATCTCGACTTCCGGCGCGATGACCGGTTTCCAGCCCTTCTTTTCATAAAGCGACAAGACTTCACGCAACACCTGACGCGATGAAATATTCACAGGGCTGCCGTCGGTGTAATAGCAGTCACAAATCACCTGAGCCGTGGGCTCTGTGTACCAGGGCACCGGGCGAATGGTCGTGGGATCGGGGTGCATCACCACATCCTGATCGACCACCGACACCAAGCCGTAAGTTTCTGGAAAATCGCCTGTTACGGTTTGCGTGAACATGCTTTCCGGCATGCGGTGCGCATCGGACTTCAGGCCCTTGAGGAATTTTTCCGCGGGCAAGATCTTGCCGCGTGCAATTCCGGACATATCCGGCACCAGGCATTCGACCTCGGTGATCTGGCGCTCTGTACACCATGTTTCAATATCGAAATCTTTATCGATGTTTGTCATTTTTCATTTCTTTGATTACTGCGCTGACGGCATGCTTCACCGAAACGTTCGAACAGCGCGCGTGAAAATGTATTGTTCATGACTTTCCATTCAGGATGCCACTGCACCCCGACGGCAAACGCCTTGGCGTCTTTTACGTGAAAAGCCTCAATCAAACCGTCTGGAGCCGTCGCTTCAACTTCCAGGCCCGGAGCCAAGCGATTTACACCTTGCCCGTGCAAAGAGTTTACCGTGACGGACGATGTTCCTGCAATCTCAGCCAGCAAGCCGCCTTCGACCAAGTTAATGTCGTGGGCCGGGCCGAAATAGACATCCGGTTCCTGATTGCGGTCTTCACGGTGATCCATGTAGCCTGCAACGTCGTGGACTTTTTGATGAAGCGTGCCGCCATAGGCGACATTCATTTCTTGGTAACCCCGGCAAATGGCGAACACCGGCACGCCGTTCTCCACCGCACGGCGAATCAACGGCAAAGTGGTCGCATCGCGCAGCGGGTCGTGCAAGGTGCCTTCGTCGCTGGGTTGACCATCATAGTGGTGAGGCTCGACGTTGGAGACACTGCCGGTCAAATAAAGACCGTCACACATCTCTAAAACATCTTCGGCATGGGTGCCGTAACCAAGCGCGGGCAAGATCAATGGCGTCACGCCGGATGCTTCGGCTAGGGCGTCGACATACTTGGTGCCGACAGCGTAATTTGCAAATCCGTCAACGTCCTTTACGCACGCTGAAACGGCAACAATGGGCTTGGAGCGCATAATTTTAGTCCGCACCTTGAATTTAAGCAGGAGCATTCGGCTCTGCGTTCGATATATGCAACACTATCATGCACATTCCAACGCGACAAGCGGCTTGTGATCAACTTTGATGGAGCACACCAAACTCATTTAAGATTTATAAAAATCAGTTAGTTATACAAAATGACACGCTTCAAATCCCCCCTTAAAACTGCATTTACCCCCAATCTCAGTGTTAAAATATAATGGACATTTAGCTTGACAATCGGGGGGCTCAGGGTGCGATAGTCTGCCCCAGATACATCAAGCCCTTTTTTCAATTATCAGTACAGTTGGTGATGCTATGAGCACAATTCACAATGACCACCATGCCGATTCGTATTACGCCGCTTCGGCCAATCCATCACCGGATCGCGCCAAGCTGGAAGGCGACGTCAGTTGTGATGTGTGTGTCATCGGTGCCGGTATCACCGGCTCATCAGCAGCGCTTCATCTGGCCGAACAAGGCTTCAACGTGGTGGTGCTCGAAGGACGTCAAGTGGGTTGGGGTGCCTCGGGACGCAGCGGCGGCCAAGCGATCATCGGTTATAATGAAGGCATTCGCGAAGTCGCAAAGATGGTTGGCCGCGACGATGCTCAAAAACTGTGGGACATGGGCCTGGAATCCAAAGACTTACTCACCCAAACCGTCGAAAAGCACAACATCCAGTGCGACCTGAAATGGGGTCACTTGATGATGGCCATCAAGCCCCGCCAAATGCGCGAACTGGAATCCACCAAAGAAGAGATGGAGACCGAGAGCGATTACAAAGGTCTTCAGTTGCTGAACAAAGCCGAGGCGTATGAGCGCGTCGGCAGCGATAAATACATCGGCGCGCTTTATGATCCTGAAAGCGGCCACCTGCATCCGTTGAATTACACCTTGGGCCTAGCCGCGGCGGCCGAAAGTGCGGGCGCCAAAATTTATGAGAACTCGCCCGCCACCCACATTCAGGAAGGCGCCGAACCCGTCATCACCACGCCAAACGGAACCGTGCGTTGCAAGCACGTGATCATGTGCGCCAACGCTTATCTGGAAAAGTTGGAACCGCGTATCGCCGGCAAGATCATGCCGGTCGGCACGTTCATCATTGCCACCGAACCGCTCAGCGACGACATCGCCAAGAGCCTGATCCGCGACGACGAAGGCGTGGTCGATATCAACTTCGTGCTCAATTACTGGAGACTTTCTGCAGACAAACGCATGTTGTTCGGCGGTCGAGTCAGCTATTCGGGCTTGGTGCCGTTCGACCTGAAAACCACCATGGGCAATTCCATGCGCGATATTTATCCGCAGCTGCAAGACGCCAAGGTCGATTACGCCTGGGGTGGCAACGTCGCCATCACCGTCAACCGTATGCCGCATTTTGGCCGGGTTGGTAAAAACATCTATTTCGCGCACGGCTTTTCCGGTCACGGCATTCTGCTCACCGGCCTTGCGGGCAAGTTGATGGCCGAGGCCGTTCAAGGCACGGCGGAACGCTTTGATGTGTTCTCGCGAATACCGCACATGTCGTTCCCCGGCGGCGCGCTGATGCGCAAACCCGCCCTGGTCGCAGCCATGGCCTATTTCAAACTGCGCGACCTTCTCTAAACCACACGCCCCAAAACCACGCAACAGAGCACACCTATGGACCTCCCCAACAACCTGATCTTCAGCCAGGCCTTTATCAATGGCCTTTGGACGGATAGCGCCACCAGCGCAACGTACCCCGTCACCAACCCCGCCAACGGCGAAGTCATCGCATCCGTGCCCGACATGGGCCGGGTTGAGACGGCACGCGCCATCGATGCGGCGGAAAAAGCGCGTCCCGCATGGGCGGCGCTTACGGCCAAGGCCCGCGCAGCAACCTTGCGCGCATGGTTCGACCTGGTGATGGCGCACCAAGAAGAACTGGCGAACATCGTCACGCTTGAATGCGGCAAGCCATTGTCCGAAGCGCGCGGAGAAGTCGCATATGGCGCATCGTTCATCGAATGGTTCGGCGAAGAAGCCAAACGTCTTTACGGCGAAGTCATTCCGTCGCCATCTGATAACAGCCGCATCGTCACCTTACGCCAACCCATCGGCGTTTCCGCCGCGATCACGCCGTGGAATTTCCCCCTCGCCATGATCACCCGCAAGTGCGCGCCCGCGTTAGCGGCGGGTTGTCCGGTGGTGGTTAAACCGTCCGAAGACACCCCGCTGACCGCATTGGCGCTGGCCGCACTGGCGCACAAAGCCGGTTTTCCCGCAGGCGCCTTCAACGTCATCACCGCCAGCCGTGGCGTCGATGTGGGGTTGGAGCTGTGCGAGAACCCTGCTGTGCGCAAACTGTCGTTCACCGGATCGACCCCAGTGGGCAAAATTCTCATGCGTCAATGCGCCGACACCGTCACCAAGGTGTCGTTAGAACTGGGCGGCAACGCGCCGTTCATCGTCTTTGATGACGCCGACATCGATGCGGCGGTTGAAGGCGCGCTGGCGTCTAAGTACCGCAATGCCGGTCAAACCTGCGTGTGCGCCAATCGCTTTTTGGTGCAAAGCGGCGTCTATGACGAGTTCGCTGCAAAATTGGCCGCCGCCGTGACAGACTTTAAGGTCGGCAACGGTCTCGATGATGGCGTGACCCAAGGCCCGCTGATCAACGCCAAGGGCTTGGCCAAGGTCGAAGAACTGGTCGATGACGCGCTGGTTCACGGCGCGAAGGCATTGTCTGGCGGCGCGGCACACGAACTGGGCGGCACATACTATGAGCCGACCATCCTCACCGATGTCACCCCTGACATGCGCATCGCCAATGAAGAAATTTTTGGCCCGGTTGCGCCACTGTACCGTTTTGAGACCGAAGAAGACGCGGTGCGAATCGCCAACGACACACCGTATGGGCTGGCCGGCTATTTTTACAGCCGCGACATCGGGCGCGTATGGCGGGTAGCCGAAGCATTGGAATACGGTATCCTTGGCATCAACGAAGGCATTTTTTCGACCGAAGTTGCGCCGTTCGGCGGGGTTAAAGAATCCGGTATAGGTCGCGAAGGCGGCAAGCAAGGGATTGAGGAATACACCGAGATCAAATACCTGCGTATCGGCGGTATTTGACCGCAACGGTTCGGGCGTATACTGCTAAAAGCGACCGAACCCGAAAATTGATTAAGACGAGGACACCATGTCGGATCAGGACCAAGGCGATCAGGCCTTTCGCAAGGACAGCCTCTATGGGCGCTGGCCGGAGCTGACCCACGGCGGTGCGCTGAGTTTCCTGCGTCGCAAATACACCGATGACCTGACCGGTGCCGACGTGGCGGTCAGCGGCATCCCCTATGACTGCGCCACCACCTATCGGCCCGGCGCACGCTTAGGTCCCCGCGCCATCCGCGCGGCGTCGGTGCAGCTTGCGGAACTCAAAGCCTTTCCGTTTGGCTTCGATCCGTTCGACCATCTCGCCGTGATCGACAGCGGCGATTGTTTCGTCGATAGCCACTACCCCGCCCAAGTGATTGAAACGATCCAAAATCACATTGCGCGGATTTTGAATGCAAACGTGCTGCCGATGAGCTTTGGCGGTGATCATTTCATCACCTATCCAATTTTGCGCGCCATCGCTGACAAGCACGGCCCAATCGCCTTGGTGCATTTTGACGCGCACTGTGACACCTGGGATGACGATGGGGAACGCTTCGATCATGGCTCCATGTTCCTGCGCGCCAAGAACGAAGGCTTGCTGGATGTCGCGAACTCAGTTCAGGTCGGCATCCGCACCTACAACGATTCGGACCACGGCTTCGAAATTCTGAGCTCACCTTGGATTCACAAGCACGGCGTAGACGCCACCATTGCCGCGATCAGGCAGCGCGTCGGCGACACCAAAGCTTATCTCACCTTCGACATCGATTGCCTGGATCCAGCATTTGCACCCGGCACCGGCACACCGGTTTCGGGCGGCCTCAGCTCTGCCCAAGCCCTCGACATCGTGCGCGGCCTTGGTGCGCTGAACTTCGTCGGTATGGATGTGGTTGAAGTTTCGCCCGCCTATGACGTGTCCGAAATCACCGCCATCGCCGCCGCCACCATCGCCCATGACCTGTTGTGTTTGTTGGCGGAAAAAAAGGGCGCCGTGCGCAAGCCCATCGGGCGTTTAGTCTAAACGAAATTCCTTCAAAAAGTGTCGTGATCCGGGGTGAAAAATCGGGCATTGTGGGCTTATGCGCACAGGCTCGAGTATAGACACAGGCACCCCATCAGACCGACAGCACCGCGACGACATCCAAGCGATGTTCGAACTGGTCGCGCCGCGCTACGACCTGATGAACGATTTGATGAGCTTCACCACCCATCGTTTGTGGAAGCGCGCGTTTATCCGCCATGCGCCCGAAATACTAAATGGCGTCGCCGTGGACGTGGCGGGCGGCACAGGCGACGTCGCGCGGTTGCTGCACCAACGCGGCTGGGGCGTCACGGTGTGCGACCCCAGCGCCGCGATGATGCAAGCCGGACGCCCGCACCAACCGTCTGAAATTTCTTGGGTGGCAGGACTGGGCGAAAAGCTACCGTTTGCCGATTCCTCGCTCGATCTGCTTACGGTCAGCTTCGGCTTGCGCAATATGACCCAACCCGCGAAAGCCCTAAGCGAGGCCCTGCGGGTGCTCAAGCCCAGCGGGCGGTTTTTGTGCCTTGAATTCAGCACCCCAGCGCCATGGCTGAAACCCTTTTACGATTTGTATTCCGAACACATCATCCCACGCTTGGGCGCAATGGTCGCAGGACGGCCTGAAGCTTACCGTTATCTGGTCAACTCAATCCGCGCATTCCCCGACCAGGAAAGCTTAAAAGCGCAAATGCAAGACGCAGGTTTTGACGGTGTGACCTACAGAAATTTATCCTTCGGCATCGCCGCGATCCATGTCGGGAACAAAGCGCCATGAACGCCCCGCCAACTGGGGTCCGCCTGTGGTGGCAGGCGATTCGACCCAAGACCCTGGGCATGGCCGCTAGCCCGGTGCTGCTCGCCACCGCGTTGGCGTGGACCAGCGCTTCATCGATCACCCACGTTGAGGTGCCGATTATCATTTTGCTGTGCGCCACCGCGATTCAGGCTGGAACGAACCTGTTCAACGATGCGCAGGATTTTCTCAACGGCACCGATGATGCGGACGGCGCAGAACGTCTTGGCCCGCCGCGCATCACCGCGCTGGGCTGGGCGCTGCCTCATCAGGTTTCCGCCGCCGGGTTGACCGCATTTTTGATTGCGTTGCTGGGCGGATTGTATCTGATCACCATCGGCGGCTGGCCGATATATATCCTCGGCCTCGCATCGCTTGGCGCGGGCTATCTGTATTCCCATGGACCGTATCCAATATCGCGCTCACCGTTCGGCGAGCTTGTGGTGATCGGATTTTTTGGCGTCGCCGCCGTCACCGGCACCTATTATTTGCACACCGCAGACGTCACACTTGAAGCCTTGATCTGGGGCATCGCCATGGGCCTGCCCGCCGGGGCGGTGTTGCTACTCAACAATGTGCGCGACGAAATCGGCGACCGCCAATCCGGACGGCGGACCTTGGCGATCTTGATCGGGATCAAGGCTTCACGTGTTCTCTATGGCATGCTGGTGCTCACGCCTTACGCTTTATCTGCGTTCTGTGTGGCGATGGGGCTGACGCCGTTGGGCGCGCTTTTGGGTCTGATCACATTGCCTTTGGCGATCAAGAACGCCCTAACGTTTAACGCCGCCGTACCCAGCCCGCGCCTCAATCCCTTGCTGGGCGCGACGGTACGGGTTCAAGGCCTGTTCGCCCTTTCAACCGCATTGGGTATATTTGCCCCAATGGCTTGAAATTAAAGACTTCCTGGCGCTATGCATAAACAGAGATCGCAGCTAAAATAAGAAAATTCTAATATCTGGAAAGCCCCCAAAATGTCGTCGGATATCCTGCTGCCCATCGGTTTGGCCTTCATCATGTTCTCCATCGGCCTTGGCCTCAAGGTTGGTGATTTCACCCTCGTGTTGCGCTATCCCCGCGCAATCTTTGTCGGCCTATTGAATCAAATCGTGCTGCTGCCCTTGATCGGTTTAGCGGTTTTGCTGGGATATGAGGGGCGACCTGAGTTTGCGCTCGGCATCATGATTTTAGCGGCGTCGCCAGGGGGCATCACCTCCAACCTGCTGACCACATTGGCGGGCGGCAATGCGGCGTTGTCGGTGTCCATGACCGCGCTGACCAGCCTCATCAGCGTCATTTCCGTACCCGTGATCCTTGGCTTTTCGCAAGTTTTCTTCTTAGGTAGCGGTCAAGACATTCATATGCCAATGGGCTTTATCATGGGCTCGATCCTGGTCGTGACCGGGCTGCCCATTGCGCTTGGCATGGCGTTGCAAGCGTGGAAACCCAACCAGGCTAACTGGGCCCGGCCCAAAGCGCGGCATTTGTCGACCATCATTTTCGCCCTGATCGTCGCCAGCGCTTTCATCGGGCAAATAGACAATATCCTGATTTATTTTGCCGAGATCGGCCCGCGTTTGGTGGTCCTCAATGTCGCGGCTATGGCTTTGGGGATGTTCACCGCCCGCGCTTTGGGACTTGCTCATCGTGATCGCATCGCCATTTCCTTGGAATGTGGGCTGCAAAACGCAGCACTGGCGATCTTTATCGCCGTGTCGGTGTTGGGCAATCCGATCTTGGTGGTGCCCGCGATCACTTACGCCTTGGTGATGAACATCACCGCCGCCGGGTTTATCGTGTGGGCGCGCCGTCCGCGTTATCGCACAGCCTTGGATTGATGGTGCGAGATGCACCCCATCGCCCTGCAGCGCACCGTCGATCAAAGCCCGGATGAGCTGTTCGCCGTCGCCGCGGATATCGAAGCCTATCCCGAGTTCATACCGGGCTGCGTCGCGACACGCATCCGTAATCGCCAAGACAACATTTGGTTGGTGGACAATGTGTTTCGCTGGGGGCCCGTACCCATGCGGTTTCGCACCCGCGCCACACTGCGTGCGCCCCATGCCATCGACATTAGGTCCATCGACAGCCTACTGATCGATTTATCCCTAAGCTGGCGCTTCAAAAAGCAAGATAGCGGGACCGAGGTCACGTTTGAGATGACCCTCAACCTGCCCGGCCCAAAGCTTAGTCTATTTGAGCAAACCATGCGCCAGCATGCCGAAGCCATCGAACGCGCATTTTTAAAGCGCGTCGCTCAATCATCCAGCGTTGAGAAATAAGCCAGCAAATCCTGCTCATCTTGTTCCGACAGGGGCGTGATCAACCGCTTTGGGCGCGGGTGCAACCGCGCATCGGAACGCATATCGCGAAACTGCTTTTTGAGATACTTGGTGTACTGTCCGGCCAACGGCGGATCGTGAGGACGACCTTCGCCCTTTTCACCGTGGCAGCGTGCGCAGCCATCTTTGTAGAGCGCCGCGCCTTTTTCGACGTCGCCGGGTGTGCGGGGAATTTGTAGCACCCGCTTAGTCGCCATCAGCCGCACATAACCGTCGACGTTTTCACCCATATCCGGCAGTCGGGTATCGAGCTTCATTTCGGTGATGTAGGCCGACACATCCAGCACGTCCTGATCGGACAGCTCACGCTCCACCGTGAACGGATACATGGGAATGTTGACACGTTCGCGGGCCTTGAAAGACCGCAACTGGCTTGCTAGGTATTCAATCGAAAACCCGGCCAAACGCGGATAATCGCCATGCGCACCGCCTTGACCTTCGGGGCCATGGCACGGCGCACACACCACGTAGATGTCCTTGCCATCTTCGGCATAACCTTCCGCCAATGTACTGGTAGGTTCGGCGGCGGCGGTGCTCACCCACACAACACTGCACGCCAACAAGGCGGCGGTGAAATGACGTTTCACTGCAAATCCCCTCGACGAAATAAAACGAAGCCCAAAACGGCGCACAAGGCGCCGAATACGGCGGGATACAAAAAACCGTAGATCAAGAAACCCGTGCGTCCCAACGCGTCCAAAATCACGTGCGCGGCGGGGCCCATCAAAATCAGTTCAGGATCGAACACCAACATTGACGCGGTGCGAAACACTTGCATGGGATTGAGCAGAGCAATCGCAACCACCGCCTCGTGAGGCATCTGCTCGCGCACCATCGCGCCCAGCAAGATCAAATCCAAAAACAACAGCAACACCAGCCACACGGTGAACGCCGCGCCTTGGGCGACGTCGGAGGTCTTGGCGATGGTTGAAATCAACATCCCGATGCCGAGAAAACACCACGTCAGCGACACCAACAACGCTGTGCTGAACAAAAACTCGGTCCACGGCACATCAAAACCACGTATCGCCGCCCAAATCACCGCCACCACCACGGCAAGAAACACCGGCAAGAACACCGTAACGAAGCGCCCCAAAAGCTTGCCCCAGTACCATGCGCCCAGCGGCACCGGCAGCGCCAGCATGTATTCCAACACCCCGGCCTCACGGTCGCCCGCAACGGATCTCACCATGGTGATGAGAATGAAGATCGGCAAGATCGCCATGCAAATCTGAATGTAGGTGGTCAGCGTGCGCGACAAGCCGGTGAAGCCCATAACGCGCGATTCAGTTAATCCCGACGCCAGCAGCAACACCATCACCGCGCCGAACACCAGACTATAGACCAAGAACCAGCGCGCCCGGATAGATTCCATGTATTCGAGGCGCGCGGTGTGGATAAGCGGTTTGAGCATGGTGTTATTCATTTCGTTGGGGAACTTTACAAATGTGGTTCGGCGCATCGGCGAGAATTTTTGAGGTCAGGGTAACAAAATCAATTCCAACCTGTTCACCCGTCTGTGAGGGCGCAACCGCGCTGTAACCGTAATTCATCGGCGTCAACTCGCCTTTGACATAGCGGGCTTCGCGGGCGTTCAGCCAGATCGTTTTTTCACGCGTGCTGGTGGCTTCGGCCGCCCAGATTTCCGCCGCCTCATCCCCAGCCCAATGCTGGTCGTTAAGCCAGTTGATGGCGCAGCCGATGTCATCGAACTTATAGATTTTGTTCTTTTCACCGCCGCGCACTTCTGCGGCGAAACGCGGATCGCTGATGAACATCCTGCACAGTTCGCACACGTCGCGGTCCCAGTGAATGTCCACCGGTCCAGACTTCTCTTCACCCCAGCACGCGGCCAGCGCCAACACCGCGCCAACCATCAATGTACGAGTGATCAAACGTTGTATCATTTCAGTTCCAATGCGCCAATCAGGCCCGCATAGCGCGACATCATGGCCAAAAAGCGCAAGCGATCCGGACCCGCCACCGTACCGGTCCACGCCAAGGCATCATCGCCGGCCACAAATCCCCACGACGTGAGTGATTTGGCCAAAGCGTCTTCGGCGCGCACAAGCCGCAGCGTGCACGCTTGCAGCGCTGACGGATCGATCGAGTCCTCAACATGATCGTCGAGCACCACTTTACCCCGGTCCAGTTCGACCACCCGGTTGACCAATGCGGCCACCTCATCGATGCGGTGGCTGGACATCAGCATCACGGTGCCGTCTAAACGTTCCGACAACAGGCTGAAGAAAATCTTGCGCGATTCCGGGTCTAAGTTCGCCGCGGGCTCATCCAGCACCAAGATGTCGCTGTCGCGTCCCAACGCAATGCCGATCAACAGCTTTTGCTTTTGTCCGCCGGACAGCTTCACGAACGGTTGTCGGCGGATGACATTCATATCCAGACCCAGCTGTTCGGCTACACGCTCCATCCGTTTGGGATCGGAGTTGCAAACGCTGGCGGAAAAATTGATCAGTTCACCGACGGGAATTTTCAAGGGCGGCGGCAATTGCGGCACGAACCCGATGCGCGCCAAAACGCCGCGACGGTCTTTGCGCGGATCGACGCCATCGACCCTTACCGAGCCCTGGCACACGTACTCGCCCAGCAAACAGCGGATCAGCGTGGTTTTGCCAGCACCGTTGGACCCCACCAACGCCACCCGGTTGCCGCGCCCCAACGTCAACGATACGTCGTCGAGCACGGCGCGGCGTTGAAAGGTTTTGGATATCGCTTGAAATTCGATCATCTGGGAAGCGTTCTTTTCATGAATCTAGAGTAACTTGTTGAGGCCTTTGACGTCGTAGGTCAACGAATCCGTCGGGCAAATATCCACGCACATACCGCAACGTGTGCAATCCGCGCCGATGTCGGTGTCTTCTCTCAAGGCGAAGCCTTTTTTGGTCACTTCCAGAACATGCGGCACTAAGCATACGGCGCGGCAATCGCCTTCGTGCAGGCACTTTTCCAAATTGTACGTCACGTGAACCGGCGAGGTGATGCCAACCATACCGTAGGTCAATCCGATGGGGCACATATAGCGACACCACGCGCGGCGGGTGACGAACACTTCGAACGCCAGCAGCACAAAAACCCAAATCAACGCCAAGCCGGGGCCGTAGATCATCGCGCGTGACAAAATACCCACCGGCGAAATGGCTTCGAACACCGTATAGCCGGTGCCAAACGCCAGCCCGGCAAAGATCACGTACAAAACCGTGCGCACACCACGATGCATGGGCAGATCGCGGACCATTTTCATACTGGCGAGGCGCAGGTGAAGATATTCCGCTAACTCAGACAACAGGTGATACGGACACACCCACGAACAAAACGTGCGCCCGCCCAATAACCACCACAGCAACAGCACCGTCGCGGTGCCGATCACAAGATTGATGAGGATGTCCTTGAACGCCAACATAACCTGTAGAGCTGCGTTGAGGTCGGCCATATGAAACCCAAACACGCGCGACGCCGACAATGAGCCTTCGATCAGCTGTACATCCCAAGAAAACGACACCACGAACAACGCGTTGACGATGAGAATGGAAGCCCAGCGGCGGTTGCGCCATTTGTGCGACGGGTGCAGGTCGCGTTCGGCCTTGATGGCGGCAACGCGTTCTTTTTTGCCTTCCGCACCGCGCTTGTTTTCATGCAGTGCGCGCGCGCCCTCATTATAAGCGCTGTCGTCGGGTTTTTTACCCGGGGTGCGACCAAACATTTCGGCGATGGAACTCAGCATAGACATCACACGTCCTCCCAACGCTTGCGAATATCAATGACAATCGCGGGCGGATCGACCGGACAGATCATTTCACACATCCCGCAACCGACGCACTTGTCGAACACCACCGGGGTTCCACGCAGATCGTTCAGATCGAAGTTGTCGCGCTGGATGGTGATGGCGCCTTCGATCGGGCATTCGCGTTCACATAAATCACAGAGCTCAAGATCGTAAGGATGATCGGCAATGGGAATGGGCGTCCAGCGATCCACTTCCATATAACGATGCAGACCCGGAAAATCGTCGCCACGCGCCGTGCCCTTGACGCCTTTGCCCTGGCGCGCCAAACACGCCTTGGGCCGCGACAGCCGCGCCACGCCCATATGCACTTGTTCTTTGACATCAACGTCGTGAGACAGCGCCCCGGTTGGGCACGCCAGAACGCACTGCACTGCGTCGCATGAAAAATCGCACGCCTGGGTGCGCGCATCGATGTACGGCACGCCGACGCCGAAACCTTCGTCCAGGTCGCCAAGTTTGATGGCCCAAACCGGGCAAACCTGAACGCACTGACCGCACTTGATGCAGGCGGCGAGGAACTTATCCTCCTCCAGCGCGCCTGGTGGTCGCAAGCGATTCATCCAGTGTTTGACCACCGGGAAAAAGCCCAGCATCGCCGCCCCGACGACGCCGATGCCGGCGCCGATGGAACGCAAGATACGGCGTCGCTCACGGAGCTGTCGCACCGTAACCGGTTTCTTTTTCGGATGTGTACTGGCGTCGGACATTTTACGTCTCTGTTGTTGCGGGTCAGTTGGAGCAGGTCTGTTGCTACTGGTTCATGTATTTGGGCACGCGCTTTGCGAGGCCGAACGGGTCGTATTTGATTTTGCTGTCGCTGTTTGGGTCGTTATTTTCTGTCTCAACGGTCGGCGCGCGCGCGATTTTGATGTCGGGCGTCATTTTGGGGCGTGGATCTTTTAACAAAATGATGGGTTCTGAAAACGGCGCCAGACGCTCTAGAAAATCGAGCATCGACAGCACCGCTGAGCCCTTGAAAAACGACGCCGCCGGAACATCCATCCATAACCGGTCGGCGTAAACACGGGTTTCATGAACGCTGTCGCCAATGCCGTCGCCGTCGCGATCAAAGCCCTGATAATCATCCCAATAATTACCGTCCCAATCGTTGCGCTGAGCGCTTGCGCCTGCGTTCACCGACACCTGCACGTAATTAGATTCAAAACGGTTGTCTTCCAACACGTTCCCCGTCCAATCGTTGTGGAACAACATGCCGATGGAATTGAACGCCAGATAATTGCGCTTGATCCGATTGGTGGTGTCGGGCTGATAGGGCGACACGTCCATGTAGATACCGGTGGCGCAATACACGATGGTGTTGTCTTCCAGCGTGACGTCGCTGCTTTCCTTCATACCGATGCCCATGCCGGTCGCGCCAATGCCGTGGGAAATGCTGTTGCCGCGCAATTCGACACCGTCGCTGTACATCAAAAACACCCCCACCGAATTGCCGAGAAAACGGTTGTCCTTCACCAAGTTGTATTGCGCATACATAAAGTGCAGGCCATAACGTCCGCCGCTGATGGTGTTGTTCGCAATCGTGTTGTCGCGCGAATACCAAACCACCATGTCACGGGAATCGGTGATGGTGTTGTCTTCGATACGGTTTTCATAGCTGTACCACAAACGGATGCCGTCGCCGCGCACGCCCAGATCAAAATCTTTTGAACCAATGTGATTGCGCGAAATGATGTTGTTATTGGACTGTTGAATGTCGATGCCGAACAGATTGTCGGAAATGACGTTGTCCTTAATGACGTTATAGTTGCCGCGCACCTGAATGCCGGAATCCAGGTCGTTGTGGGACTCGCCGGTGTTTTGCAGATGCAGACCGCGCAATGTCGCGCCGTCGGCTTTCAAAACGATGACGCTGCCGACCCCGCCGCTGTCGATGGTGACCTGGCCTTGACCGTCCAACGTCACTGCTTTGTTGATCAGCAGTGGACCGCCATAAACACCCGGGGCGGGCGTGATGACGTCGCCGGGCGCGGCGGCGTCGATCAACGGCTGGAGAGACCGCAACGCTTTTGCCCAAGCAGGACTTGCCGTCACGCACGCCAGCATTGCCAGCATCGCGATCTTTTGCGTCAAACGGAGATACGGAGCGCCCATGACCGCATCCTCGACAGCTTAGCTGTCGTCCCCCGTCTCAATGATGTGTTTGCGCCTCAGCAGCGCGGCAAAGCCAAGCGCCACAGACGAAGCGACCAATAGGCCAAAGCCGTAATGCGGATACGAATAAGTACCAAACTGCGCCACCTTGCCTTGGCCCAACACGGTGGGCATGAACGGTTTCAAGGTAAACGCGCCCATTTCGTTGAGACTATGGCCGAACCACCACAGCCAGCCCGCATAATCGACGATGAAAAACACCGGCAACAAGATCGGCACCAGGATCGTCAGCCAATAAATCGGCTTCCACCGTCCGACGCCAACGATCAATAACAACATCGCTGCAATCAGCCCGCCATAGGCGACGTGCGTTGCGATGGTCATTGTCGAAACGCGTCGCTCGATCACATCGCGTTGACGGAAATAGCGCCCCAATGCCTCGTCATAACCCTGCGTCATCATCTCGACACCGGACCAGCTCTCATATTCGTCGGGGTCCAAATCCATGGTCGTCGCCACGTCGGAAACATAATTGGGCGACAGGTATTTATGACCGCCATCGGTATACAAAGATGCCGTCATCCACGCGCCGATGGCCACGCCGCCGACCGTCATCAAGATGGTCCGCGGTCGGCGTCCCGGCACCACAAAGACCACGATCATCAAACCCAAAAGGGTAAACACAAACGGCGACAACAACCGTTCAACCGGGCCGCCAGCGGCGATGGGATACATGCCGACGTAGTGGTTGATGGCGTCCATTTCGTGTTTGCAGTTGAGGGCTTCTTCTTCTGCTTGTCTTTCTTCGATCACGACTTTCTGACAACCGTTGAATACGCCGTCCATATGAAAGTGAATGCGAATACCATCAGGAAACGCAATTTCCGGATACTGTGGCGCTTTCAGAGATACCCACCATGTCGGCGACACATAGGCAAAAGCCAGCATCACAAGGGCGGCAAGCGCCAAGGCGCGAACCACCAGCATGCGGCTGGAACTTGTTTGTTCGGTCATTTTAATTTGTGTCCTCAATGCCTGCCCTATTTGGTGGGGCGTCTTTTTCGGGGTCTACATTATGGCATTTTTCCCCTAAACGGGGAAGAAGGCCGAAGCGGAGGAACGAGGGTCGCCCACCACCCCGCGCTTCGGCTCATCCTCAAGGTTCAAGCCTCAATGGATCAATCGTAATCCGGATTTTCCCAACCAACTGTGCCCAGCATATCCGCTGGCGGCTGTTGTCGCGATACGTAATCCAAAACGGCATCCATATCTTTATTGGAGAAGCCCTGAATCTGTTTGACCATTTCGGGATTGGCGTTGCGGCGCTTGCCATCCCTGATCCATTCAAACTGACGTTCAAGGTACTTGAAGTGCTGCCCCTGAATACGCGGATAATATTTTTCTTCAATGCCTTCGCCGTGCTCGCCATGGCAGCGTACGCAGTTGTCAGCGTAAAGTTTCTTACCATGTTCCAAATCGGTGCCCGGCCCACGGCCCGGTTCGGGGTTCATTGGCAAGGTCGCAATATAGGCCGCCACATCGGCGATGGATTGTGCACCGCCGATGGATTCCGGCAGGGCAAACGGATACATGGTCGGGTTATCGCGGTTCAAGGCGCGAATGTCTGCCAGCTGCTTAATGATTACGTTTTTATGTTGTCCGGCCAATTGCGGGAAGGTCCCGTCAGGCTGGCCCCAACCTTCGTAAAGATGGCAAGCGGCGCAGACTTCGTACACTTCGATGCCATTTTCCAAATTCGGCGTCAGGTGCAGCGCCTCATCTTGTTCGCCACCACCTTGGTTCCAACCTGCTGCAGGCTGTTGAGCCAAGGTCGGGCTCGCCATCATCATGGTCACAGCTACGGTTGTAGCAAGTGCGGTCAATTTTGTTTTTACAGTCATTGTTATCTCCATCGATGCCCATGGCGCGATGCCCATGGAGTGATGTTCGTGTTTTTAGGGGGGTTATTTTCCAGCGTTGCGGTCAACCTGGGACAGATAGTCAGCCAAAGTCGCGAACTGTTCATCCGTCATCTTTTTCACGATGCCGTACATGGCAGCCGATTTCGGCGTTTTGCGCGCTTTGCTCTTGATGTCTTGAAGCTGGGTGAACAGATAGTTGCGCTTCTGCCCGGCGACGTAAGGGTTGCCTTTCAAGGGTTTTGCCCCCTCTTTGCCATGGCAAGCTTTGCATTTCTTTTTAAACAGTTTTTTGCCGGCCTCAACGCTGGCGGGATCCAACGGAGTTTTCGGCGGCTTGAGATCAGCGGGCTTTTGCTTAGCAAGCCATCCGGCGACCTGTTTGATTTCAGCCTTGGAGATACGCGGCTTGTTGTCACCTGGGGTGACCAAGGCGCCCTGCATGCCTTGCGCGCGCGGATTGCCGGTCGCGTCGTGGCTGCCGAGGCGTTTACCGCCGAGGATATAATTGATCTGATTGATGATGTATTTTTCATCCTGGCCCGCAATGTTGGGGTATTCCAGCATCGCCTTGCGTCCGTCTTTGCCATGACAGGCCATACAGGTCTTGGTCATGTAAACCTTTTTACCGGGATCGCGCTTTTTCTTTTCCGCCGCGTTCGCCGATACGGACACCACGGAAACAGACATGAGAACGCCGCTCAGCAGTGCGATACTTTTCAGGATGTTTTTATTCATTTTGGTCTCCAGTTTAAGGAAACGATGGGGGAGCCTGAGTAGGCGGCTCCCCCTCGCTTGTGCCTTAGTCGAAAGGCGTAAGGTCGTTACTTTTTGACCTCGTCCTTCTTCACCTCAACCGCACCGTGCTGGTCGAGATAGGTCTTGGCGCGCAGACCGATGTCCGCGGCTTTAACCTGATACTGCCACCACTGGCCAGCCCACAGCGTCGCGTTCTGCCAATCTTTCTTGGCGGCAAAACCTTCAGCTTTTTTGCGGACGTCAGCAGCGAAGCCCAGCTGTTCGGTGGCATCTTCGACCAACGAAACCACAGGCGCGAAGTCCTGATAGTTACGTGCGACGATATAGCCAACAACACTGTCGATTACGCCCTGCGTATCAAGGTTGGTCTGATACTGTTTGTCGTAATCGGCCTGGGTGTAGGTCTGACCTTCAGCGCCCTTGGAAGCAACTTCCTTGTAGCCCTTAGGCTGGACTAACAGGTAACCCTGCATTTCCAGGTGCAGCGCCGAGCAGAACTCGGTGCAGTAGTATGGGAACACACCTGGCTTGTCCGCCATGATCGTCACAGAACCGGTTTTACCTGGTTCCAGAGACAAGTTGGCGTTGCTGCCGTTGATGGCAAACCCGTGGGTTTGATCTTGGGCACGTTCCAAGTTGGTCATGATGAACGTGACCTCGTCGCCTTCTTGAACTTCGACGATTTCAGGCGTGATGTGCGAACGGATTGTCGTACCGTACACCGTGACCTTGTTGCCATCACGTTCGACACGTTCTTTGCCCGGACGGGTACGGCCTTCGTGACGCTTGTCGGTACGGGTGTTCCAGCCGCTCTTGTAACGAATGATCGGCTTCAGCTTGTCGGCTGAAATCGCCACCGCGTAGTGCGGCTCGCCCAACGGAATCGGCATGTCGTACAGCAGTTCCATCTTGTCACCAGAGATGTCGATCAACTGGTGGTTCTGCGGGTGCAGGGGGCCAACCGGGTTGAAGCGATCAATCGCCAGCTTGTTCAAGGAGACCAAGTATTTGCCTTTTGGCGTAACCGAGTCACCTTCCATCGTCATCAAGTGACCAATGTTGTAGTGGATGGAAAGTTTGTCCAGCACTTTGCCTTCACAGTAATCCCACTTGGTCACCTGGCTGTCCACGTAGATAGAGGTGTAGACCACGCAAGGCTTGGAATCGTATTGGGTGTGAAGCGGTCCCAGTCCAACCTGGACTTGGGTGTGCAAAGATTTCTTCAGATCGAGGATCGGAACGCCGTATGGGTCTGTGCCAGCGAAATCCTTGTTTTTGATCAGCGCCATCATCTTTTCGAAGCTGAACACATAAGTGTGGCTGTCCAACTTACCAGCGACGATCATGAACTTGCCATCGGGGCTGACGTCCATACCGTGCGGGCTTTTCGGTTCCGGAACCAGGAACAAGATGCCCTCTTTAATGGCCGTTTCCATCATGATCACAGGATGGTCATTGATCATTTTGGCTTTGCCGGCTTTGACCAGTTCAGCGGCTTTCTTCCAGTTTACCATATGGAAGAAGTCGGTGTCTTTTTGCGAGCAACCAGCTTCGAACGGCGGACGGCCTTTTTCGATGCCACCGACATAACGTTCGGAACAGAACGAGTTGGTGAACGACCAACCGTCAGACGGGCCTTTGCCGAAATCGGACAAATCTTGGCTGTAAGGTGGCAGCTCCAGAGAGAACGACTGCTTGGGGTCGATACGACCTTCTTCGCGGTTGAACTTCCAGTACGTTACAGCGCCACGATACTTGTCGTTGAACTGCGACAGCGGCACGTACTCGTCTTCCAACGGTGCTGCATATTGGGAAGCCTCGATGATGTAATCCGTGTTCGGGGTCACAAATGCGCCGCCGTGCTCAGATTTCATGATCGGGTTGACGACGATCTGCTTGGTTTCGAAATCATGCAGATCGATCACCGCAATACGCGGGTTGTTCTTGTCATTGATGAACAAGAACTTACCGTCGTACTCACCATTGGTTTCCGAAATGGCTGGGTGGTGGGTGTCGCCGAATAAAATATCTTTGCCGTTGATGCGGCCCTGAGCAAGAACAGCTTTCGATTCGTTATCGAAGCCGTAGCCCTGCCAAGGTTCCGGCGTGAACACACCGATATATTTCAAAATCCGCATAGACGGAATGCCATAAACGATCACCTGACCGCTCTGTCCACCGGAACTAAAGGCGATAAATTCATCGCGCTTGCCCGTCGGCACGTAGGTTTTAGCCGCAGCCAAAACATCCTTTTCGGTCAACCCGCGCCGTTTCATAACGGTGTCTAGGTTTTCCGCCGACCAAGATGCCGACGCGGTAACCAGGCCAAAACTGAGGGCGCTAAACGCCATCAGGGCCCGTTTGCCAAATTGTTGCATAGGATTATTCCTCCCTCGGGCTGCATTAAGGACTAAACAAACCGCAGTATCCCCGAGCCGCTGCGGTTTGGGACGTAGTGTATTTGGACGGATAGCAGTGTATGCTAATGTATCAGGCAGAGGTTTGACGGTGGTCAAGTCGCCCCCCGTGCCAAAGAGGCATCATAAGGGCTAAGCGTCTGACTTACGATAGAAATCCACTTTCAAGTACGTGTTGCCCCCCCAAATAAATTGCAATAACAATAACAAGGTTACAGCTCATGTTTGTCTTACGGCTCAAGCACATTTCTCTAGAGTGCACATCCACCATGTGGATCTATGCGTTTATCGCGGCCTTTTCGTGTATGGCGGCGGTACCGCTGCAGGCGCAAGAGCCCGGACAAGAGCAAGCCCAGGCCTTATCATCAACCATCGGCGGGCGCTTTATGCTGGAGGATCACAACGGCAAAATCGTCACCGACCAAGACTTTCAAGGCCGTTTCCTGCTGATCACGTTCGGTTACACCTATTGTCCCGACATCTGCCCAACCAATTTGGTCAATATGGCCACTGCATTGGAAGATTTGGGCGAACGCGCCGCTGATATTGCGCCCCTGTTTATCACGGTTGACCCCGCGCGCGACACAGCCGTCGTGCTACGTGACTATGTTGCCAATTTTGATAAGCGCATCATCGGCCTCACCGGCCCACAGCCCATGATCGACAGCGTGACAAAGCGCTATAAGGTCGTCAGCGCCGTTCATAAACCCAAAAACTGGACCGATGGCGATTATCTGGTTGATCACACCGCATCGATCTTCTTGATGGCGCCCGACGGCCAGTTCCTGGTCAAATTCGCCCACGGCATGCCGCCTGCGGACATGGCCAAACGCATTGCTGAGTTTTTATAAGTCGGTCGATGCAAAACAGGGTTTGTTTTGTGCTGAAGGCCTGCTTTAGATAGGCTGTGGGTTACATATGCTCACAGCTGGAGCATCGGCTCGTCATGTGCAAAACGCTCACCGATCAAAATGCCTCTGAGAAACCGCTAAACGCCGTTTGGGGGGGGCATCATACGCGTGCTGGGCGAATATAAGCCTCTGATTGTGATCGTGAGCGCCTATGTTTTGATTGCCCAGACCTTATACCGCCCCCGCCCTGGAGTGGTCGGCGGCAATGAGTTGCAGCCTGACGCCGTTGCGGCTTTGCTCGTTGACCGGTTGGCCCCTGGATTATTCATCATCGCGGCGCTGACTATATTGTGGGGAGCTCTGCCCAAAATGGGGATCATGGAGGATCGTCACAAAGCGACTTTCATCTCACCTTTCACGGCCATAACCAAAGATGGTGGCGAACCCCTAATCAGACTCATGATCGGCCTTTCCCTTCTTGCCTTTCTCGTTGTCACATTTGCCGGCGTAAAAGCCCAAATCCCAAACCTTTCACCCTTTCATTGGGACATGGCGTTGTACCGGTTAGACCACGCACTGCACGGCGGCGTCGATCCATGGCGCATCACTTGGTTTTTGTTTGGATCCGATACCGCAACCGTCATCATCGACCGCTTATATTTCAGCTGGTTTTTGGTCATCCACGTGGCGCTGTTTGCAACGATGTTGTTTGACCAAAACACCAGCCGCCGCCGTCAATACATGTTGACGTACGTTCTCATTTGGACCGTACTCGGCACCTTTCTGGCCATCGTCTTTTCATCGGCTGGTCCGTGTTACATGGCGGATTTGCAAAACGGCAACACATCGTATGCCCCTTTGATGAGCCAACTCGACAACGTTTCCAGTCAATATTTTCTGACGTCGCAATTTCTTCAATCGCAATTGTGGGCCGCGTACACGGCCAACCTAGTTACGAACTACGGCATTTCGGCAATGCCTTCGCTGCACATCGCGCACGCAGTTCTGCTGATTCTCCTAGCCCGCAGCCACGGCAAGCTGCTGACGAACATGGCGGCGGGATACGCCATCATCATCTTGATTGGGTCGGTGCACCTTGGCTGGCACTACGCGGTGGACGGCTACTTTGCGGCCATTGCCACACTGGCTTTATGGCGCGCATCGGGCTGGTGGGTGGACAGAAAAGGCCGAGCATAACTTTCAACACCAAAAAAGGCCCTGCAAACCATTGCAGGGCCTTATATTCTGGCGGACAGGGAGTCCGCAATGGCGGAGAGGAAGTCATCATAACCCATTGCTTTAAAGCAATATTTATATGAATAAACGGAACCCTATTTTTTTAACCCATACCCTGACCCATACTTATAATTGTTCCAATATGGAACGAACAGTGGCGAACAGGAAGGACCGGGCGGACTTGGTAATCCGCTTAATCAGATGCCGTGTGCCGATTTTAACACAATCCAGCTCTGTGGTGTTGATCAGGAACTTTGTTTGCCCAATCCTGTTATGAGCACCCTCACACCTGTCTCTTTTCCAAAGAAGAACAGATCATCATCGCCCCCCCCCCTGGAACGGGTGAAAGACAACTCGCTGTTCGGCGTGCGGGCGGTACAGGAGCTGGATCGGATCGCCGAGGTGCGAAGCCGACCCCACATGGTGGTCAGCGACAACAGAACCGAGTTCACCTCCAACGCCATCTTAAAGTGGCAACAAGATTGCCGCGGCGCATGACATAACATGACATCCAACCCGGCAAGCCCATGCAGAACGGCTTAGTCGAAAGCTTCAACGGGCGGCTACGTGACAAATGCCTGAACGAACACCTGTTCACCAGCTACAGCCACGCCCGTAAGGTGACCGAAGATTGGAGAAACGACCACAATACTGAACGGCCACACACGAGCCTCAATGGGCTCACTCCAAATGAGTTTGCAACCCTGTCTAAACAGTTCGACCATAACCAGAACAAAGCTAACTTATGAATGAGGTCATTCAGGGGAGCAGGTCACGCATTTGCGAAATAGTAAGTTTTACGTATCCAGTTTTTCCGTCTTCTCCTTTCATTTGCCCCCCTTCCGCATTCGGCAAATTACTTGTGGCGGTGTACCTCTTTACGGCAACAGTCTTTCCTCCGTTACCACCAGAACCGCCATATTGAGAACCACTATTTCCACCGGCACCGCCTTGTACCGTCATTAAGTTGGTGAAACGAAAAGTCTTAATTCCATTCTCCCCATAGACACCATTAGGAACACCACCTGCTCCGCCCTGGGGAGGTTTGGGGTTTATGTAGCCTGATCCAGTTCTTGTGCCAGAAGGAACATCAAGCCCTCCATATCCACCAGGCGCTAAGAATGGCAAAAAACCTTCTGCCTCGACTAATGTAAAACCTCCCGGCATTCCATGTTTCTCTTTAAACGGTGTTCTTTTTACCCCGAACCCACCAGGGTTACCGCCGACACCACCTTTACCAACCGTCAAAATTAATCGCATATTACCTCTTATGACTATTTTTCTTTGTCTTATGGCACCAGAACCTCCTCCTGCTCCGGTTCGAGTAAACCAGTGAATGGCGTAAGCGCCACTCCCACCACCACCACCACCGGAAATCTCGATTGACAAAACCATACCATCGAATTGCGACGGAATTTCCACCTCGCCACTAGTCCTCTTCACTACCTCATAAAGAACGACATCTTGCTGCTTAGCATTGGCAATTCCAGCATTAACAAGAACTGAGAATGTGGTGAGACAACACACGATTCCGAAGAAGTGGATGCTGTTCCATCGATTTTTTTGTGTCCCCATCATTTCCAACCTAAGATTTGATTACGTATTACAATTAATGGTAGTTCTCTTATTGTGCAAAACAATCTTATATGGTAAATCTATATCATGATACACAAGTTGGTTTTTATCATTTTTTACATTTTGTGTTTTATAATAAATCCAGCCAACGTGATCGCACTGGATGAGCGGCAGGATCGACTCAAGGTAAAGATTGATGACACCGTTGAAAGGATAACGGTTACTGCTCCAAGGCCCGAGTTCTTTGACCCAAATCCAGTACTTCCGACAAATCCTTTTCCAGGAAGGCAACAAGGACCACAAGGTTTTGGCGAGCCCTCCTCTGTTAGTAATAGCAATCAAACCGGCCATACTGATACTTACAACACGAACCAAATATCCAGAAATAACAAAAATTATCGTTTTAAATTAAAAAAACCTATTTTAGTTAAAGGAAAAAAATACCAAGTTATTGTTACAATTATAGACGGGCCTTTACCCGAAAGTATTTCATCTAAAATATTCATCACAAACAATAACTACCAACTACCGACCAGCACTTTTTCGCATTATCATATTAATAAAAGCACGGCATTAAATGAAACAATCCCCCCAATTTATATTGCCAACGAAGGCTCATTAAATGAGCTAAGTTATTTACTTTACAGTGGTGCCACATCAGATGCGGATCAACCAAAACCAGTTGAAAAAATTCGGTATTTGGAAGTAGAGGCAGCAATAAAACAACTTAAGAAGATGCATGGGAGGAGAGAGGTAGTAGATATAGACGCATTCAATCTATTTAATTCAACCTTAGGGAGCGCAGAAACAGATTTAAAAAATAACGAAATTGATCTGGCTTGGCGAAAAACCAAATACGCAACCAGCTTAGAGAATATCGCTTCTGGTCTCCCTCCTCTTCAAAATTTTAATAATGATGTTTTGGATTATTTTCAAGAGACCCAACCATCAAACATCAACAGCTATGAGAAAACGATCTATTCAACTGCGATTGCCGTTTACAAGACCCGAATTTCTAAGATACCACCAAATACGAAAGAGCGTGACACAGCGAAGAACGTTGTCATCGCGTCAGTGGATATGGCAGATAGTTATTTGATATCCGATGAATTGAATGAAGCTTATTTCTCAATGAAAATGGCAAAAACATTAGGTGATTTTCTTATAGGGATAGATCCCATCACCGGCACTGCGAGAGATTTGTATGAAGCACTAACTGGCGTGAATCTTGTAACAAATGTCAACTTAACGCCTGCAGAACGTGGATTTGCAACCTTAGGCTCCCTAACGTTGGGTGCCGGTAGTAAGATGGGCAAATTTTCTAAGGTTTTTATACGTCTCCGTCAGGCTCTTGAGCCAAAATTAAAAACACTCGTCAGTTGGGCTAAGATTACTACTGGCAAAATCAAAAAAACGGATTTCGTATCCTTCACACGGGGTCCTGTTCGTAACGTCGGACACTATCAACCCAAGAACTTTGAAAATGGAAAGTTAAAGGTTCATTTCAATAAACATAAAGATAAATTCGTCAACTCTTTCGGAAATGAAATTTATTTATTGCCAGAACAATATTTAGAGGCCGCAAAGAAGTTCGGACGATCAACCAGCCCCGACATCATTAACGTCAAACGAATTGACTCGTCGAACGGTAAAACCGTCCAAGTAGTCCGATGGAACCACGTGAACAACTACTTTGGAATTTTTGATGTCGAAACAGGGATCATTCGCACGTTCTTACCACTTGACCCAAGCGTAATTGGGAAGAACTCATCTCGCATGATCTATGTTCTGGAGCAAGCCCATATAAAACCATAAGCATGTTATTCATACTGAATTCAACATGCTGTGTCACAGGCTTAGACATAAGCATCCTCCAACAGTGCTTTAAAATCGCCAATTAGGGCCTCAAATGACTTCCGTCAAGCGACGGATCGACGTGCGTTTGACCAATGTGCGTGTACCGATTTTCACACAGTCCAATTCTTCTTTTTTGATTAGATCGTACAGCTTTGTGCGCCCAATGCCCAACAGCCCCATGGTATCCTTGACCGATAGCAATTCGGCCTCGGGGTGGATGGTCGGCTTGGGTGCTTCCGCTTCCGACTGGACAGGCGCGCGTAGTTCTGGCGTCGCACCCGCAGGCACTACGCAGTGCAGCAGGTACGTCAGCAACTGACAGCCAAAGAAGGCGACGTGATCTTGACCGATCAGCAGATAGGCGATCTCGCCCCGCACCCGTAGGGCTTCCAACTCAGCTTCGGAGACATCAAGGATTTTGACTGCCTCCTTCGTGTCGTAACGTCGATAGAGCGCCACTTGCATGTCCCGCGCCATCTCGCGCAGGGTCTCCAGCGTCGTGGCGTCATCAAGCGACAGGGGATTGAGTGGGTCGGGAGTGGTCATAGGCGTATCGTGCAATCAACAAATGAGATAGGTTGTTGAGTGTATCCCAGCCACAACGGTGAAGGGATAGAAAATTCAGTATCCTTCCAGCATTTTTCGCGCATGACTTGCTTCCCTCACAAACTCCACTACCTCAAAGACATGTATTTCATAGGTTAGGAGTTTGAGCATGCCTAATAGCTGGATAATCGCAAAATGGGATGGAAACGACCTCGTGCAAGAGTGGCAAGTGTCTGGTGCACTTTCTGAGGCTGAGGTGAAAACAATGTTGCAGCGCCTTGTTTCACGCAACCTCTCAGATACAGAAATTATTGATTCATCATTGAGATTAAATGACGCGCATTATGCTCGACACCTTGAACGCGTCGGCACTGGCAATCCCATCAATTTTGGCGAGGGCATTCATTTTACAGCCAAATATGAGGAAGGTTAATATGGCAAACACGATTGGACGTTTTGGATATGAAATTCGCAAAATGACAAAAACGGATGACAGACCTTTCAACCCGATTGTCATTCTGAACCTTGATAATTGGTCGCATGACGACAACGGCGTGCCGCATATTTCTAACCATCTTATGCACGAAGGAGAAATTGACGGATATATTCAAGCCCTAAAGGATGACCTTGATGCTGTAGGCAAACGTGCGAAGGATGCTTTAAAGAGGGCCAAAGCAACCACACACAAAATTGTGTCAGACAGAAATACTGATTGAACCCTTTCTCATTCACATTCTTTCGGCATGCAAACCTGGAAGCCTTTGACAGACTTGGGAAAATATCCATTTGATGCTAAACTGCTTTTGCATCTTCTAAAGGACGCAATTATGAAGTATTTCGAACGCCTTGACCCTCTCGAACGCAAAAAGCTAGTGCTTCGCGCCGTGGCTGTTGATTTGTATATGGAGGGAATGGACCAGTCAGTTCAGGACTGCGTAGAAGAACTTCGCAAACTTAATCGCCACGAAACAAAAACTACAACTTCGGCACGAGAACTTCAAAAAGCTTGATCAGTTTTGCGTAGTCCTCTTTCGCCCATACGTCACGGATTGCGGCTAAATATTTTTCTTGGATTTCTGCGCTATCAAAAACCTCCATACTGAACGGAGGCATTTCTGCCTGCATCAACATGAGGTTTGCCAGCATGCGGCCCGTTCGCCCGTTTCCATCTCGAAATGGGTGTATGACGATATACTCACCATGGACTTTTGCGACTTCAGTGATGATCTCTTCACGCGATAAATGCGGCGACAGCGGCGTCGCATCCTGAAGCAAAGCATTCAGTCGAGACATCTCTTTTTCAATAAATTTGGCATGGCACCAACGAATGCCCGGCGAAGAAATATCTATGTTGCGATACTCGCCAGCCCATTCATAAATGTTTCCTAAAAACAGTTTATGCAATTGGCACACATCACCTACCGAAAAGCAGTGATTTTCTGAATATCCCAACGCCGCATCTTCATATGCCACGATCAAGGCAATGCTTTCAGCCTGTTGCAGCGCCGTCTCATCCGTAAGACCAAGCTTGTTTTTCATAACGCCATGCTTGGCGGCAAACGCCGGGTCGTTGGCACTGTACTTGTTGGATGCTTTTGTCATGTTTTGAGATAATCACGATCAGGGTCATTTTACCATCCTCCATACGGTTTCATGGCGGGTCGCAATAGAGCGTGAACGACACCCGAAGCGAAGCAGGCATAACCGCTGCCGATCAAGGGTTTGCCCCTTTCAGGGTTCCTCCTAGACGGCGCGTTTTTTTAGCCTGCTGGCTTTGGGGTGTTCGTATTCACTAATCCCCATTCACATGACCAGCACACGAGCCCCATCTCGCAAAGCCCGCCTTGACAGGCGAAGGCAGGGGGCTTATACCGCCGGAACCGAAACAATTGGGCGCGTAGCTCAGCGGGAGAGCACTGCCTTCACACGGCAGGGGTCACAGGTTCAATCCCTGTCGCGCCCACCATGGAAACCCTAAGGGAAACCTTAGGGTTTTCTTATTGCCGAAAGCCCCCCTCAACCGTAAGAAAATATTGTAGGGTTGAGTACACCAACCTGTACGATTAGGTTGGTCAAGAAAAGTGCAGAGCCACAACAACAGAAAATAATGTAGAAATGAATAATAATTTAAAAAATATCGCCCCAAAAACTAAAGCCAATGAAGCAATGCACCCTCAAGTAATAAGTGAGGATGTATTCGCTTCCGAAAAATTAAAAGAATGTGCCTATTATGCCGATGATAACACTCTAATTTTAAACATGGACGTTCGGGAAGCTCTTCGCTTTCTCAACGAACAAGGCATATATGTAAATTGCATTGTCACCTCTCCCCCGTTTTACGGCCAACGGGATTATGATGTTGATGGACAAATTGGCTTAGAGAAGCATCCTTCAGACTTTATTGAAGCTCTATCAGATGTTTTCGGATTATGCCGATCAGTCCTTGCAGACAACGGGAGCCTTTGGGTCAACATTGGTGACACTTACTGGAGTGGCAAAGGGCAGCATAGAAGTGATGAATCAAAACAAAGTGCTCGACGGTTTGGATTAAGGCCACAAGACAGAAAAGGCGATGGTCTATGGTGTGTCCCAAAGCAACTACTGTTAATTCCTCATAGGCTTGCTATTTCTTTGCAGGATGATGGGTGGTTAGTGCGCAATGATAACGTATGGAAAAAGCCCAATCCTGTCCCTGACCAAGTGCGCGATCGCTGCTCCATCTCTCACGAGTATGTTTTTCATTTTGTAAAAGAACGATGGTACTATTTCGATAAGAATCAAGTCGGAAGACAAACAGAAACAGGATCGCTCCTACCGCCTTTGGATACGTGGGAAGTTCCTCCAGTTCGAGGGAAAAGCAGGGGGCATGCGGCACGTTTCTCTGAAGAATTAGTGCGTATACCAGTACTTGCCACTACTCCACCAAGAGGCATTGTACTCGATCCATTTGCAGGAAGCGGCACCAGCCTCGTCTTTGCTAGAAAACACGGATTTCGTTGTATAGGCATTGATGTAAAAGAAGAGTTTTGTGAATTAATGAAAAATGACCTTATAGAATTAAGGCGTGAAGAAGAAAACGAAAGTCAATCCGTATAGCTAAAATTAAACGGCACCAACTTACCCTTATTTTTATGGTGATAGCTGAATTATGTATTTGAGCGCAGAAGCAGTTAAAAATGCCATTCATATTTTGAGTGCAAGGGTTCATCCCTTTTTTGGCATCACGTTCCTATCCTGCAAAGCCCACGGCTTACCCGTTGGTAGCGATGAAGTCGTAAGCCTAGATAGCCTAACTCGTAAACATCTAAATAAATATCACCGCCTAAACAGAAAAAGTGACTTCTTTTTCCAGCCCTTCAAAAGCGTGCCTTGGTGGGTGAGCCCTCGCTACCCCTCATCGGGTTTACAAACAGCTAACACCCAAACTTTTTCATCTGTATTTATCCATAAAAAAGGCGCAAAAACGTGGGGCTTCAATAGCAATTACGTAACAGTAATCAAAAAAATTCTATCCGAGAACAGACTGCCCGACAAAGTTCCTAGCTGGCCTTTAGCCGTATGGATATTTAAGGGAATTGAGCTTGGTTCAATTGATGAGCCACGCCTCTTGATAGAAAAATTTTATAGAGAATTTGATATTTCTGACGTTGAACGAAACGAATTATTTGATGATGATTTATCCACTTTACATCTCTCAAGCGGCGATTTTTTCACCGATACACCACTGGCATTTACAAATGTTTTAGATGAATTTGATCCACCGCCTGACATTGAGAGTGAACTAGGAAGAACACTTACTTCATTAACAATTGAAAATTCAGATCTTGCCGAAAAACTGGAGTGGGATTTCGGGGAGCGTTTAAGCCTAATTACAGGTGACAATGGACTAGGAAAATCATTTTTACTTGAATTCGCATGGTGGGTCGCAACAGGCTCATGGGCACATCGCCCAGCTCTTCCGAGTTTAGCCAACAAAAATAAAATACCTAGAGTTGAATACTCAATGCGAGGCAAATCGGGGCGCACATCACAAGGGGCTTATCAATTCGACTACGAACGCAACACATGGTCATTAATTAGCTCGTCACCAAATATTGAGGCATTAGGGATTTTTGCTCGTGCCGATGGTTCTTTCGCTATCTACGATCCGGTTCGATCTCAGCTTCAAGGCTTGCCTGACGATCAAATTGGGCGATTAACAAGTGATGATGTCTGGGATGGAAAACCTGGGCAAATCGAAGGGCTAATTCGTGATTGGGTTCGCTGGCAAAAAGCAGAAAATACAATTAGCTTTGATCGATTCTGCTCAGTACTGCAAAGACTCAGCCCTGAAGATCTTGGGAGATTAACTCCCGATAAGCCAATCAGAATCCCCGGAGACCCGCGTGATATACCAACAGTCAAACACAAATACGGGACAATACCTGTAACTCACGCTTCATCCGGTGTTCAAAGAGTCTTGCTCCTCACCTATTTAATCATTTGGGCGTGGCAAGAACACGAATTAGCTGCAACGCAACAATCTCGTGAACCATTACGCAAGCTTGTAGTGTTTGTTGATGAACTGGAAGCCCATCTACACCCGAAATGGCAGCGAATTGTATTACCCGCCCTTATGAGTATTGGAGATTTGTTAAGTGGCGAGCTTTCAATACAAACTATTGCTGCCACTCATTCACCAATGATTCTTGCATCTATGGAGCCTACGTTTAACTCAGATATAGATGTTCTGGGACACCTATTTACTGATGATAAGACTGTAAGGTTAGAGAATATTCCTTTTGTAAAATATGGAGATGCTTCGGGCTGGCTAACTTCACCTTTATTTGGGCTGAGGCACGCCCGATCTCCTGAGGCTGAGCGTACTATTGAGCGAGCAAAGCAAGCCCAGTTATCGGAAGCCCCTGGCACTGAGCTCGTTCAGGAGATCACGGACGACCTAAGGCGCTTCCTTGCAAATCACGATAGATTTTGGCCACGCTGGCTTCATTTTGCAGAGAAACATGGAGTTAAGCTTTGATTCGTATTGCTCCCAAGCCTGAATATCCTGAGTTTGACCAATCAGTGAGGCAGCCAGGAAGAACCTTCCTCCGTACAACGCCGCACCCAACTACTAAGGAATTTAAGAAAAAAAATTATTGGAGCCGGGCCCTAAGAGAATTGAACGCAGCTTATTCAGGTATCTGCGCATACACTGCAATGTACATGGCAGCTGACCGAGGCTCAGTGGACCACTTTAGGCCGAAGGCAACACACCCACATCTTGCTTACGAGTGGAGTAATTACCGCCTTGCAGGCGGACGAATAAATAGCACAAAAGGCAATTCGTTGGATGTTTTAGATCCAATGGAAATTGAGGATGATTGGTTCCATCTCGACCTCCCGAGCTGCCTCATTCGCGCTAACCCTAGATTAGATAGAGGAATTAAAAGCCAAGTCAATTCAACAATAAATACACTACGGCTAAATGCTGATGACATATATGTCGATGAGAGGTGCAACATCCTTATGGAATATGCCAAAGGGCAAATTGGTTATGACTTTCTGAGAAGAAGGTATCCATTTCTAGCCAAAGAAATTACCCGGCAAAATCTTGATGGACAATTGGTCGCGATTTTCAGGATTTAAAAGAATTGTTATTTCCCCCTCCCCTTTCCCCAAAAGGCGCATTTTGGGGAGTGTTTTGGTGATTTGATTAAGGGCATTTTGGGTTCTCCTTGGGCTGAATTTTACCATAATTACGCAAATATATCAAATAGATGGAATGATTTAATCTCCCCACAGGCCATCAAATTTGTTCTCGTCCAGCTCGGTATAGGCGACCGTGTGGCGGATGTCGCGGTGCCCCAAATAGTCCTGAATTCTGCGGGCATCGACCTTGCGCACATTGGTGAGGTGATGGCCGCACGAATGGCGGAGCATGTGGGTGTTGACCTCGACCTCTAGTCCCGCCCGCTTTCCGGCGCGCGCGATCATTTTATAGATTGTCGAGCGGGTCAGGCCTTCCCCCTGGGCACTCACAAAAACGGCCTGTGTGCGCTCGCCCTGATCATCGCGGAGCTTTGTGAGGGCGTGCGTTTGTTCTTCATTCAAAACCTGGATACTCGACTTGCCATTCTTGAGACGGCGTACAAATAGGCGGCGAACGTTGAGGTCTACGTTTTCCCACGTTAGAGCATTTGCCTCACTCACCCGCAAACCATGACGGTACATCATCAAAATCAACGTGGCGTCGCGATGGCGGTTACGCCCTACCTTGCTTGCCGCTTGCATGAGTCGTATGACTTCATCATCACGCAAGAACTTGCGGCTGCGTCGTCCTTTGTAGGGAAGTTTTCGGGGCGGCTTGGGGCGTTGGGTCTTCAAGTTTCGGCATCCTTGTTCAAGGCTGTACAGTGTGGTTTGAAGCCTTTCCCCAAAATGCGCCAAAGTGGGAATGTTCATAAGCCTCACCATTCTAGCACTTACTATGTCCCTACACCCCGCCAGCGCCGGTAACGTTAGCACCCAGCCCGACCCTGAATTGCTCAAACGCTTCGAAGCCGAGCGAGACGCTGCCCAAGCCGACTTGCAGCGTGCGCGAAATCTCCGCGAAGAAGGCGAGGCGATGATCCGCGAAGCAGACGAGGCGGATCGCAAGGCACACGCAGAGGCTGTACGTGAACTTTGTGCACTCGGAGCTTTGCCAGCATCCGAATGTCCGTAATCAACATTAAATGCCAAGTGCAGAATTAGTACCAACACCGCAACCTGAAATGCAGGAAATCGCCGCCGAGCGCTTTCCGCATTTCGGCATTCCCGGCTTCGAGAAACTGCCGACCGTGACGCAAAACCTATACCTAAAAATTCCTGCCAACCGTCTTGAAGGCGTCCGTCCAGTTATCGAAAAAGAGATCGCCAAGTTGAACTCAAATGAAGAAATACGCGGGACGGGACAGACGAAAACAGCCGAAGCAGGAAACATCGAAAGCACAGCCCTTCCCCGTCGCGATCAAGCCTACGCCGCCATCGACACTTTCCACCGTGCTGAAGCTGGCGATCCACAAGCCAAGAAGGACTTGCTCGATGCCAAAAAAGAGCTGCTTGGCGAAGAGCCATCCGACGATGATATTTTTCAAACCATGTTGATAGACCAGGGTGGGCTGTTCGATAACAGCCTTGTTTTGGATGTCGCGCTGAGCGATACGGAAACTCAGCAGCACCAAGATGTGCTGGACATGTTCAAGGAATTTCGCGGTGATCTCGCATCCGTCGATGAGGCGATCAAACCAGCACAGCAAATCGAGTTGTTTATCGAACTGACCAAAGGCCAGGGCGATTTAGCTGAGCGCATGGACTTTGCCCGCAAAGCCCTCACCGTCCTGACGGCATCGGGTGAACGCAACCTATTTAAAGGCCTAAGCAGCTTCCATGTTTTGAGCGGTGATGAGATTATGTCCAGCGGTGTCGAAACCCTGCGCAAGATGGCAGATACCCATGCCGCGATTCCCAGTGACGCCTAGCCCTTAGCCAATTGGTCAGGTTGGCGATATCTTGCTAAACTGTGGGCGTCGCTCAAACTTTCATTCCAATTTAGCTTACCATCGCAGAAGCGGGGCAACCTGCTTGCCAGATGGTAGGCTACAAGGCTGATTGTTTGGGCGACCAAGTCAGGTTCGCCCCGCTTCTGTATGCCCAAACCTTTCCTCATCCACCCCTGCGGTCACGTCTTCCAAACACGCGAGCACCTTCGCGACGGGGCAGACGATCTCGGTTGCCAATGTGACGCGAACGGCAAGCCACTTTTTGAAATATGGACATGCCGCACATGCGGCGGGACGTTTAGCGTTGAGCGGGTTGAGGCGGAATGAGTATGCACGACAAGATGGGGGGTGAGGCGAACGACCACAGCGAAGCATCCCGTACCACACCGTAAAGGATTTGCCCCTTTTAGGGTTCCTCCTTGACGGTGCGGCTTTTTCGGGCTGCTGGCTTTTGGGCGTTCGCATCTCTTAACCCCCAAATCCCATGCAAACTCTATCATCCCAGTCAACGACACCACCCCGCACAAACGGCATCCATCGTTTTCTCGACCGCATTATTCAATACGACAGCCTCATGGTCATGCAGGCCATGCCCGCCGAGTGCGTCGATTTGATCGTCACCGATCCGCCTTACCTTGTCGATTACCGATCACGAGACGGGCGGCGCATCGCCAATGACAGCCCTGGCAATACCGGATGGCTGTATGACACCAGCCGCGAGATGTTCCGGGTCTTGAAAGACAATGCGTTTTGCATTTCCTTCTACGGCTGGCCGCAAGCGGGCTCGTTTCACAACGCTTGGGCACAGGCAGGTTTTCGCGTCGTCGGCAACTTCGTTTGGGCCAAGAGTTACGCATCCAGCAGCGGATACACCCAAAGACGCCATGAATGCGCGGCCCTGCTGGCGAAGGGCAACCCGCCCCGACCGTCGGTCATTCTCCCAGACGTCCTGACGGGCCGCTACACCGGCAATCGATTGCACCCAACGCAGAAACCCATCGAACTGCTGGCGAAATTCATCCAGGCCTATTCCCGACCGGGCGAGATCGTCCTCGATCCCTTTGCAGGCTCAGGCAGCGCGGCGGTTGCCGCCACTCGGCTCAACCGTCACTACATCGCCATCGAGCTGATGCAGACATACGCGGAGGCTGCGAAAAAGCGACTGTCACAAACCTGACCATCGTTCAGGTTTTGCCGCATTTTGTGTTTTCTTGTTCATGCATCATGGTAGGCTAATGACCATACTCATCAAGGAACAGACGATCATGACCAACACCCGCATCGCCCATGCCTTTCCCGACCTGTCCGAAGGACAGGCTTTGCTTGCGCAACTCAGCGGGATATTTGAAATGGCGCGGGACTTGGAAATGACGCAACGTGAAATTGGCGGTGCTGATGCTGAGCGGGCCAAGGAATTGATCGCCAGCGCGGGTTCTCCCGAAGAACTTTCCGTGGCTGAAAAAACAGCCCATGCGACGGTCTTAGGAATCCTTGCGCTTGTATCCGAAGACGATTTGAAGGCTGGTCTCGAAGCGGGATTGCTTTTGCCTGAAGACTATCAAGATGCCTTGAAGGCCATGCGCGCTATGAGCCTCAACCGTGGACGCTCTACCGAGCGTGAGCATGACCGCGAACGCTAAGCTTCCCTCTCTGGAAAATACGCATATCCCTGCCCGTACTTTGTGCGGATACATCGGCGCAACAGCGGATGACGCTTGCGCAGTTGTTTGATGTAGCTCTCTATAATGCTGGGCTTGGCGGTTTTGGCGATGCCCATGGTTCGCATCAACGCGCTACGGTGAATGGGGCGTTCAGGGCTGCGCATCAGTGCCGCCAACAACCGCGCCTCGCGCGGTGTAATCCGCATGACGGTATGCTCAATGTGCAACACGGCGCTGACCACATCCACCGATACTTTACCCACCGATACGCGGTTGTGTGCGGCGGGCAGGTCTTCGGCAGCGCGTTCCACTCGCGCTAAAATTTCTGGGAAATGGCACGGCACGCGCATGTAATCCGCCGCCCCGGCGCGCAGGCTTTGCACAACATTGAGCAAGCTCGCATTGGGGCTCAGTACCAGCACCGGCAGCAAGCCTCCGTAGCGTTCGATAAATTCCAGACAACTGAGCGGTCCACTTTGCGGGCTGTTCAACAGCACGGCAATCGGGTTTTCATAGCCCAAACTGTGGGCGGCCAAGCGGGCGTCTTGGTAAACGTAAACCGTGTAACCTTGCTCTTGAAAACCTTCCGTCAGCTCCAAACGGAAGCTGCGCGGATAGCCGACGAGGAAAATACACGGCTGGGGAAAAGGAGGCGTTTGCATAAGCGCGGGGTTAAGTGAATGTCCGCGCAGTGTATGAACTTGTCGAAAATTTCCGAAAAAATGTCTGTGTATTTACAGGATTCAATGAAAAATCAGGTTCGCAATCGCGCCATCATACGCTGACCAAAATGAAATCGAGATGAAATCTAAATCATCCCTTGTTCCCGTAACCAGCGAAGTTGCGCCGTGCTGAAATCGCACGGGTCTTGGATGGTGTCGGGGATGGACTTTTGCGACTGACCGTACTGGTGTTGCCAGTCGAACGCCGTAGCCGCGACGCCGAGGTCTTCCAGATGCTGAACGGCATCCGTCGCCGCCTTTTGCCCCGCCGTGTCGCGGTCATAAAAGACACGCACCTCATGGGCGTTGAGTTGGGCAAGTGTGCCCCTGAGTTTCTCGGCTTGAACATCGGACAGGCGTGCACCGAAGCTGGCGACGACATTCTTGATACCCGCCTCGACACACTTGGCGACGTCAAACGCGCCCTCCACCAGCACGATTGTTTTGGTCGCTATCGTTTGCAGCACGGCTTCGTTGTTCAACAGCAGATTATCCAGATTGTAGAGTTCCAGTGACGGATTAAAGCCACGATAAAACCGCCACTTGCCACGGGCTTCCTGTTCCGGCGTGGTGGCGCGGCCCATGTGGGTGAGGATGGTGCGGGCTTGACCATCGACCGACACGCCGCCCACCTGAAACACCAGCCGCTTGGCGAGCATGCCACGCGCGCTGTCCAGATAGCCGCAACGCAGATACGTGCACGTCTCCGCCGAGATACCACGTTCCGTAAACGCGGTGTGCTCAACTAGACGCGGAGCCAGGTCTATGTCGATGGGCGGATTTTCTTTTTTCTCTTCACCGCTCGTTGGCTCAGAAGCTGGCACAAGATCATCGATATGGGTGTAGCCGCCTTCAACCAGCCAACTTGCCGCCTCATTCAACTTGAGGATTTGCCCACGCGCCCCGTGGATCGCTTGCACCAACTCGATCACGCCGCCACCGGGTTTGCTACGCCCCGGCGCAGTGGCGTGCGTTGACCAGTCATACCAAACGCCCGGCGCTTTCATGTGAAAGCTCGCGGTCTTCTCATCTGTGTTGAACGGCGAATAGCCCCAAAACTCCGTATCCGTACAACGCCTCACATCCGCACGCACGCCGAGATCATCCAATAGTTTGCGCCAATCACACCCGGCACGAATGGCGGTGAGTTGATCGGGATGGAAGAAACGTTTGTTGGTCATGGAGCGAGGATAGCGCCCCGCCTCGGCCGAGCGAAAGAAGCGTCCAGAGTTGATTCAGCATTCGCTAACGCGATCACTGGCCCTCTTTACGTCAGTACATTAGTCGCCACCATCATCAGCATCACCTTGCCCTACTAAATTCTTCGCTCCATTTTTCAAAAAATTATTGAGTGTTTCAAAAGTTTTTTTACCAACTCCTGTTAGAGCTTCCTTACCCCATTTATAAAGCTTCTTTAAGCTGCTTATATTTTCCTCTGTAGGTTCGATCCCTAGTTTTATTAAAGAGTCTTCATTTGATTCGCCCTCCTTAAAAAGAGCCTCTTCAAAATCTAAGATGCTGGCTCGCAACTCCCATTCGCTGAACAAAAAGTTATGAAGTTCTGATCTTCCCTCATCGCTAGTTAGGTAATGGTTATATTTCGTTGCTTGACCGAGATCGATAGCCTCCGGTTCAAAAGGAGCAAGATAAGCAATCCGTTCAGGGAACTCAGCTCTACCTTCGCCACCTTTTCGCGCTTGAAGGAAGTCAATTGATCGAGACATTGATTTAGCAACTTCGATATTTTGATCAGCTGTACGTAATAACGCGTCCGCAGCCGCTGGAGTCGTTTTCGCTAATCCCTCAAGGGCCTGAGCAGCATCGGATGTAGATTTTGCCGCCTGAGATAGTGATGAGGTTACTTCTACCAATATGCTTTCTGAACGAAGCCTCTCTTTTTGCAGACGTATAAAAACTGCCCATGAAGCTAGACCACCAGCTGCAAAGCCGATTAAAGCAGCAATGATCGAAACGATATCTGTCGTGTCCATCTCAAATGAAACCCCTGCATAAATAAAAAGCGAATGTCTATTGGCTTACCGATCGGAGGCGTTCAGTATCGGATATTGTGTGCAATTACGCCACCCGCCATATTTTCCTTCTTCACTGCTTTTACCACCTAAGGCAGAGCGCGGCCAGCTGTGAGCAATAAGCTGTGATTGATGAGCAAAGAGCGGACTGCAAGTTTGGGATTCTGCACAGAGCATGGACAAAGCCATGCCTTCGTGCAGATAATCCCTAATCTTGCCAAAGGGGAACACCCCCTTGGAACCCCTATTCACAATGAGCCATGAGCACCGACGAAACCCCACCCTACCCGCCTGAAGACGATGACGACCGCGCCGAGAAAATGCGCGTCTATCGCCAGCGGTATTGGAAGCGGTTTCACACAACCCGCAAGCGGGTGTATGGCACGCTAACAGCCGAGCAGTACGCAGACATAGAGAAACGCGCTGAAGATGCGGGGCGCGCCGTATGGACGCAAATTCACGCTGAGGCCGAGGCATATGCTCGGGGTGAATACTTAGCCCCCAAGGCCATTGAAGAGCAGGTCACGGAGCTGATCATTCAACTCCGCCGCATCGGCACCAACGTCAATCAGATCACCCGCGAATTCCACCAGGACGGCATTCACGATGAACCGGACTTGCTGCGCAATTTGCAGGAACTGGAAATGCTCATCCGCGCCTTTGTGAAAAAGCCTTGGGGGACATTGCCGGGCGAGCCACTACCAGATGACGACGACGCGCCATGATAATCAAATCCATGTCGCGCAAGACACCGAGCTTCAAGCAACTCACCAGCTACATGCTGACACCTAAGGGTGCGGACATTGCGCTGACGCATAACCTGCCTGCCGCCACGACAACGCCTGAAGAAATTGTTCAGGAGTTTGCGGACAATCACGCCCTGTTGCCGGGACGTGTGAACGGCAATGCGCTGTATCATGAAATCATCGCGTTGGAGCCGAATGCGGACCTGCCCAAACGGCAGCAGATCGCGGCGCTTCGTAAAATCGCCACGCGCTATCTGGACCGCCGTGCTCCGCAACAATTGGCCGTCGGCGTGATCCACGCCGAGACTGCGCACATTCACATGCACTTGATGATCAGCGCCAACGCGGTGTTATCGAAAAAACGCGTGTGGCTCCATAAAAGCGATTTCGCCGACATCCAGAGAGATATGGAAAGCTACCGCCTCAAACACTTTCCCGAGCTGGGGACGGCGCTCCATTACAACGAGGCACACGAAGGACCAAAATGCAGCAATCGTGAGCAAGCGGCAAAACTCCGCACCGGCAAAGCCAGCCACAAGGAACAACTGACGGTGGACGTGGGCAAGGCCTTCCAGCACGCCCGCAGCCGAGACGCCTTGGACACCGCCCTAACAAAGATGGGGCTGACGCTGTACCAGCGCGGGCGATCTGTGGGGGTGACAACCGAAGGCAGGCGGCGCTATCGCCTCACCACGCTGGGCTTAGGCGATGCCTACACCGATGCCGTCACACGGTTCGATCTGGCGGAAAGCCGCATGGCGAGTTTGCAACGAGGACGAGGCACGCGAACACCTGATCAAGAACGCGAAACCTGACGCAATACACAACGAATAGATGCGTGACGCTTCATTCAAGGTTACAGTCCTCGCTCATAACCTTCTGAACTGTGTGGCGTCTGATGTTTGGCAATCTTTATATTTTCGTTGTGCGTGTCCGTGATGCGATCAGTCTTGTCTTGAGCCAGCTCTTGACCGTGTTTGGGGCCATCCAATTTTACTCCGCAGACGAGATTGCCAACAAACGCAACCCCGCACGGTTCATGCGCTGGAATCAACGCAAGCGATTGCTCAATCAGTTCAATGGCGGGTTTTTGCTGGACGGCAAGGTGGGGCGGCTGTCGCGCAAGGTGTCGTTTCAGTCCATCCTTACCGTCGGCGGCATGGGCACGGGCAAGACCGCCAACCTCATCATGCCAAACCTGCTCACGGCGGATAACTGCTCGCTGGTCATCACCGACACGTCGGGTGAACTGTATGAGCAGACATCGGGTTATCTTGCATCACAGGGCTACGACATCAAAGTCTTGAACTTGATCGACCCTAGCCAAAGCCACGGCTACAACCCGTTGGCAAACGTGACGAGCTACGCCGACGCAGAGCGTATTGCGCATATTCTGACAAAGGGTGCGGGGAGAGGCGGACACACCAATGAGCCGATCTGGGACGACGGTGCAAAACGGCTGGTGCGGATTCTGGTGCGGGCGCTGAAAAACAGTCCCGAGGGCGATACAGCCAGTCTGGTGGACGTGCAGTATTGGCTCAACCATTTTGACGCCCACAGCAAGGGTGGCAAGCTGGACAAATTCATTATCGACAACACCATGAACGACAAAGCGACGTTCGAGGACTACCAAGGTTTCGCCACCACCTCGCCCGAGAAGATGATGCTGTCGTTTGTGTCCACCGCAGCGACATCGCTGGCGCTGGTCGGCAACACGGACATCGCCCAAGTTCTCACTAAAAACGAATTCGACTTCGCAGCGATGAAGGAAACGAAGACAGCGCTGTACGTCCTCGTCCGCCAGCAAGACATGGAAGCATTCGGCTTCATTCTGTCTCTGTTCTACACGGAACTGTGCAACACGCTCCTACAAGACCGTAGCGGCAAGCTCCCCGTCTATATGTTCTTGGATGAATTCGGGCACCTGAAAATCCCAGGCTTCGAGACCTTCGCCACCACCGCACGAAAATACAAAGTCGGCTTCTGGCTGATCGTCCAGTCCCTCGCGCAACTGGTGGACAAATACGGCGAGCAAGGCGCACGCACGATTTTGGGTGGCATCGGTACGGAAAGCTATTTCGGCGGCATGGACTTGAACACCGCCCGAAACATCTCGGGTCGCCTTGGCACGGCCTTTCACCTCGACTGGTTCCAGCCATCGCAAGGGCTACACGAAAAACCGCTCATGCGACCGGATGAACTGATCCGACTGACTGACAACGATCTACTGGTGCTGCACTCGAATAAAAATCCGGCAATGCTGCACACAGTGCCGTTTTATCAGCGGGGGGATTTGCGTGCACTAGCAAAAAAATAAACGGAACTGGCCATTAGAAATGTATCAGGTGAGCATATGTTTGATACATTCCAAAAGACGGGGTTCACTTGCCCACCATATTTTCTAGCTGTGCATAACGTATCTTGACCATATTAACCTTGCAGATAAACGCAGCCAAAAGTAGCATACTTGGGGCAGACCAACACAATAGGAGGCCTTGTTCCTTTATAAGGCAGCAACTTTATGTCAGACAATATTTATAGAGATATTCCTGAGCGAGTTACCTTAGTTCAAAATTTGATATATCAAATTTTTTCAGCAATTACACATCCGTCCGTGTTGGAAGCCGATGATGTAGGCACCTCTCGCAAAACATTAAATTTATCCAGGCAATTTTCTAATGCGCTTGCTCTGCTTTTTCAAAGGCCCCTCGTTATTTCAACCATTGAAATTCATATAACTAGAAAGGGGAGTAAAGGAACACTCTTGACATGTTCCGCCGCTGATCCAACGCGAAACATAAGGGGATTAATTGAATCTCATGTTGCAGGTTGGAAGGACCATGAAATTGATAATTATGCCCTGAAGATTTTTCCTGAAAATCATAGCGTAGATATTAAGGGGGTGCATAAATATGTAGTCAAAAATAGAATACAAAAAAATATAACGGGGGTGCCACCCGATAAACGACAATACGCGATGATCATTCATGAACTTGGGACGATTGACAGTGGCGAAGCGAATCCTGTTCCACTAATGAGGGATAGTATGGATGGCAAACTACTTCAAATGCTTATTGAGAGGCTATATCAAGATAGTGTTTTTGGCCACCTTGTCTTACAGTGGCTCTATATAACTTTGTACATTTGGACAGAAAACAAAAATATTCGAAGTCAGTCATTAAATGAAATTGTTAGATGCCCAACAATAGCGGACATTGGTTGCGAAGAAGCAAAAAGAGATTTCACCTCGGATATTGAAGACATCCTTGATGAGCTGTACTTGAACACCAAGGATAGCTTTATGCTTGTTGAAAAAACACAAGGTAAAACCAACCATACAAATTTATCTAATTTGTTTTTCATACTAAGAAGTAGCGGTCGACTGACAAGAAGGTACGATGCTAAATACGGCCCTACCTTTGACATGCGTTTCATTTTTCCTCCATCGCAACGTAGAGACCTTGCTCAACTTCTAGGGCCGCGCGCCTCGCTTATTGAAGATTGTGAGAGGCCTTATCAGGATGAACGCTCAATTTTAGATGAGCCTTTCATCTCTGGCATAACCGCCTTCTGTAGCATCGATAAAGATGATGAGGAATTTCAAGAACCATGCGGCTTTCGTAAGGATAAGGTAGCCGTGAAAAATAAATCATCTCGAAACAAGGCTAGTACAATCATATTTAAGAAAATATTGGGCCCTGAAAAGAACATTTTCTTGAATACATTTCCAATTCACCTGAATGGCGCTCCACTGCTGTTAGTAGCAACTCTGAATTCAGAGTTAGGTAGTGAAGGAATTAGCGCAGCTTCATGGCGCCACAATTTTCATTTTTACACAGAACTCATTTGCAGAAAATATGCGCGCAAGGTACGTGGGAAAATTAAAGAGAAATACCTGAATAGAATATATGAACGCGCAAAAAGAGAGTTTGGTTTTGACGATAGACATACAGGTGGCGTTAAGGGCCTAGGAGAGCGCCTGGAAAGTATAAATAATTTTTTTAAGGCTGCAGCTCTTAGTTTCCCGTTTCCGATTATTTCGGTAGTTTTGGCTAGCGAAACTCATGCAAAAAAGAAAGATGCATATAGTATTTTCGAGATGAACGAGACCATATTTGAAAATTCATTATACCTTAAAGTAAATAAAAACCATTTTTTTCACACTAATATGGATAGAGATAATTCCACTTTCATTGATAGCGTCATAAACGCACTACGAAGGGGGGTCGTTGACACTCGCAATGCAAAGATAGATGCACTTAATTACAGAGGTTTTCATCATAAACTTGCAATCATACTGACGATACTTCCGGGTGTTTTTGGAGGGCTAAGCCCTACAAACCTTGTGCTAATTGATACTATTAATTTCAAAGTTGAAGAAGAACTAGAACTAATCACACAATTCGTAAGCGAAATAATTTCTAAAAGCTATATTGAATCCCCCCTACCTCACGCATCTGCTCACGTTATTTCAAGAACTCAAGACATAAATGACCTGGAGGATGAAGCAAACATTTTTGATTTTCCATATGGATACAAGCGCTCACCGATTACTGAGCAGGGGCCTATTGTTTTATTTTTAAAGCCCCTCAAAGAACAAAATATGAATAGGCTTTGCACAAAAACATATGATTTTATTAAAGCAAACCCATCTCAACAATTCATTATTTGTGGGCAAAAAATTCTTGATCACACTCCTAATTTGGCCCATATCCCCTTACCACTTGAGAAAATCCTCCAGACAGCGCAGGATCAATTTGATATCACGCCTGAAGTTAACACTTCCCTGGGGAGGGGTGAATGAATGCCGCCTAGGACTCGAACAACAATCATTACAGAAACTAACCCAGAAGATTCTGTGCTCTTTTTGGCGAAAAAAGAAGCGACTAAACCTCTTGTTCTTGCTCAAGCGAGCATAATTCGCGCAGAAATAAAGCAGTTAGCAGAAGCAGCGACTAAATCAATTTCTTTACATAATGTGACGCCGCTTCCCGAATTAAATGAAGCCGTTACAGATGATGCCCAAGAGCAAGTGTTAGCCCAAGCTCGGGCAAGCTCTAAAAGAGAGTATGCTAAACTCAAAGCTATTAATGCTGCACGTATCTCTCTAGATCAAAATACTTCAGATATCGAGCCTGTCAAAAGTCCACGTATCTTGGATCCGGAGATTCGTATACGTCTTTTGTCTCTCCTACATGAAGCAACAACGCCTGAAGCGGGGCTCCTTAACATTGAGATTTTTTTGGCAGACAATCAGTTAACTGTAAGTCCGCGCCTGAATGAGATTGGGTTGCCGATTAATTCACTTGAGGCCAAAATCGAAGACATGGTGCTGAGCGCAAGCCAGAGACAATCGCCAGCTAGCCCATATCACTCATCACAATGGGAATCCCCTCTCAAATTTATAGAAGTCACTTACGGAAAATACCTTAAGTTCTTCGGTGCTGAAGAGAACTGGCTTTACCAAGATCAGCTTAGAAAAATTCACCCAAGCAGATCCGATTTACAACGCATAGGCGGGAGCGCATTTGCTCAAAATTACGGATCACAGTGCTGGGGGGAAGATATTTATGCCGCCTTAAAAAACTACCTTCGCAACAGGAAACAAGATTCTTCACCTAAATTACAATGTGCCCGTACAGTTACTGATGTTGTGCCGCCCAAAAAATCTAGATCTGAATATTATGGAAAAATTATAAATACCGCCTCAAGAGAAACCTCTGAAATAATGAAAAACTGCAGAAAAATCAATATGTTATCATACAGGCACAGATAGAAAAAAATTTATTCAAAAATAATCCTATTTGTAATCAAATTTAAGATTGCACCTCTTGGTAGAATCTCATACCATACATCTAACTCCCCTAACTGATCACAAAGAGCACTTAAAACACGATCAACCAACTCGAGTGAGACTGCGAACAGAGAATTTTGGGAAGGATGTGGCTATGACGACAAGTTCGTTAACAATAACGCCTCAAGATGCAGTTTATTCTCGTGAGGCAGATGTTGGAAAAGTTATCTCCGCAGCGGAAGAGTTTGCAAAATTGGTCGTGCCCAAGGCAAGCGTACCAATTGAGAACCTGCGGAAAATTGCAGAGGCTGGCTGGACTGATGAGCAAAAACTTAAGCTATCAGCAAACGAGGGTGCAAAAACACACGAAATGGTCACAACCACTTATTGTTTCCAAGCCCGTGCTATCGAACAAGAGGTAAGGAACGCAGAAGCTCATCTGAACCTAAAACTGGTAGAGAGCAAAAATGAACTCAAAAAGCATCCGCCAATCCTCTGTATTAGCAAGAGAGTCACGCCCAAAATTCCTTTCTCTATATGGAGCATGATCGCATTCGCCGTTTTCATAGGATTACTCGTAATCATCTGCGCTTTCGAGTACACGACACTCAAAGAATACATCGAACTCACGCGTTATCGGTTTTTCAGGGGCGAAATCCTAAAGTACGTAATTCCCGTCGGCGCAATTGTTTTGCCGCTGTCTCTATCGATGCCGATTGCTAACAAACTACGAACATCTAAGAAACTCGAACGGTATGTAATTATTGGCAGTCTCGCTGCCATCTTTTGGTATGTATCGTTGGTATACCTGATCGGCATGAAGATGGCCGCACCAGCAGCGTCAATTATGAGCCTATCATCAGCATCTGTGACGCAAGTCAGCGACGCCATACCAGGTTTCATTTTTGCAGCTTGTCAGGTAACCGCATCGACAACCATGATTGCATTTTTGTCCGGCCTGATCATCAATAAGTGGCAGTCACATTTTCCCGAAAGCCTCGCCGAGAATCCAATCTATAACCAGATCAACTCGGATATCAACGAACTTTCTGAGCTCAAGTTACGCGCCGCAAACGTAATCGCAGTACTTCAGGGTAGGCTCGCCGAAGTCTCCGCCTATTTCGAAGGTTTCGTCATTAGATGTACTGCGGAGGCATACGTTCTTCTAGAAGAAGTCAAAGATCAGCGCTTTCAAAAGTTGTTGGATCTTAGAGAATCAATCTAACCAAGGGTGGCACGCATGTTTATGTATAAAGCTATAGTATTACTTGGGGTTATTGTCACCACAACTGTGTGCGGTGGAGCTGCAAGTGCGAAAGAGGTTCTGCTCGCCTTACCGATGCTGATGAGCGCTGAATTCAGCCCAACTGCCCTTACTGCGACTAACAGCTTGTTGATGGAAGGAATGTCAAAGGGGGATAAATTGGTCCTGATGGATGGTTACCAGGGTAACGAATTGTGCTCAGTGGTGTTCACATCCGATTACCCTGACGTCAAAATTGAAAATTTGGGGGACGCAGGATGCATGATCGCCGACTACTTTAAGCCTTCCAACGCATCTGGCCGGTTTAACAATAAGGTCAGATTGGATGTTGTTGCCCGCAAGCTCCTTGACTACCGCACCGAAGGTGCCGAGGTGGTCCTACTTGGTGACCCCGTTTATGACGCAAACGGGCTAAATTTCTCAAAATCCTTTCCGAGCGATGGACATGTCATAAGTCCTTCGAGCATTCAGCTCTCCCCCTTTAGCCTTTATGGCATCTCAAAACTATCGGGACGACTTCATTGGATTTATCCAAGAAATACCTTTGAGGCGTTGGGGCCGGAGCATCAGTTTGGTCTCAAGCGCTTCTATGCATTGTATGCGCAGGCCTTAGGAGTAACGTTTGTAACCTTTAGCTCTGACGGCAACGACATTAAGCGTGTGGCAATGGCGAATATGCCGTCTATTGGAGTAAATGAATACGAAGCGGCCAATGCGGACTTAGTCTTTATGCATGCAGCCCAATTGCCAAAAAAAATGCCGTTTCTCGACGCGGTGTTTACATCTGAAATCGTCCTTGAAAGCGGTAATGATAGCCAAACCACTGAAGTTTCCACGAAAGAAAATTACCAAATTGCTTTTTCAAGGCCCTGCCTTCTAAAGTCTGTGAATATTATTGAGGTGGATGGTGATTACAACGGGAAAAATGCCATCTATGTAGCCGTAATTCACGCAGATGGCTCTGTTCAACGAATTGCCCTCCTCCAACCATCTGGAAATAACGAACGGCGTGTGCATCAAATTGAAATTAGTAAGCCGTTCATGGCGACAGGTATGATTGTAATGCCCGTTGAAAAGGCCGCTGCTGAAAAGAATGACCTAAGGTATGAAAAGCTAGGAGGAGCTTGGGAAATTACGAGGGTTACGATAATGCGCAAATAACTCATCGAGTCCATATGCATTTTCAAATTTTTGACCCTATTGAAAGGTAATATTAGTTTTACAGAATATTTTCAGGAGACTGATAATATGGATCCAAACTTCTATAGTCGACTTGCAACCCTCGCCCAGTCCTCCATCAGAAACCGGCGCTTCTCAAATAAATCGCTTCTCCTGTAAGCTGCCTCAACCTTGCTCTCAAGCGCATGCGCCAATGCTGCCTCAGCAACTTCACGAGGCTTGTCTGTACATTCCGCAGCCCAATCACGAAAGGTGGAGCGGAAACCGTGGGTGGTGATCTCGGTTCGCCCCATGCGTTTGAGCACGGCAGTCAGTGACATATTGGACAAAGGACGGTCTTTCTTTGCGCCTGGAAACACAAATTCACCTGTTCGTTCTTTGCAAAGCACCTTAAGGATTGCGCTGGCAGGCGGTGACAATGGCACGCGATGTTCCTTGCTTGCTTTCATGCGTTCAGCAGGGATGGTCCAGACAGCATTATCAAGGTCAATTTCATCCCACGTCGCGTTCAGTACCTCACCTGTGCGAGCGGCCGTGAGGATGGTAAAGCGTAGCGCTTGCGCGCCTGTTCCAGCTTGTTTGGATAGGTCTTTCCAAAATGCTTTCATGTCTTTGTGAGGCAACGCCGCGTGGTGTTTTTCCTGCCTCACCTTGGAACGTGCTGGCAAGAGATGGCTCAGGTTGCCTTTCCAAAAGGCTGGGTTCTCGCCTTCGCGATAGCCGCAGACCTTTGCGTAGTCCAACACAGCTTCGATGCGCCCGCGCACACGAGACGCGGTTTCGTTTTTATCCGTCCAGATAGGCTGGATGGCTTTGAGCACCAACGTAACGTCCACATCCGCCACCGGCACATCGCCGAATGCTGGATAGACATAGGTCATGAGTGTCGAGGTCCACTGGTCGGCGTGCTTCTCAGATTTCCAACCGCACTTGTGGCTCTCGATATAAGTCTCCGCACAATCCTGGAAAGAAATCGCCTTAGCCGCCTCCAGCTTCTCCACTGCGCGTTGCTGTTTCTTGTAATCAATCGGATCGATGCCTTGCAGGCGCAGCTTGCGGCAATCCCTGGCCGATTCTCGCGCTTCAGCCAAGCTCAGAGTCTTAACCGAGCCCAAACCGTGGTGGCGCAGCTTGCCGTCCACACGGTATCTAAACAGCCAGGACTTGGAGCCCTTGGCCGTAATTTGTAAATACAGCCCGTCGCCGTCACCATAAAGGCCGCGATTCTTGAGCTTCGAAACTTGCAGGGCGGTGAGCTTAGGCATGGCGTTTCGATTTTCCGGTCAAAACGGCGGCGATGTAAAACCCTCCGCCCAATTTCATCCAGCTATTTAACCCATACTTTGACCCATACTTCAATCGCAAATTTGGGCGCAAACGCACGAACCCCGGCGAACATCGCCGGGGTTCTAACGCTTGATTTTCTGCTGTTTTCTCAGCATCCGCGTATTTCAGCGAACATCTTAGTGGCGGACAGGGAGGGATTCGAACCCTCGGTACGGATTTACTCCGCACGGCGGATTAGCAATCCACTGGTTTCAGCCACTCACCCACCTGTCCACAGGCGTTCGGGTGGCACCGAACGCCTCTTCTT
>Ga0316204_10000461_pt1 | contig 150335 bp, 145 predicted proteins | sample 6monrhotite_MG_2_FD_205661 | JGI IMG/M metagenome (GOLD analysis project Ga0316204, IMG submission 205661) | Microbial mat bacterial communities from mineral coupon in-situ incubated in ocean water Damariscotta River, Maine, United States -... | ecosystem: Environmental > Aquatic > Marine >... | reverse complement strand
CACCTTCGCCTTGAAATCCGGTGAATGATTCTTTCGTTTCGACATATCTGATCTCCTTCGTGTTGAAGATCAGCAGACAGCAAATCGCAGCTTACGTCAGTGTCCGATTTTCGGGGAGTAGCTCACAGTTCAGGGCATGTCCGGCGCCACCGTCAGGGTGACACGTTCGCCCGCAAAATGCCCCTCGGCATATTCGACGGGAACGCCATTCGGGTCCGTGTTCAATCCCTCGCTGCGCAAGACAGGATCCCCGTGGCGCAAGGACAGGTGACCGGCAAGAAGCCGATCGGCCGTGCGCGCGGACAGTCGTGTCCAGGCACGCAGGTGATCGGCAATGCCGCACGTGGCCAAAGCATCGGAGATCCCCAGACCCGAAGCGATGGCGTCGGCCATGTCCGGCAAGCGGGGCGTCGGAAAGGACGATCTGAAATGACCGATGACGATGCCGTCAGACAGCGTCAACCCCTCGACCCGCAAAACCGTATCGCCGACCGACAAGTTCAGCGCGGCGACCTCGACCTCACTGGCCCGATGCGTTTGTGCGCTAAGGATCTGTCGCCCTGGAACGCGCCCGGTCGCTGAAATCGCGCGGTGAAACCGCATGCGCCGGGTCAGGGGATATTCGGTCGGCCGCGCCGCAACATGTGCCCCGACGCCTCGCTTGGTCTGGATCAACCCCTCGGCAACCAAGTCGGACAATGCCCTGCGAACCGTATGGCGATTGACGCCAAAGCGGGCAGCAAGCTGTGCTTCGGTTGGCAGCTTTTCTCCGGGCGGCAGCCCCTCGCTGATTTCAGCGCGAAGCTGGTCAGCGATTTGCCTCCACAGCGCGCTTGCAGTTTTTGTCATGGAAACTTCACGTGTAGAATCGAAGGTGGGGCGTTATTGAGTGTCTAGTTGTATAGTTATCTAGACAAATGGACAAGATGTCTATGACCACATTCCCACGTGATAAAGCCATGGGCTTGCTGGCCCGCGCTCCGGTGGCGCGCCTTTCGCAAGTCTTTCCGCAATTGCCCGACCATGCCGTTCTGCGAGGTCCCGAGGTTGGCGCCGTCATGGTGCGCGGGCGTCAGGGGGGAACCGGAGCCCCCTTCAACCTTGGAGAGATGACCGTAACGCGCTGTTCGGTACGATTGGCCTGCGGCACGACGGGGCACGCCCATGTTCAAGGGCGCGACAAGGACCATGCGCGCCGGGCGGCGGTCATCGATGCATTGCTGCAAACCGAGGCCGCGGATGTGTTGGCCGAAGTTGTCCTTTCCCCTTTGGCCAAGGCCGAAGCGGAACGGCGCAGGTCCCGCGCGGCCAAAGCTGCGGCCACCAAAGTCGAATTCTTTACGATGGTTCGCGGAGACGATTGATGACACCTGAAGCGATGATCGGTGGGTTTGCAGACGCCCCATCCCAATCCGCCCGAGGCTTCCGCGCCATTTTGACGGCGTTGTCCCGTCCCGGCAGCATTCATTGCGTCGATGGCGCTCAGCCGCCGGCGCCGCTTTCGCAAGCAGCCAGTGTTGTCGCTCTGGTCCTGCTGGACAATACCACGCCAATTCATCTTGCCGGGGCGTATGATTGCGCGACGGTTCGCGACTGGATCACCTTTCACACCTCCGCCCCTTTGGTCGATGCGGCTGACGCGATGTTTGCGCTTGGGTGCTGGCAGGCGTTGCGGCCGGTGAGTCGCTTTTCTGTTGGCACCTCCGAATACCCCGATCGCGCCGCCACCCTGATCGTCGAAATGGACCAACTGGATACGGCGGGGACGGTGCTGCGGGGGCCGGGCATCAAGCGAACGGCTCGGCTTTCGCTGCCCGAGACATCCGCGTTCATAGCAAATCGCACCCTGTTCCCGCTCGGATTCGATGCGATCCTGACCTGCGGCAATCGTATGGCGGGTGTCCCGCGCAGCACCATTGTGGAGGCGAACTGATGTATGTTGCCGTCAAAGGGGGTGAGCGCGCGATTGACAACGCCCACCAGTTTCTTGCCGAAGAACGTCGTGGAGATGTCGCGATCCCCGAGCTGAGCGTTGCCCAAATCCGCGAGCAAATGGCGCTGGCGGTGAACCGGGTAATGGCGGAAGGGTCGCTTTACGATCCCGATTTGGCGGCGCTTGCGATCAAGCAGGCGCGCGGCGATTTGATCGAAGCCATCTTCCTGATGCGGGCCTATCGCACCACCTTGCCGCGCTTGGGGCATTCGCGCCCGGTAGATACTGGCGACATGGCCGTGGTGCGGCGAATTTCGGCGACGTACAAGGATCTTCCCGGCGGTCAGGTGCTGGGGCCGACCTTTGACTACACGCATCGCCTGATCGACTTTGCGCTGGCGGCCGAAGGAGAGGCGCCGCAGGCGCCTTCAGCGGAACCGATCGGGACGGTTCCGCGCGTCACCGGTTTTCTGGACAAGGAAGGGTTGATCGAAGAAGAACCCGCCAGCGACGCCGTTCCACGCGACATGACGCGCGAGCCCATGGAATTGCCAGCCGACCGGGCTTTGCGGCTTCAGACGCTGACGCGCGGAGACGAGGGGTTCATCCTTGGTCTGGCCTATTCCAGTCAGCGTGGATACGGCCGCACCCACCCGTTCGTGGGGGAATTGCGGATCGGCGACATCGATGTCGAGATGGACATCCCCGAACTGGGATTTTCGGTTGAAATCGGCGAAGTCACTGTCACCGAATGTGAAACCGTCAACCAGTTCACCGGTTCCAAGACCAAGGCCCCGCAATTCACGCGCGGCTATGGGTTGGTCTTCGGTCATACCGAACGCAAGGCGATTTCCATGTCGCTGGTTGATCGGGCGCTACGGTGGGAAGAACTGGGCGAGGATGACACCGGCGCCCCAGTTCAGGATCAGGAGTTTGTCCTGATGCATGCGGACAACATTCAGGCAACAGGATTTCTCGAACATATCAAACTGCCGCATTACGTCGATTTTCAGTCTGAACTGGAACTGGTGCGACGGATGCGCTCAGGTCAGCAGGAGGCCGCGGAATGAGCGACTATAACTTTGCTTATCTCGACGAACAAACCAAACGGATGATCCGTCGCGCGATCCTGAAAGGGGTGGCAATTCCGGGCTATCAGGTGCCATTTGCCAGCCGCGAGATGCCGATGCCCTATGGTTGGGGCACGGGCGGCGTGCAGGTAACGGCGGCGTGTCTGACGCCGGCGGACACGCTGAAGGTCATTGATCAGGGTGCCGACGACACCACCAACGCGGTCAGTATCCGGAAATTTTTCCATCGCACGGCCGGGATTGAGGTGACCGAGCACACGGGCCGTGCCAGCGTGATCCAGACCCGGCACCGCATCCCCGAGCAGCCACTGACAGAGGATCAAATTCTGGTTTACCAGGTTCCGATCCCCGAACCGCTGCGCTTTCTGGAACCACGCGAGACCGAGACCCGGCGCATGCACGCGTTGGAAGAATACGGGCTGATGCATGTCAAGCTGTACGAAGACATTGCACGCAACGGCGAGATCGCAACATCTTATGCCTATCCGGTCAAGGTTGAGGGGCGCTATGTCATGGACCCGTCGCCGATCCCGAAATTTGACAATCCCAAGCTGTCCGGGATGTCGGCCCTGCAACTGTTCGGGGCGGGGCGCGAGCAGCGGATCTATGCGATCCCGCCCTATACGCAAGTCGTCAGCCTCGATTTCGACGACTACCCGTTCGAAGCCTCCAAAGCCCCGCACCCCTGCGACCTGTGTGGCGACGACATGAGCTATCTGGACGAGGTCATCATCGATGACCAAGGCGGGCGTATGTTCGTGTGTTCGGACACCGATCACTGTTCCGGGCGACAAGCGTCAGGACATCGCGGGCGCCTATCCCCGCAGGAGGACGCGGCATGACGGATCATCCTTTGCTTCGCATCAAGAATATCACCAAGACCTATGGCCCAAGGATCGGATGCAGCGACGTATCTTTCGACCTATGGCCGGGTGAGGTCATGGGCATTGTCGGCGAATCCGGCTCGGGCAAATCCACCCTTTTGGGCTGTCTGGCAGGCCAGCTTCAGCCCGACGCGGGCAACGTTGTCTTCGATACGCGAGCAGATGGCCCCCGCGATATCTTGACCATGTCCGAGCCCGAACGCCGACTGCTTGCGCGTACGGATTGGGCTTTCGTTCATCAAAACGCGCGCGACGGGTTGCGAATGGGCGTCAGCGCTGGCGGAAACGTTGGCGAGCGGCTGATGGCCGTGGGCGCACGCCACTATGGCGAAATCCGCGATGTGGCCACCGACTGGTTGGGCCGGGTCGAAATTTCTTCGGACCGGATCGACGACCGCCCGTCGCAGTTTTCCGGCGGGATGCAGCAACGGCTTCAGATTGCGCGCAACCTTGTGACCGGGCCTCGGCTGGTCTTCATGGATGAACCGACCGGCGGTCTCGATGTCAGCGTGCAGGCGCGACTTCTGGACCTGTTGCGCGGGCTGGTTCGATCCATGGGGCTGAGCGCGGTCATCGTGACCCATGACCTTGCCGTCGTGCGCCTGCTGGCCGATCGGTTGATGGTCATGAAGGACGGTCGCGTGATCGAACACGGCCTGACAGATCAAGTTCTCGACGATCCGCAGCACGCCTATACCCAGTTGCTGGTCAGCTCAGTTTTGCAGGTTTAGGGCGCAAAGATGATTACGGTACAAAATGTCGCGAAACAATTCACGTTGCACAATCAGGAGGGCACGGTCCTGCCCGTTATGGCAGGCGCGGAACTGGCAGTGAGGCGCGGGGAATGCGTTGGCTTGATCGGGGCTTCGGGCTCGGGGAAATCGACGCTGATGCGGATGATCTGGGGCAATTACCGGGTCGACAGCGGATCGATCCGGATCGGCGATGTCGAGGTCGCTCAAGCCGAACCGCGGGCCATCATCGGCCTGCGACGCGGGACTCTGGGATATGTCAGTCAGTTTTTGCGTGTGGTCCCGCGTGTGCCGACGCTAGAGGTTGTCGCCGAACCCTTGCTGGCCCTGGGGGCTGATCAGGGCGAGGCTCTGCACCGCGCGGGCACCATGCTTGAACGGGTCAATATTCCGGAACGGCTGTGGGCGCTTTCGCCGACAACCTTTTCGGGCGGAGAACAGCAGCGTGTCAATATTGCGCGCGGCTTCATCCATGACTGGCCCGCGATGTTGCTGGACGAGCCGACCGCCAGTCTGGACGCCGGCAACCGGGCTGTGGTCTTGTCCTTGATCACAGAAGCCAAGGCGCGCGGCGCGGCGATCCTTGGCATCTTTCACGATGAAGATGCGCGGGCCTGCGTCTGCGACCGGTTGGTCGACGTCACGGGCTTCTCGGTGACGGTATGACGGGCCGGCTGTTTGTCGTCGTCGGGGCCTCTGGCGTTGGCAAGGACACGCTGTTGAAAGGCGCGTGTTCGGCGCAGGGTGGTCCCCATTGGGTTCGGCGCGTGATCACGCGCCCCGAGACAAAAGGCGGCGAGCCTTTCGAGGGTGTCTCGCAGGACGAATTTGCCCGGCGCGAGGCCAACGGCGCATTCGCGCTCGCATGGCGTGCGCATGGATTGTCCTACGGGATCCCACGTAATGAGCTGGCCCCGCTTGGGCAGGGGCGCGATGTGGTGTTCAACGGCTCGCGTGCGGAGCTGCCCGCCGCCGCGGCTGTCTTTACGGCGCTGACAGTCATTCATATCACGGCACCCGCCGATGTTCTGGCCGCGCGGTTGGCAGTCCGCGGCCGTGAAAGCGCCGATCAGATCGCGGCCAGACTGGCACGCTCGGTCGATGCGGTTCCACCCGAATTGCCAGTGATCGAGATCTGCAACGACGCCACCCCCGAAGAAGGGATCGCCAAGCTGTGCGATGCGCTTCAGGTCAGTTTGGCGCGGTGAAGCTGATGGAAAACGCCATCTTCGGATTCACCGAACACCAAAAGGCAGTCGATGGGGCAGGGGGTCGGCAAGACGGGGCCGAACACCGTTTCCGCCAGCGGGCGCAAGGTTGCGGCCTGCGCGGCGTCAAGACGGTCAGTCAGCGTCATGTGGAACCGGAATTGATCCAGAACGAAGGGGTATCCGTAACTGTCCAGCAATGCCCGTTGCCGATCGGTCAGACGGTCGGGATTGCGGCGCTGGCGCTCGGCTGGGGTCATTGCGGCCCGAAAGCAATCAAAGCGGGTCGTGATCTTGGCTGCATAGGCGTCAAGTGTGGCCGTGTCGCCCATTGGGATCAAGGCCAGGAACCCGTCCAGCGATGCCACTTGCAGACCATCGATGGCAAAGGCGCTGGTGCGCGCGGCGAAAGTGTCCACCGCCCCGATCAAATCGTCCTTTGTCAGACCATCGGCCAAGCGAAACGGGGCCTTCAGCGTGGCGTGGAATCCATAGCGCCGAGCGCTGGCCGAAAGGGACCACAAGCTGGGGTGCGGTTGATCGAATCGGGCGTTCGTCTGGGCATCGCGTCCAAGCCAACGCGCGGCGGTTTCGGCCAGAGGGCCACGGGGCGGGGCATAATACAGGGCGTAGCGTTTCATGCAGGGACGATGCGCGATTTGCGTCACAATTCCGTGACGGATTCCGAACTATTTTGGACGCGCCGCAGGGCCGTTTGTTTGCAGCAGGACGCATGATGACTGAACCTACCATACTTGCCAACGCGACGCTCGTGATGCCGGACGGTATCTTGCATGGCGCCATCACATTTGCGGACGGGCTGATCAGCGAAATCGACACGGGGACACATGTGCCGAAAGGGGCAATCGATTGCGAAGGCGACCTGATCGTGCCGGGCCTGATCGAACTGCATACCGACAATGTCGAGCGCCACATCCAGCCGCGTCCCGGCGTTGACTGGCCTCATACACCGGCCATCATTGCCCATGATGCCGAACTGGCCGGGGGCGGGATTACCACGGTATTCGATGCGCTGCGCGTCGGGTCGCTGTTGTCGCGCGAACGTGGCGCACGCGAATATGCGCGCGAGATGGCAGATGAAATCCGTGCCGCGCGTGATGCCGGCATTCTGCGGGTGAACCATTTGGTGCATCTGCGCGCCGAGGTCTGCTCGGAAACGTTGACTGCGGAACTTGAAAAATTCGGACCGGAAGATTGCGTGGGGATCGTCAGCCTGATGGACCATACGCCGGGCCAACGCCAGTTTGCGGACCTTGCACAGCTCCGCCGCTATATGCGCGGCAAATATGGGCTGAGCGAGGAAGAGTTTCTGGCCCATGTCGAGGTTCAGACCGCGCTTGGAAACAGGGTGCGGAGCGCACATGAGGATGCCGCTGTCGAAGCGGCCCGGCGGCTTGGAGCGACGTTGGCCAGTCACGACGACACAACCGCCGACCACGTCGTCCAGTCCTCGAGAAATGGCGCGGCCATAGCTGAGTTTCCAACCACGTCCGAGGCTGCGCGCGCCTGCATCGATCATGGCATTGCCGTCATGATGGGGGCGCCGAACTTGATCCGAGGTGGGTCCCATTCCGGCAATGTCGCGGCAAAAGATCTGGCCGAAAACGATCTTTTGACAGTTCTTTCGTCTGACTATGTTCCCGCGTCATTGCTTCACGGCGCCCTGATTCTGGCGGACCTGTGGGGCGACGTTGCGCGCGGCATCGCGACAGTCACAAGCACCCCGGCGCGCGCAACCGGGCTAACCGATCGGGGGCGATTGGACGTTGGTCTGCGCGCAGACGTCGTCCGCGTTCACCGCTTCGGAACAGGTGGGGCGACCAGAGGAACCTGGGCCGGCGGACGCCGCGTCGCCTGAGCGGCACGTTCGGCAAAAAATTCAACGGGCGCTGTTGGTTGACGGTGCCCGTTTTTTGCACTGGCTATCGGTTACATCCGGCGCCGCGCCACGCGGGACCAGGGTGGCGTGGCGGTCCGGTTCCCGCCAGATCGGGTTGGTCCAGGCGCGCCGGCCCGCCATGTCCGTGACAGTCACCCGCAGCCACGGCGAATTCACAAAGCGTGCAAGCGGCACTTCGGCGCGTGTCATTGAGGCGCCGTGCGGAGCCGTGGCGGCTGACCCACGACCTTGAACGATCACGGGTGCAACATTGGTGGACTCCACGATGACCTTGTCATCCCCGACAACAACCGAGCGGATCTCGGGCCCTTGAGGCGCGTAGAATTGGCCGGCCTTGAGCGCCTCCAGCAGGGCATCCGGATCAATGTCCGCGGCCTTCGGGGATGGTGCGTGCAAGCACGCACCCTACGGGGCGTTCGCGCGGGGGGATGTTCAGGGATGCTTGCCGCCCCGCGTCCAATCGCCTAGACACCCAGCCAACCCAATTCACAAAGGTGAGCCATGCGCCTGAGCCGCTATTTCCTGCCCGTCCTCAAGGAAACCCCCTCCGAGGCGCAGATCGTCAGCCACCGGCTGATGCTGCGCGCCGGGATGATCCGTCAGCAAGCGGCGGGGATCTATTCCTGGCTGCCGATGGGCTACAAGGTGCTGCGCCGGATCGAACAGATCGTGCATGAAGAACAGCAGCGCGCCGGGCATATCCCCCTGCTGATGCCGACCCTGCAATCGGCCGATCTGTGGCAGAAATCCGGGCGCTATGACGCTTATGGGCCTGAGATGCTGCGCATCACCGACCGTCACGGCCGAGAGATGCTGTATGGTCCGACGAATGAGGAAATGATCACCGACATGGTGGCCAGTTATGTGAACAGCTACAAGGCTTTGCCGCTGACGCTGTATCACATCCAGTGGAAATTCCGTGACGAGGTCCGGCCCCGGTTCGGCGTCATGCGCGGGCGCGAATTCCTGATGAAGGACGGCTACAACTTCGACCTGACAAAGGAAGACGCGCTGCACGCCTATAACCGTCATCTGGTCAGCTATCTGCGCACCTATGAGCGCATGGGCCTGCAAGCCATCCCGATGCGCGCCGACTCTGGGCCGATTGGCGGGGATTACACGCATGAATTCCTGGTGCTGGCCGACACCGGCGAATCCGAGGTGTTCTATGACAGCGAGATCACCGATCTGAGCTTTGGCGACCGCGCCGTTGATTACGACGACAAAGTGCAATGCCAGGCCGTGCTGGAAGAATTCACCAGCCGCTATGCGCGCACCGATGAGACGCATGACGAGGCGCTGTTCGACCAGATCCCCGAGGGCCGCCGGCGCGTGGCGCGCGGGATTGAAGTTGGGCAGATCTTCTACTTCGGCACCGAGTATTCCGAAAAGATGGGCGCCGTGGTGCAAAATGAGGCCGGTGAGCGTGTACCGCTGCACATGGGCTCTCACGGGATCGGGGTGTCCCGCCTGTTGGGCGCGATCATCGAGGCCAGCCACGACGACAACGGCATCATCTGGCCCGAGGGCGTCACGCCGTTCCACGCCGGGATCGTGAACCTCAAGCAGGGTGATGCTGCGGCGGATGGGGCCTGCGAGGCGCTGGAGACGGCGCTGGCGGCGGTGGGGCTGGAAACGCTGTACGATGACCGGTCGGAACGCGCGGGCGCGAAATTCGCCACGATGGACCTGATCGGCCTGCCGTGGCGCATCACCGTGGGGCCGCGCGGGTTGAAGAACGGCGTGGTCGAACTGACCAGCCGCCGGACCGGCGAAAGCGAAGAGCTGACGCCCGAGGCGGCGGTTGAGCGCCTGGTGCAGATCTACGCGCCGCACCGGTAAGGGGCCGGGTCAATCGTTGGGGACAGCAAACTGGTCACCGGCGCTGTTCCCCGCTGCCGGGCAGGCCCTTTGTGTCTGCCTGATGGGTTGACGCGCGCGGGATGAGCGGTGCGCGCGTCAAGGTGGTTGTCTGGGCGCGGTGGGGCGCGGAGACCCTGCGCAAGGTCAGGGGGCGTTGCCCCCTCTGGCCTGCGGCCATTCACCCCCAGGATATTTGAACGCACAAAGATGGGACCTGTTGGTTTGAATGCGGTGTGGCGTCGGGGCCGCAGGCAATGGGGGGTGGCATTGTGTTTTGCAGTTGCGGCATTATATGGGTGACCCCGCACAGACCGGAGTTAGCCTATGAATGACCTGATCCCCAGCATCGACGCCGCCGCCCTGTTTGCAGGCGATCCGTTGGAAATTGCGCGGGTGCGGCGTGGGGCGATGGATGTGGGGTTCTTGAAGATCACCAACACCCCGATCCCCGCCGACCATGTGCGCCGGGTCTTTGCCGCTTACCGCGGGTTTTTCACGCGGTCGCCGTCTGAAAAATCCGCAGTCGATATGGCCGTGACCGGGTCAAACCGGGGGTGGGGTGGGCCGCAGTCCGAACAGGTCGATCCAGCGGCGAACCCGGATTACAAGGAAGTCTTCGACATCGGGTTCGAGGTGCCGGGGTCGGACCTGCGGGTGCATGCGCCGAACCTGTGGCCCGACGCGCCCGAGGGGTTCCGTGAAACCCTGGAAGCGTATTATGCGCAGGCTCGTGCGCTGTCCGTCCGCCTTCTGGCGGCGATTGCCGGCGCGATTGGCGAAGATCCCGACTGGTTCGCGCACAGCTTTGACCAGCCGATGGCGCTGCTGCGCGGCAACTATTACCCGGCGCGCCCGGATTGGGCTGGCGAGAAGGATTTTGGCATTGCGCCGCACACCGATTACGGGTGTCTGACGCTGCTGGCCACCGATGGCACACCGGGGTTGGAGGTGCAGGACCGCGATGGCAACTGGCAGGCAGTGAATGCCGAGCCGGGGGCGTTTGTCATCAATTTCGGGGAGATGTTGGAGATCTGGTCGAACGGGCGCATCAAGGCGACGCTGCACCGGGTGCGCGGATCGTCTGATGAGCGCCTGTCGATCCCGCTGTTCTTCAACCCGAACCCGGATACCAATGTGGCCCCGCTGGGGTCAGGCCGGGTGGTGCGTGCGGTCGATCATCTGCAACGACGCTATGATGAAACCTATGTGCATTTGCAGGACGCGTTGGCCAAATCGGCGCGGGGCATGGGCTGAGCGCCTGCAAGCGCCTCAATCCGCGCGGAACACGCTCATCACCGCATCCAACGGTTTCTTGACTTTGGCGACCGCCGGGACTGTCGCGTCCGGGGCCGGGTATCCCACCGGCAAGATCATCACCGGCTTTTCATGTGCTGGGCGGCCGCAGAGATCGTTCAGGAATTTCATTGGGTTGGGTGTGTGTTCAAGGCACACCAACCCGGCGTGATGGATCGCGGCGATCAAGAACCCAGTGGCGATGCCGACGCTTTCGGGGACATAGTAATTCTTGAACCGCGTGCCATCCGGGCGCAGGCCATAGCGTTGGGCAAACACCACGATCAGCCAGGGCGCGTCGGTCAGGTGGGGTTTGCTGACGCCAGTGCCGATGGGGTCCAGCGCGGCCAGCCATTCGTCGCCAGCGCCACCGGCATAGAAGGCCGATTCTTCTTCCTCTGCCGCGGCGCGGATGCGGGCCTTCATCGCCGGATCGCTGATGGCCACGAAGTGCCAGGGTTGGTGGTTGGCGCCTGATGGGGCGGTGCCGGCGGCTTCGATGCAGCGCGCGATCAGGGCTTCGGGCACCGGGCGCGGGCTGTAGTCGCGCACGGAATGGCGTTGGCGCATGAAATCCCGGAACGCCACTGCGGCGGCCTGGGCCTGTGCGGCGGTCAGGTTTGACCGGTCGGGCAGGGGCAGCGGCTGATATTTCGGCGGGCTGGCGGTCATGGGTTTTGTCCGGATATGCAGTTCGTGCCAAGTGTCGTCCGCCACTGGGCCGGATACAAGCCCGTGTTGTTGCAACGGGTTTGCGACCGCTTGAAGTGTTGGTGGGGCCACGGTAATTCAGTCTGGCGGGCGCCAAAGCCCCCCTTGAGCGAGCGCCGCCATGCCAACCCCCATTCTACTGATACTGTCTGCCGCCGGTTTCGGGGCATCGCCGCTGTTGATCGCGTTGAGTGTCGAGATCTTTCCGCCCTGGACGTTGGCCGCGCTGCGGTCGGCCTTTGGGTTGCCCTTGTTGATGCTGGTGGCCGGGATCATGGGGGTGCAACGGGTGCCGGATTGGCGCGATTGTCTGACGATCCTGGTGGGCGGCGTTCTGGTTGTGGCGATCCCGTTTGTCAGTATGGCTGCCGGGATGCAGTATATTCCGTCAGGCATGGGGGGGATGCTGTATGCCACAATGCCGCTGTTTACCTTGGGGTTGGCTGCGCTGTTCTTGCGCGACGAACCGGCCACGTTGGAACAAGGGGTGCGCATCGCGGTCGGTATCATCGGCGTGGTGTTGATTGCCGGGCCTGCGCTGGTTGCCGATGGGCTGGGGCAGGCCGGGCTGGGGACGGCGTTGACGCTGATCTCGCCGCTGTCTTATGCGGCGGGCAACGTCTGGTTCCGGCGGCGGCGCAAGATGCAGCCCTTCTTGCTCAGCGCGGGGATGTTCTTGATCGGTGCTGTGACTGTCTGGCCGCTGGCGTTGCTGATCGACGGGCCGGTCAACGTGACGCCGGGGGCTGGGGTGATCGTATTGTTGATCGCGCTGGTGGTGTTGGCCACTGTCGCGCCGAACATCCTGAATTATGCGCTGGTGCAGCAAGCGGGGGCGAACCGCGCTGCGCTGGCGATGTTTTTGATGCCGGGCTTTTCCGTGGTGTTCGGGATGCTGTTTCGCGCCGAGCGTTTGCCGGCGCTGGCCTTTGCCGGTTTGGCGCTGGTAATCGCCGCCTCCAGCCTGCCGCGCCGGTGGGTGCGTGGCGTGCCGCGCAAAGGCACACCAACGGCAACCGGAAATTAACCCTTTGTCCCGCAGTCTGATCCCGGAAACAAACCTGAGGAGAGACTGCTATGACCGGGCTTTCGGCGGCGGATGAATTGGCCATGGTGCGCGCGCACGTTGCGCAATTGCGCAAACGTGAGGTGGCGCTGAAGGCGCAGCTAATGGATGTGGCCGAAGCGGAGCGCGATGGCCGCTGGCACCGCGTGGAATGTGAAGAGCGGACCGTGCGGGTGTTTGATCACCGACTGCTGCCGCCGCAATGGCGCGATGATCCGATGTTCTGGCGTGAGAAAACCATCACCCAATTGCGCTGCATCCCGCTGCGCGCTCGGCGACCGGTGCCGATGGCTGCCAAGTCGGTTTCACCTGTGCCAAATGTTATTGAGGGGCGCGCCGTTCGACTTTGACGAAGGCGTAGCCCGCACCGTTGCGGAGGAGGGTGGTTGCCATTTGGCATTAATTGGCGTATATATTGCCAAAAGGATATCGCCATGCCTCTGCATCTCATCCAGACCGCACACGCACAGCAGCCCCCGGCGCCCATCACGGATGATGAGGGCAACGCCATGCTGCGTGCCGTTCTGGCGTTGTTCGCACAGTGGCAAATCACGGATGAGGACAGCGCGACCCTGCTGGATCTGCCGTTGCGGACGTACCGACGCTGGAAGGCGGGCCAACCCGGCCGCCTGGACCGGGATAAAAAGGCGCGGTTGTCCAATCTTCTGGGGATCCACAAGGCCCTGCGCCTGATTTTCACCGATCCGCAGCGCTGCTATGCCTGGATCAAGGCGCCGAATGCGGATTTCGACGGGCAGCCTGCCTTGGCCGTGATGCTGGGCGGGGACCTGACCGATCTGATGCGCGTGCGCCGCCTGCTGGATGCCGAACGGGGGGCTTGGTGATCGAACCCGGCGGACTGCCGGTCAACCGCATCCAATGGGACAGCGCGGTTCGCATCATTCGCAGCGCCCATCCGCCGATCGACGTGTTCGAGGATATCGCCGCGCCCGAAGACTGGCCGCGTCTGATCGCGGCTGAGCAGAAAACCAACCCGCGGTTGATGGAAACGCTGGGCCAGATTGACCTGGTTCCGCCAGATCGCCGCGTCGGGGGGCCGGGCGCCAGCTATCTGATGGCGCCCTTCACCCACACCAGCCCCGATCGGCCCAGCCGGTTTACGGACGGCCGGTTGGGCGTGCTGTATGTCGCGCGGGATTTTGAAACGGCAGTTCAGGAAACCGTCCATCACCACGCGCGTTTCATGGCTGCCACGGCGCAAGAGCCGGGCTGGTCGTCCGAGTTCCGCGAGATCGTGCTGGAGGTCGACGCCGCCTTGCATGACATTCGCGGCGGAGGCACCGTGTTCGCAGCTCTGCTGGACCCGGATGACTACACCACCCCGCAAGGCTTTGCGCAGCGCCTGCGTGCGGCGGGCGGGCAGGGGGTGGTCTATCCCAGCGTGCGGGGTGCGGGTGCATGCGTGGCGCTGTTCTTCCCCGATCTGGCCCACACCCCCCGGCAGGCGCGTCATCTGGGCTATCACTGGGACGGCGCGCGCGTGGATCTGCTGCGCGACAAGTCCAGCGGGCAGGTCTACCGCATCACCCCCTGACCCGTGCGTGCGGTCCGGTCAATTCCCCAAGATACCCGGCAGCCGCAACCCGTGATCCCGCGCGCAGTCCAGCGCGATCTCATAGCCGGCATCCGCATGGCGCCAGACGCCGCTGGCCGGATCATTCCACAACACGCGCTCCAACCGCCTCGCCGCGTCGGGGGTGCCGTCGGCGACGATCACCATGCCGGCATGCTGACTGAACCCCATGCCAACCCCGCCGCCGTGGTGCAGCGATACCCAGGTCGCGCCGCTGGCGGTGTTAATCAGCGCGTTCAGCAGTGGCCAGTCCGATACCGCGTCCGAGCCGTCTTTCATCGCCTCGGTCTCGCGGTTCGGGGACGCAACCGAACCCGCGTCCAGGTGATCGCGCCCGATCACGATGGGCGCTTTCAATTCGCCCGAGGCCACCATCTCGTTGAACTTCAACCCGGCGCGATGCCGGTCGCCCAGCCCGATCCAGCAGATCCGCGCGGGCAGGCCCTGAAACGCGATCCGGTCGCGGGCCATGTCCAGCCATTGGTGCAGATGCGTGTTCTCGGGGAACAGCTCTTTCATCGCCTGATCGGTCTTGTAGATGTCCTCTGGGTCGCCCGACAGCGCGCACCACCGAAACGGGCCGATCCCCTTGCAAAAGAGCGGGCGAATATAGGCGGGCACAAACCCGGGGAAGGCGAAGGCGTCTGTCAGCCCCTCATCCAGCGCAACCTGGCGGATGTTGTTGCCGTAATCCAGCACCGGCACGCCGTCATTCCAGAAGTTCACCATCGCCTGCACTTGCACCCGCATGCTGGCACGGGCCGCCCGTTCCACGGCTTTCGGGTCGCTTTCGCGCTTGGCGCGCCACTCGGCCATGGTCCAGCCCTGCGGCAGATAGCCGTTCACCGGGTCATGGGCGCTGGTCTGGTCGGTGACGATATCGGGGCGGATGCCACGGCGTTGGATTTCGGTAAACACATCAGCAGCGTTGCCCAGCAAGCCGACCGATTTGGTCTCTCCGGCCTTGGTCCAACGCTCGATCATCGCCAGCGCCTCGTCCAGCGTTTCCGCGCGTTCATCCAGGTATTTGGTGCGCAGCCGGAAATCGATGCTGTCAGAGTTGCATTCCACGGCCAGACAGCACGCCCCGGCAAACACAGCCGCCAGCGGTTGCGCGCCGCCCATGCCGCCCAGGCCCCCGGTGAGGATCCATTTGCCCGTCAGATCACCGCCATAGTGCTGGCGCCCGGCCTCGGCAAAGGTCTCGAACGTGCCTTGCACGATGCCCTGCGTGCCGATGTAGATCCACGACCCGGCGGTCATCTGGCCGTACATCATCAGCCCCTTTTTATCGAGTGCGTTGAAGTGATCCCAGGTGGCCCAGTGCGGCACCAGGTTCGAATTGGCGATCAGCACGCGCGGGGCATCCGCATGGGTGCGAATGATGGCGACGGGTTTGCCCGACTGCACGATCAGCGTCTCGTCGCTTTCCAGATCCTTCAACCCGGCGACGATGCGGTCGAAATCCGCCCAGGTGCGTGCCGCGCGCCCGATCCCGCCATAGACCACCAACTCATGCGGGTTTTCCGCGACATCGGGGTGCAGGTTGTTCATCAGCATGCGCAACGCGGCCTCGGTCTGCCAACTCTTGGCGTTCAGCGTCGTGCCGGTGGGCGCAATGACGGTGCGGGTGTTGAGGCGCGGGTTGTGCAGGGCGTTTGTCATGCGGGTCTCCAATCGGACAGGGCGGTCAGGATGTGGCGCAAGGGCGTGCGCAGGGCGCGGGATTTGGCGGGGTCCAAGGTCCAGGGCGGGGCCTCGGCTGTCAGATGCGTGGCTTGCGCCAGCTCCATCTGGATGGCGTGCTGTCCGATGCCGGGGCAGCCATAGTGGCGCGTGGTCCAGCCGCCCTTGAATCGCCCGTTCAGAACTGCGCTGTAGCCGGTTGCCGCCGCGCAGATGCCGTGCACCAAGGTTTCAACGCCGGGGGCGCAGGTGGTGCCAGTGTTGGTGCCGATGTTGAAATCGGGCAGCGTGCCGTCGAACAGAAACGGAATTCTGCTGCGGATCGAGTGGCAATCATACAAGATGACAAACCCATGGCGGGCGCGCACGCGGTCCAGTTCGGCCTGCAGCGCGGCGTGATAGGGGGCGTGATACAACCGGCGGCGGCGTTCGATTTCGATGGCATCCGGTTCCGTGTCCCAGATCGGACGCCCGTCAAAATCAGTCAGCGGCACCAACCCGGTGGTGTTTTGCCCGGGATAGAGGCTTTCCCCGCTTGGATCACGGTTCGCGTCGATCACATAGCGGTGGATACGGGTGCGCACCGTGGTCACGCCGGATAACAGACCGGCATACAGCGTGTGAATATGCCAATCGGTATCGGTCAGCGCGCGGCCCCGGGTGTTCAGTTGTTTGGCAATGTCTTCTGGCACGTCGGTGCCAGTGTGGGGCAGACCCAGAACCAGCGGGCTGTCGCCTTGGGTGATGTCCAACAGGGTCATGCGACCCCCCCGAACCAGCGCTTCCACAGGGGGGTGATGCCGATGCCATAGGACAATTCCGCCGGATCCGTTACATCCCAGACCGCCAGATCAGCGCGCATCCCCGGCAAAAGCTGTCCGCAGTCCGACAGCCCCAGCGCGCGGGCGGCGTGGCGGGTGGTGCCGGCCAAAGCCTCGGCTGGGGTCAGACCGAACAGGGTGCAGGCCATGTTCATCGCCAGCAAAAGCGATCCGAGGGGCGAGGATCCGGGGTTCCAATCGGTTCCCACAGCCATCGGCACGCGGTGCTTGCGAAACGCCGCGACTGGCGGTTTTTGCGCCTCGTGCAGGGTATAAAACGCACCGGGCAACAGCACGGCGACGGTGCCCGCTTGCGCCAGGGCGCGCGCGTCGGCCTCGGTCGCGTATTCGACGTGATCCGCCGACAGCGCGCCATAGCGCGCGGCCAACGCGGTGCCGCCAAGGTGCGACAATTGTTCGGCGTGCAGTTTGACGGGCAGGCCTAATTCTTGCGCTATATCAAAGACTTGAGCAATCTGGGCCGGCGAAAAGGCGATCCCCTCGCAAAAGCCGTCCACCGCGTCCACCAGCCCCTCGGCATGAGCGGCGCGCAGGGTGGGCAGGCACGTTTGGGTTAGATAAGCGTCAGCATCCGCCCCCTTTGGCACCGCATGGGCCCCCAGAAAGCTGGTGAGGATCCGCACGGGGCGAACCCGCCCGATACGCCGCGCCACCCGCAGCATGGTCAACTCGGTCTCGATATCCAATCCATACCCGGATTTCGCCTCGATCACCGTCACACCCTGGGCGATCAACGCATCCACACGGCGCACCGCACCGGCCAGCAACGCGTCAAACCCCGCCGCGCGCGTGGCCGACACGGTGGAGACAATTCCGCCACCGGCACGCGCGATCTGCTCATAACTGGCACCCGTCAGCCGCATCTCGAATTCCCGCGCGCGGTTGCCGCCATGCACGATATGGGTGTGGCAGTCGATCAGGCCGGGCGTGACCAACCGCCCCCCCAGATCATGACGCGGGGCCGTGGCATAGCGGTCGGGCAGCGACGCCGCCGGCCCGACCCAGCCGATCTGCGCCCCGTCAATCACCAGAGCGCCAGCCGCGATCCTGCCGTAGCCGTCGCCCGTCATGGGGGCCAGGGTCGCGTTGGTCAGAACTGTCGGGGACACGGCGCTTCATCCTTGAATAAGTCTGCTCTTATCAATAATAAGTAGCTACATAATAAGTCAATCGGGAATTCTTCATGCCCTTGATCCATGCCAGACAGGCCCTGTTGCCAACCGGCTGGGCGCAAGATGTCTGTATCGACATCGCGCCGGACGGCCGGATCCGAGAGGTCACGCCCGGCGCGTCGCTGCCTGCGGATGCGCATGACCTGTTGCTGCCCGCGCCCACCAACCTGCACAGCCACGCCTTTCAGCGCGCCATGGCGGGGTTGACCGAAACCCGTGGCCCGGATCCGCGTGACAGTTTCTGGACCTGGCGGCGGCTGATGTATCGGTTTCTGGAGCGCCTGACACCCGACGATGTCGAAGCCATCGCGGCCTTGGTGTTCATGGAAATGCAGGAAGCGGGTTATGCCGCCTGCGTGGAATTTCACTACCTGCATCACGCGGTGGGTGGCGTGCCCTATGAGGACCTGGCAGAGATGGCCGGGCGCATCACGGCTGCGGCGGGTCAGACGGGCATCGGCCTGACGTTGCTGCCAGTGCTGTATTCCCACGGCGGGTGTGATGGGCGGCCACTGAACGGCGGGCAAACGCGGTTCGGCTGTGATCTGGACCGCTACGCGCGGTTGCATGAGGCGTCGGCCGTCCATCTGCGGGCCGGTCCTGCAGACCATGCGCTGGGCCTTGCGCCGCATTCGCTGCGGGCGGTGGGGGTTGATGCGCTGGCCGAGGTGGTGGGGCTGCATCCCTCTGGTGTTATCCATATGCACCTGGCCGAACAACTTGCTGAGGTGGACGAGGTCCAGCACAGCTACGGCGCGCGCCCGGTGGAATGGCTTCTGGCGCATCATGATGTGACCCCGCGCTGGTGCCTGATCCATTGCACCCAGATGACTGATCACGAAACCCGCGCACTGGCCGCCACCGGGGCCGTCGCCGGTCTGTGCCCAATTACGGAATCCAATCTGGGCGACGGGATTTTCAACGCCACGGGCTTTTTGGCTGCAAACGGGCGCTTCGGGATCGGGTCGGACAGCAACGTGCAGATTGCCTTGTTCGAGGAACTGAGGGTGCTTGAGTATTCCCAACGCCTACGCGACCACAGCCGCGCGGCACTGGCCACGGCGCAGCAATCTACCGGGCGGGTTTTGTTCGACGGCGCGCTGCGCGGCGGGGCGCAGGCCGCCGGGCGGCAGGCCGGGGCGCTGGCACCGGGGCAGTGGGCCGACATAGTGGCGCTGACCACCGACACGCCGCATTTGTGCGGTCGCACGGGCGACGCGGCGCTGGATGCGCTGATCTTCACCGGGCGCGGGCGCGACGCGATCACCGATGTCTGGTGCGCAGGGCGACATACTGTCACCGGCGGGCGGCATATGGCGCATGACGCCATCGTCGCGCGGTTCCGCCGCGTGATACGCCGGCTGGGCGACGCGGTATGAGCCCGCAATCGCCAGAGCGCCAAAGCTGGCGCGACATTCGCGACAGCGTGCAGGGTTGGATCGTGTCACGCCGGTTCGGGCCGGGGGACAAACTGCCGCGTGACGCCGATATTGCCACCGAATTGGGGTGCGCCCGCTCTACCGTGCAGCGGGCGATGCAGGATCTGGCCGATACCGGCGTGATAGAGCGCCGCCGCAAAGGGGGCACCAGCGTGCGCCCGGACCCTGTGGCGCGGGCGGTGCTGGACATTCCCATCACCCGGTTAGAGGTGGAAAGTGCCGGGAAACCCTATAGCTACCACCTGATCGCCCAGGCATTGGCGGTGCCGCCCGCTGCTGTGGCCGCCGCGATGGGCGTGGAACAGGGGCGGGAATTGCTGTCGGTCACGGCGCTGCATCTGGCGGATGGCCGGCCCTACATTCTGGAGGACCGGTGGGTCTGCCCGACCACCGCGCCGGGCATTCTTTCGGTGGATTTGACACGTCTCAGCGCCAATGAATGGCTGGTGCGCAACATGCCCTTCACCCGGTTCGAAACGCGGTTTTACGCCCATGCCGCAACACCGCAAGACGCGAAGCTGCTGGCGGCCAAGCCCGGCGACGCCTTGCTGATGATTGAGCGCCTGACCTGGCAGCAAGATGCGCCAATCACGCTGGTCAAGGCGCTGGCGGCACCGGGGTATCAGGTTGTCACGGGCAGTGCGCCGACCTGAGGCGTTCACGGGATCGTTGCTTGCTGCGCCAGCGCCGCGATGGCTAGCGTGCAGCAGAATGCTGTTTGAAGAGGGGATTGCCGTGACCGTCATGCTGTTTGTGCTGGGTCCGAATATCGTGCCGTTGCTGCCCCTGATGCCGGCGTTGGTGATCCTGATCGGCCTCTGATCCGCGCTGCCGGCCAAAGGTGCTGCCAAACCGCTTGCCGCGCAGATTGCAGATTTGTCGGCCCAACAAGCGTCTTTTCCTGCCCGCCGCCACGTGTCAGCATGGGGGGCAGATACTGGGCAAACACCGGGCCATTCAGGGGCACACATGAGCAATCCATTGATCACCGCGCGCGACGCTTTTGCCGCCCGCCATCCGGAACGCCGAGAGATCGTGAACCAGCGCGACTGGGGCGTTATCGACACGCAGGGCGATGGGCCTGCGTTGTTGCTGCTGCCCGGCACGCTGGGACGCGCGGATATTTTCTGGAACCAGATCGCGGGTTTGACGGACCTGCGGATCGTATCCGTCAGCTACCCCGGGTCTGGCGGCATTGCCGACTGGATCCAGGATCTGGCCGTATTGCTGGACCGGCTGGAAGTGCCGCGCACGGCCGTTTTGGGGTCGTCGTTGGGGGGGTATGTGGCGCAAGCCTTTGCCGCGACGCATCCGGACCGCACGACGCATCTTTTTGCCGCCAACACCTTGGCATCGACCGTGGGCATTGCCCAGAACCCGCCCTATTCGCTGGACCTGTGGCACGAGGACATCGCCGTTCTGCGTGGTGGGTTCGCGGCATCCATGCAGGCCTGGGGGCAGCAACACCCGGAGCAAGCCGATTTGGTGGCCTTCTTGCTGGCCGAAAGCGCCAATCGCATCCCAGACGCCGAAATGCGCGCGCGTCTGGCGGCGCTGAAAGAGGCCCCGGCGCTGCCCGCCGATCCGCGCCCCGCCGATCAGACCACGATACTTGAGGCGGGCGATGACCCGCTGTTGCCGGCGCCGATCCGGCAGGGTTTCCGGGCGCGCAGGTGTTTCACTTCGCCACCGGCGGCCATTTTCCATATATCCTGCGGCCCGCCCTTTATACGGGCGTCGTGCGGTCCCGGCTGGGTTTGGGCGCATTGCCCGACGGCTGGACGGACGGTGTCGCATGAGGGTTCTGTCCAACGCCGATGTGGCCGCGTTGTTGCCCATGGCGCAGGCGATTGACGTCGTGGACGGCGTGATGCGGCACGTGTCTGACGGCGGCGCGCAGATGCCCTTGCGGCATGTGGTGCCGGTGGGCGGCGCGAACATGATGGGGGTCATGTCTGGGGCGATTGATGCGCCGCAGTGCTACGGGGTCAAGCTGGTCAGCCTGTTTCCAGGCAACCCGGCGCGCGGGCTGTCCGGGCATCGCGGCGCGGTCGTGCTGTTCGAGGCCGAATCGGGTGGCACGGTGGCGATGATGGATGCGGGCTTGTTGACCGCGCTGCGCACAGCCGCCGCCAGCGGTGTCGCAACGCGCGCCTTGGCGCGGGCAGACGCGCGGCATCTGGTGCTGGTCGGCACGGGCGAGCAGGCCGTTCACCATCTTGCCGCTATGTGCGCGGTGCGTGCGATCAGTTCCGTTCACGTCGTCGGACGCCGCGCACACAAGGCGGCGGCGTTTGTGGATGCGGCGCGCGCCGACTACCCAGGGCTGCGCATGACCTCTGGCGACAGCGTGCAGAACGCCGTGAAAGACGCGGACATCCTGTGCACCGTGACCAATTCCGCGCAGCCGGTGGTACGCGGGGCGTGGTTGCCTGACGGGGTGCATGTGAACATCGTCGGGGCCTCGATCCCCTCCAAGCGCGAGGTGGATGACGCGGTCGTTCAGCGCGCGGCGATCTGGGTGGATTACCGGCCCTCGGCGCTGGCGCAAGCGGGGGAGCTGGTGGACATGATTGCCGCTGGCACGATCACACCCGACCATCTGTGCGGCGAAATCGGGCAGGTGCTGGCGGGGGCGATCCCCGGACGGTCGGATAGCGTGCAGATCACCGCGTATCGGTCGATGGGGGTTATTGCGCAGGATCTGGCCTGCGCCGCGCATGTTCTGGCGGCGGCTGAGGGCGCCGGACGGGGCACCGTGGTGGCGTTTTGATCATGCGCCCCGATGCCCGGTTGGCGTTTGCCCGTTACCGCGCGGTGGATCACTTGCTACCGCAGTCCGCGCAGGGATACCCCGTGGTCAGTCAGCGCGTCGATGACTTGCGCCCGGTGATCGACCGGTTTGACGGGTTTATCCTGGATGCGTTCGGCGTTCTGAACGTGGGCGATGGCGTGATCCCGGCGGCGCTGGCGCGCATCGCGCAGATCCGTGCGGCGGGCAAACGGGTGGTGGTGCTGACCAACGGGGCCGGCTATCCCAAGCCGCAGGTCATGGCGAAATACCACCGCTGGGGCTTTGATTTCGACCCGGCAGAAGTGATCGCAAGCCGCGCATTGGCCGCGCAGGCTTTGGCGGGCAGGGGTGGGATATGGGCGGCGATCGCCCCGCCCGGCGCCGGGTTGGAGGACATGCCGGGCGACGTGCGCGCCCTGGATGACGATGTGCTGCACCATGCTGACGGGATCCTGTTTCTGGGCTCGGAAGGTTGGACCGACACCCGCCAAGCCGCGTTGAGCGCCGCGCTGAAGGCGCGGCCACGCCCGGTTCTTTGCGCCAATCCCGACATCGTCGCGCCGCGCGAAACCGGGTTCACGTGGGAGCCGGGGCACTATGCCTGCGCATTGCCGGGGCAAGTTGAATTCCACGGCAAACCCTTTGGCAGCGCGTTTGCCGCAGCCTTGGCTGCGCTGGACATGCCGGCTGACCGGGTGGCCATGGTCGGCGACAGCCTGCACACCGATGTGCTGGGCGGACGCGCGGCGGGCTGCGCAACCGTGCTGGTGGCTGGGCACGGGTTCTTTGCCGGGCATGACCCCGCACCGTTCATCGCCGCCTGCGGGATCGTTCCGGATTTTATCGCACGGGAAACCTGATGGCAGACAAACCTTTGAAACCGGGCGAGGAAACAACCGCCACCCCGCTGTCCGATGATGCCAGTCTGTGCTTTATCGGCCACGTCGAAACACCGTGGCAAACACTGGCAGCGTGTCCCAAGCAGGTGGGCTTTGACGGGCCGGATTGCGCGGTTGTTTTGACCCCGCCGTGGGATCGCGCCTTACTGGGACTGGAACGGGCCGAGACGCTGGATCTGTTTTTGTGGCTGCACCGGGCGCGGCGGGACTTGTTGACCATCCACCCACATCACGCCGACGCCCCGCGCGGGGTGTTCACGTTCCGCTCTCCGGTGCGGCCCAATCCGATTGGCGTGACGACCGTGAAACTGGTGGACATGCAGGGCGGCCGGCTGACGGTGCGCGGGTTGGAGGTGCTGGACGGCACCCCGCTGATCGACATCAAACCGGGGCGTTGCCCGCAGTCCGTCTAACCCGCAGTCTGTCTAGCGCGCAGTCCGTCTAACCCGCAGTCCGTCTAACCCGCAGTCTGTCTAGCGCGCAGTCTGTCTAGCGCACTGGCCACCGGCGCTTACGTTTGTGGGGGCAGGCGGTTGGCCAGCGGAATGTCGCGCAACTGAAGGGCAAACAACACGGCGATCAGGGCCAGCGCAGCAACGCCCCAGTAAATAGGCGTGATCGACAGCGCGACCGCATCCCCGATGGCATCGCGCGCCTGGGCGGGCAGGTTGGCCAAGGCCTGCGGTGACATCGCAAACGAGCCCCCGCCGGCGTCACCCATGTGCTGGGTCAACCCGTGGGTCATCACGGCACCAAAAGTTGCAACGGCCAGCGAGCCGCCGATCTGGCGGAACATCACACCCGTGGCCGTGGCCGTGCCCAGCAAGGCCCGAGGCACCGCGTTCTGGACGGCGGTGGTCAGAACCGGGAACAACAGCCCCAAACCAAAGCCCAACAGTACCAACCGCCCCGAGAACCCCCAAAGCCCGGTCGCGGGCGTCAGTTGGGTCAGCGTCAGGGCCGCAATCACCACCACCGGCAGGCCGATGATCGGCATCAGCCGGTAGCGCGCGGTGCGCGACATGTAGCGCCCGCAAACCATGGTCGCCAGGATGATCCCTGCGGTCATCGGCGCCAGCAAAAGGCCCGACACCATGGGCGAAACGCCGACCGACAATTGCAAATATACCGGCAGATATGTCAGCGCGCCCAACATGCACGCACCAACCAGAAAGCTGAGGATCGCGGTGTTGCGAAACACGTTTTCGCGAAACAGGCCCAGCGGCAGAATGGGTTCCTCGGCACGGGATTCGATGGCAATGAAGGCGATCAACGCCGCCAGCGCCAATCCCATGAGGCCAAACGCGGCGGGCGACGCCCAGTCAAAGCTTTGACCGCCCAGGCTGGTCACCAGCGTCAGCGCCGCCAGACAAACCGACAGCGTCGCCGCTCCCGCCCAATCGATGGTGTGCTGGCGGGTTTCGGTCTGTTTGGGAAAGCTCATCGCGAAGCCGGCGGCGGCGGCCAGGCCCAGCGGCAGGTTGATCAGGAAAATCCAGTGCCAGCTTGCGACCTCGACAAACCAGCCGCCGATCAACGGGCCGATCATGGACGATATCGAAAACACCGCTGCGAACATGCCCTGCACCTTGCCGCGATCCGTGGCCGACAGCACGTCTGCCACGACCGACAGGGCCAGCACGAACAACCCGCCGCCGCCCAGCCCCTGGACGGCGCGCGCGCCGATCAACATGCCCATATTCGTCGACACGCCAGACAGCAGCGAACCCAGCAGGAACAGGCCAACCGAAACAAAGACCATCACCCGGCGGCCATAGATGTCGCCCAGCTTGCCATACAACGGCGCCGCCACGGTCGAGGCCAGGATGTAGGCCGTGAAGACCCAAGACAGATGCTCCAGCCCGCCCAGATCCGCAACAATCGTCGGCAATGCGGTCGACACCACCGTCTGATCCAGCGCCGCAAGCAGCAGCAACATGGCAACCGAGCCAATGACAAGACGGACGGACGTTGCGGCCGGTGCGTCAGATGATGCGTCGGTTTCAGGGGGGAGTTGGGACATGATTTGACCTTCGCGGCTCGGACACCGCTGTCTATGCTGCGGGGCAGGATCAGGCAAGCCCCCATGCCCTCTGCGTCTTTGGTCCCCAAGTGGCCAATCGGGGCGACAAGCGGCGGTCCGGCGCGGGCGGCGCAGCACTGGAATTTGACCGGCTCATACCGGTTTGGCCAAAGCAAGGGCACACCGGCATCTGCATCGCCAGCCATTTGGGCGCAGCGCCCGTCTCACCGCACCGGCAAAATGCGCGATGGAGCAAAAAACCGGTGACAGTGCGCGTAGGGCGGCGTTCAATGGGCGTTGAATACCTCAAGTGGATTGCGCCATGGATCACTCAGTCGCCACCTTCGCCGCGAAACTGCGCCCCGGCGACATTCCTGAGCCGATGCGCGCGCTGTTGCGGCGCAGCTTCCTGGATACGATGGGTGTTGCGGCGGTTGGGGCAACGACCGATCTGTCATGGATCGCCCGAAAAACGGCACTGGCGCTGTTTGGCCCGGGCACTGCGGGCGCCGCGCGGATGTTGATGGACGGGCGCAGGGTCAGCCCGGCAGGGGCAGCGATGGCGGGGGGCTTCACGGTGGACAGCGTTGACGCCCATGACGGCACAACCCCCAACAAGGGCCACGCCGGATCGGCGGTGTTTCCGGCGGTGCTGGCTGTAGCGGATGCGCAGCGTGCAGGCGGGCAGGCGGTAACAGGCGCTGACCTGCTGGTGTGGCTGGCACTGGCCTATGAGACCAGCTACCGCGCCGGACAAGTGCAGCACGCCACTTGCGCCGATTATCACACCTCGGGCGCGTGGACGGCGGTGGGGGTGGCGATTGCGGTCGCGCGGGCGCTGGGGTGTGACGTGGGGCAAATTCGGCATGCGGCCGGGATTGGTGAATACCACGGCCCACGCAGCCAGATGATGCGTTGCATCGATCACCCGACCATGCTGCGCGACGGCGTCGGCTGGGGGGCGCCCAGCGGCGTGACCGCCGCATACCTGGCGCGCGAGGGGTTCACCGGCGCCCCGGCGCTGACCTGCGAGGGGGGCGAGGCCGCGCCGTTCTGGGATGGATTGGGCACCGATTGGCTGACGCTGGCGCATACGCATTACAAGGCCTATCCCTGTTGCCGCTGGGCGCATCCGGCGATTGATGGCGCGGCGCATCTGATGCAGGCACACAGCTTGACCCCGGATCAAGTGGCCAGTGCCGAGATCCGCACGTTTCACTATGCCACCCGGTTGGCCGGGCATGCGCCGCAAACGCTGGATGAATTCGCCTATGCCATCGCCTTTCCAGTGGCGATGATGATCGTGCGCGGCCAGATCGGGCCAGATGAACTGACCAAGGACACGCTGCAAGACCCTGATATCCTGCGGCTTTCCAAGGCCGTCAGCCTGATCGACGATCCTGAACTGACCGCCCGCAGCATAGCCCAACGATGGGCGCAGGTGACCTTGATCTTGACCGACGGCACGCGGCTGGAAGACGTGCCGCGCACCCCGCGCGGGGATGTTGATGCCCCCCTGTCCGACGCCGAACTTGGCCGCAAGTATCAGGTCTTTGCTCAGCCGGTTCTGGGGGCCACCCGCGCGCAGGACCTGGCGGACCTTTGCGCCAATTTCGACACTCTGGATGCGGCAGGTGTTGGGGCCTTGTTGGATCTGTGCCTGTCTGCACCACGGTGAAAGGGGCGCCGGGCCAATGCCAGGATGGGCGTTGACCTGAGCGGCTGAGTTTGATCTGGCTGGGGCGGATTTGTCCGGGACAGGCGCATGAAGCTTTTGATCATTGGTGACAGCCACGCCGGCCCTTTGAAACGGGGGTGGGAGCGTTTGCAGGCTGAAGGCGCCCTGCAAGACGGTGTATCGATCACCGTGCATCCGGTGGCGCCCGCGCATCTCCTGGTGGAGCCGTTCTGGACACCCGCCGGCGATCACGCCGTCGTGACCCACCCACATTTCCGCCGTCGCCTGCCGCGTATTCCGCCCCATGGCCCGCGCCCAGATGCCATTGGGCTGAGCATGCCGTTCTGGTCCGGCCGCCTGGTGCGCAAGATGGGGCAGCAGGATTTGACACTGCAAACCGTTGGCGGGCCGGGTCGGTTGGTGTCAGACGCCGTGTTTCGACAGATGGTTCTGGAAGATCAGCGTGAAATCTTGGGGTTGACGGACTTCCTGTTGGCCCTGGGGCTGCGGTTGTTTGTCGTTTCGCCGCCGGGGTACTTCAGGGATTTTTCGGATTTGCGGCGGCTGGGTGCCCGGCGATTGCTGGGTCTTGATGCAGCGTATCGCACGGTAATGCGCGCCGAACTGACCGCCCGCGCGATCCCGGTTGTTGCGGTGCCAGGGGGCTGTTTTGACCAAACGGGCTTCATGTGCCCAGACTACCGAAGCGAGGACCCGGCTGACACGCATCACGGCAACGCCGAGTTTGGGGCGCTGATGATCCGTGAAATCGAACACTGGGCGCTGCGCCACCCGGCATCGGTGCCTTGACCTTGCGCACGCCCTGATTGAAACTTCACCGTCTCCCACCCGATGACGCCGTCCGACACGCGCACCGGGGCACAACCAAAGGCCGCCATGACCCATCCCTACCGCGCACAGCCCGCACGGGCGTTCTGGAATTCCACCGTTGCGGGCAAGCATCCGTTGGATGTGGGGGACTGGTATGAAAAACGCTTCTCCATCGATGGCGCCCGTATCGCAACGGCCGGAAGCTGCTTTGCCCAGCATATCGGGCGTGGGCTGCGCGGGCGGGGATTTCGCTACATGGACCTTGAACCCGCGCCCGAGGGGTTGGCGCAGCCGCTGCGCCAGACGTATGGCTACGGCCTTTATTCCGCGCGGTATGGCAACATCTACACCGCACGGCAGTTGCTGCAGGTGTTGCAGCGTGCACTTGGGCAGTTTGTGCCCCAACGGTCCTACTGGGAAAAGGACGGCGGTGTCGTCGATCCTTTTCGCCCGACATTGGAGCCTGAACCCTTTGGCAGCGTTGCCGAACTGGAGGCGTTGCGCGCGGATCATCTGGACCGGGTTGTGCGGCTGTTTCGCAACGCCGAGGTGTTTGTGTTCACGCTTGGCCTGACCGAGCAATGGCTGTCATCGGTGGATGGCGCGGCCTATCCGCTGTGCCCCGGCACGGCGGCGGGCGGTCGGTTCGACCCGTCAGAACATGCGTTTCACAACCTGACCACGGCAGAGGTGCGCGCCGATATGGAGGCGTTTATCGCGCTGGCCCGGCAGATCAACCCGACCCTGAAGCTGATCCTGACGGTCAGCCCGGTGCCACTGATGGCCACGGCAACGGGGCAGCAGGTTGCGGTGGCCACGGCGCATTCCAAGGCGGTGCTGCGCGCCGTGGCTGGGGAGCTGTATCAAGCGCATGAATTCGTGGATTATTTCCCCTCCTTTGAAATCCTCACGTCGCCCTTTATGAAGGGCTTTTTCTTTGAAGCCGACCAGCGAGAGGTTTCTCCGCATGGGGTCAAGCATGTGATGTCGGTGTTCTTCGATCAACACACGCCCGCCAAAGGGGCAACGGAATGGGTGCCGCCCGTTGAGGCCCAGGGGCCACAAGCCGCGTCAGACCCACCCCTGCGCCCCCGCATGGCCCCCAGCGCCGAAGAAGCCGCTGAACAGGCGCAATGCGATGAGGAATTGCTGAAAGCGTTTGGCCCGGACCCGGAGTAGCCGCCAAGTGGACACCGGGTGGACGCCGGGGACAAGGGGCTTCGAAGCCCCTTGGTGGCGCCCGTGTTGTGGTCATCGCCCCATCCCGTTGGGCGTGCTTGGTGCTGCAGATTTGGGGCCCCCCACGCCGGGGCCAGGGGGAGCCAAGGCGTTTCGAAACGCCTTGCGCGCTCGATGCGGAGCGCCCTCAGAAATCTGTGGGCGCGCCGCCCTCTGCTTTGCGGCGGGTGACAAATTCCGCAAGTTCTTCCTGCACGGCCACATCCATGGGGGGGGCTTCAAAATTATCGACAATGTCGCGGTAGATCTTGTGTGCGCGTTCGGGGGTTTGCACGGCGCCGTCCGCTTCCCATGCCTCATAATTGCGCCAATCGCTGACGATCGGGTTGTAGAAGGCCGTGGTGTAGCGATCTTGAGTGTGCTGGCAGCCGAAGTAATGCCCGCCGGCGCCCACTTCGGCCACCGCGCTCAGGGCAATGTCCTCGGGGCGGGTGGCGGTGATAACTGGGTCGAAATAGCGCTGGATCATCTGCAACACTTCGCAATCCATGACGAATTTCTCGGGGCTGGCAATCAACCCGCCTTCCAGCCAACCCGCGGCGTGGTAAACGAGATTCGAGCCTGACTGCACCGCGGCCCACAACGAATTCGTGGTTTCCCAGACGGCCTGCCCATCGGGCACATTGGCCGTGCACACCCCAGAGGAGCGCAACGGGATGTCGTAGAACCGCGCCAGTTGCCCGGTAATCTGCGTGGCGCGCATGTATTCTGGCGTGCCGAAGGCCGGCGCACCGGACCGCATGTCCACATTCGAAGTGAACGTCCCGATGCCGACCGGGCATCCAGGTGCGGCGTATTGCAAAAGGGCAATGGCCGCCAGCCCCTCAGCTATGGAGAGGGTGACCGCGCCGGCCATGGTGACCGGTGCCATGGCGCCCGCCAGCGTAAAGGGTGTCACCACTACTGGCTGGCCCCGCCGCGCCAGCCGCAGCGCGCCGTCAATCATCGGAAAATCATGCTTGAGCGGCGAGACCGAGTTGATGTTGGTATACATATGCGGCGCTGCGTCGAATTCGGCGTGTGACAGGCTGCCGGCGATACGCACCATTTCCATCACGTCTTCGACCCGTTCGCGGCCCAGGCTGTAGGCGTGGCAGACCTTGTCGGTGATTGTCAGCTTTTCATACAGGCAATCCAGATGCCGGACTGACGGGTGAATGTCGACGGGTTCGACCGGATACCCGCCGGCGATATGGATGCAGTTGAAGAACTGCGTCAATTTCATGAAATCGCGAAACATCTCAAAATCGCCGGTGCGTTTGCCCCGGTGGATATCCCAGGAATTTGGCGGCGAGGATACGTTGACGAAGGCCATATGGCCCGCGCCGATGGTGACCGCCCGGTCGGGGTTGCGCGGCGTGACGGTGAAACTGGAGGGTGCCCGTCGCACCATTTCCATCACGAAATCCTCGTCCATGCGGACATTCTGCCCGTCGACCCGGCACCCGGCCTGCCGAAACAGCTCCAGCGCCTCGTCGTTGAGGAATTCGATTCCGATTTCCGACAGGATGTGCATGGCCCCTTTGTGGATCGCCTGAACGCCCTCAGCGTCGACCGGTTCGACAGGCGGGTCCGTGTTGACCGGCACACGCCAGGGCATTTGATCCAGCTGAAAACTGCTGGACCGCCGCGCGTTGCCAGTGCGCCCGCCGTGGCGCTTGCGCCGGTTTGATCCGTCCTCGGCCATCGGGGCCTCCCTGTTTTCATATCGTGCGCTTGTGCCGGGGTCTGGTCCGTCTGGCCGACCCTAGACACCCGTGCCCCGGCCCGGCAAGCCATTTTCGGTGCACAGGTCCGGGTGTTTGGTCAGCACACGCAAACCCGGTTTCAGGCTGGTCCAAGGGGCAGCGCGCGGACCCAGGAGGCGGCTTCATGGGCGTGGATTTCGGCGCGGCGGATCTGCGCGTCAAATGTGTGCGCCAGTTCGCGCACCAAGTGTTTGGTGCGCACCAAAAGGTAGATGTCGCCGGCATAGATGGCCGCTTGATGGTAGCCAAACACGGTCATCGGCGGGGCAAAAGACTTGCGCGCGTCGAACAGATACATGCGGAACGCCGGATAAAGTTCGTCCAGGGTCAGGGCGATATGCTGCAATTGTTCACGGCGGTCGTTTTCGGGCAGGCCTGCCCAAGTGCCCAAACCCAAAGCAAACAATTCAAGCGTCTGAACGGGCATGCACATTTCGATATCGGACTCGGGCATACGCGAAAAATGCAGTCGGCGTTCGGTCTGTGTTTGCAGGCGTCGGCGTTCCTGGTCCGACGATTGTGCCTGAAAGGCAATCACCGCAGGCGTGCGCATCAAGTCCGGCAGTTGCGCGGGAACGTAGCGCACTTTCTGCCCCGTCGCCTCGTGATGCCAGCGTTCCATCGCGGTGCGATTCTGGTCGTCCAGCGCCTGTTCGGTTTCGACCGCGTTCAGTGTTTGGGTGATGATCCCGCTGTCCTCGGTCAGGCCCAAAAGCCAGTCGGTGGACACCTGAAACCGCTGGGCCAGGGCCAGCAGCGTCTCAGCCCGGGGCAGGCGGGGATTCAGGCCCGAGGCCAGCTGCGACAGGGCTGACCGGTCAATGCCGATGGCCTGCGCAAACCCCGATTGGGTCAAACCCGATTGAGCCTGAAGCAGCCCAAGACGGGCGCGGAACTGTTCGGCAGTCTGGCGTTTGCTCATCGAATTTGGCCCTGTGATCTGCTGACTTTAGTAACCTTATGTGACCAAAGACGTCAATACGGGACGCCAATGCCGCGCAAACACGCCTTGTCAGCGTGCACCGTGTTCCGACACGTTGTCGGGCGCGATATGTGCAATTTCGGAGATACGAATGAAGGTGGAGTGGCCAACGTTTGGCTTGATCGTTGTGTGCTATGGCCTGTGGCTGGCAGCCGGGTTCTGGCTGTGGCCGGTCTTTTCGCTTGGGGCGCTGGTGGTCATGGCGGTGATGACGGCGCTGCACTCGTCGTTGGTGCATGAATGCCTGCACGGACACCCCACGCGCCACCGTTTGCTGAACGAGGCCCTGGTGTTGATCAATCTGTCGTTGCTGTTTCCCTATCGGCGCTACAAGTCCACCCATCTTGCGCATCACCACGATGCCCGCCTGACGGATCCGTTCGAGGATCCCGAAAGCTTTTATCAGGCCCGGTGGCAATACCGACAAATGCCAGGGTGGATGAGGGGTTTGCTTTGGTTGAACAATGCGCTGTTGGGGCGATTGATCTTGGGGCCGTGGTTGTCTGGCGTGGCGTTTTTGTTGGCTGATGCGCGTCGCCTGCGGCGCAATGAGCCCGGCATCCGGCTGGCCTGGGCGCTGCATCTTCCGGCCGTGGTTCTGGTGTTGTGGGTTGTGGTGCAGATGGGCATTCCGCTGTGGCTGTACTTGTTGGCGGTCTGCTGGCCCGGCGCGTCACTGATTGCGCTGCGCACCTTTGCGGAACATCGCTGGCACGAAACGCCCGAGGGGCGGACGATCATCGTCGAACGTTCCCCTCTGGCGTGGCTGTTCTTGTTCAACAACCTGCATATCGTGCATCACAAGGTTCCGTCCGCGCCTTGGTTCGCGCTGCCCCACCTCTATGCCGCGCGCCGCGACCATTGGCGGCAATTGAACCAGGGGTACGTGTTTCCCAATTACTGGGCGCTGTTCACGCGCTGGGGACTGACGCCCAAGGAACCCGTCGCGCATCCGGCATTGCGGTTGGATCCACCCGTGCGGACTGGGGCCGTGACGGGGGCTGCGACGGGGGTTGCAACTGGGTCTGGGCCCATGACGTGAAGCGCCACGCCAGCCTGCCGATGTATGACTGGCCCGAGGCACGTGGGCAGGCGGACGCCGACTGGCGCGCCGTGCGACAGGCTGTGCGGGATGTCGATCCGCAAATCGATCTGCCTGACAGGGTGCTACGCCCGGCGCCCGGCACGGTGATGAGCCTATGGCAGGACCCCGGCTGCGTGTTCAGCCAAACCTGCTGGGGGCCGCTGTCGCTGGGATTGACCGCGCATCTGACCCCTTTGGCGCAACCGGACTATTCCGCGTTCACCGGGGGCCGGGGCCCGTTCTACCGATCGGCGCTGATCGCCCGCAAAGGGCTGACCGCGCCGGTGCCGATGTCCCCGGCTGCCGCCGTCGCAAGGGGGCTGTTTCAGGGCCGGGTGCTGGCCGTCAACGGCTTGGATTCGCTTTCCGGGTTCCTGTCCCTGCAGTGGGATCTGGGCTGCGATCCGCGCGATCTTGCCGCGGACTGGGTGGAAACCGGGTCTCATCGGGCCTCGGTGATCGCGGTGGCGCAGGGGCACGCCGACATTGCCGCCATTGATTGCCGGTCTTGGGCCCTGGCACAAACTCATGAGGCTTGCGCAGGCGGGCTTGTCGTGATCGGCTGGACGTCAGAACGCTGGGGGCTGCCCTATGTCACGCATCGGTCCACGCCGGAGCCGATCAAGCAGGCCCTGCGCAAGGCATTGAAAAGGACCGGGTGCTTTGATGCGCCCACAGAAACGACAGGGAGACAGGAATGACGCGGACCTATCGCGCGGTGGTTATCGGGGGTGGCGTTGTTGGCTGCTCAGTGCTGTATCATCTGGCCAAGGCGGGCTGGAAAGACGTGCTGCTGATCGAACGCTCAGAGCTGACATCAGGGTCCAGCTGGCACGCGGCTGGCGGGTTTCACACGCTGAACGGCGACCCCAACGTGGCCAAGCTGCAAGCTTACACCGTGTCGCTGTATGAGGAGCTGGAGAAGATCTCGGGCCAGTCGTGTGGGTTGCATCTGACTGGCGGCGTGATGATGGCCGACAGCGAGGAGCGCATGAACTTCCTGCGGTTGGTCCATGCACGCGGCCGCGCGTTGGGCATGGAGACCGAACTGATCACCCCGTCCGAGGCCAAGGCGATGTTCCCGTTGATGGATGAAACCAACTTCGTGGGCGCGTTGTGGGATCCGGTCGAGGGGCATCTGGACCCGTCGGGCACCACCATCGCCTACTCCAAGGCCGCGCAGGCGCTGGGCGCGCAGATTGAACTGCGCAACCCGGTCAAGGACATCACCCAGGATGCCGATGGCATGTGGACGCTGCACACCGTCAACGGCGAAATCCGGTGCGAACACGTTGTGAACGCGGGCGGTCTGTGGGCGCGCGAAGTCGGGCGCATGGTCGGGCTGGAACTGCCCGTTCTGGCGATGGAGCACATGTATCTGCTGACCGACGCGATGCCCGAAGTGATCGAATTCAATGAAACCATGGGCCGCGAGTTGATCGGCGTGATGGATTTCAAGGGCGAGATTTACACCCGCCAGGAACGCCAGGGCATCTTGCTGGGCACCTATGAACGCGCCTGCAAGCCGTGGTCGCCGGTCAACACGCCGTGGGATTTCGGGCATGAGTTGTTGGAGCCTGATCTGGACCGCATCGCGCCGTCGCTGGAAATCGGCTTCAAGCATTTCCCGGCGATGGAACGCGCGGGCATCAAGCAGGTCATCAACGGGCCCTTCACCTTTGCACCCGATGGCAACCCGCTGGTTGGCCCGGTGCAGGGGCTGACCAACTTCTGGTCGGCCTGCGCGGTGATGGCAGGGTTTTCACAGGGCGGTGGCGTCGGTCTGGTGCTGGCCAACTGGATGACCGAAGGCGATCCCGGCGCGGATGTGTTCGGCATGGATGTGGCGCGCTACGGCGAATGGGCGACGCTGCGTTACACCAACGCGAAGGTGCGCGAAAACTACTCTCGCCGCTTTTCGATCCGCTTCCCGAATGAGGAACTGCCCGCCGCCCGCCCACAGGAAACCACGCCGCTGTATGATCTGATGCTGCGCGACAACAACGCCGTGATGGGGGATACCTGGGGGCTGGAGACGCCCTTGTGGTTCGCGCCCTCGGCCGAAGAGGCGCATGATATCCCGTCCTTCCATCGCTCGAACGACTTTGAGCATGTCGGGGCTGAGGTGCGCGGCGTGCGCGAGCGCGTGGGCGTGACGGAAATCGCCAACTTCGCCAAATACGAGGTGACCGGGCCAGGGGCCGAGGCGTGGCTGGATCACCTGATGACCAACACCATGCCGCGTACCGGGCGGCTGGTGCTGACGCCGATGCTGAACGACGCGGGCAAGCTGATCGGCGATTTCACCATCGCCAAGGCCGGCGAAGGGCGGTTCCTGATCTGGGGATCCTTGGGCGCGTCGGTCTATCACATGCGCTGGTTCGAGCAGCATCTGCCCGATGACGGGTCGGTCCGCGTGCACCGGTTCCACATGGATCTGGTGGGGCTGTCGATTTGCGGGCCCAAGGCGCGGGACGTGCTGGCGGAACTGGTGGACATCGATGTGTCCGCGGCTGGCTTCAAGTTCATGGATTTCCGCGAGGCCGATGTGGCGGGCGTGCCCTGCATGATCAACCGCATCACCTATTCGGGTGATCTGGGGTATGAATTGTGGATGAAGCCCGTGCACCAGCGCCGGGTCTATCTGGGCATCAAGGAAGCCGGCGCCGCGCATGGGATCGTCGATTTCGGCATGCGGGCGTTGTTGTCGATGCGGCTGGAGAAGAACTTTCCCAGCTGGTTTGCCGAACTGCGCCCGATTTACGGACCCTATGAGGCGTCGATGGAGCGGTTCATCAAGCCGCAAAAGCCTGATTTCATTGGCCGTGCGGCGGCGGTGGCGGAACGCGACGCCGGGCCACGCCTGCGCCGGGTGTCCCTGATCATCGAGGCGGGCACCGCGGACGTGATGGCGGATGAGCCGATTTGGGCCAAGGTGGGCGACACCGATTACGGCACGATCAACACGCCGCATGACTACGGTGCGCGACGGTTCGATGCCACCGGGGCCGAGCACCCCAAGCCCAATCCGTCCCGCGACGGCGATTGGCGCGTGGTGGGCTGGGTGACCTCGGGCGGGTATGCGCATTACGTGCAGCAGTCGATGGCGCAGGGGTATATTCCGGCGGCCCTGGCGGAAATCGGCACGGACGGCGTGTTCGAAGTGGAGATCATGGGCGAGCGCCGCGCGGCGCGGATCGCGCTGGAGCCGCCCTTTGATCCAGATGGCGCCCGGATGCGCGCCTGACGGCGCGGTGACGCAGGCGGGTCGTTGCCCCCCATCGTGGGGGGCACGACCCGGCGGGCCAGCCCGCACCCGCGCAAGGGGCTGTGCCACCCCCTTGCGGATCCCCGCGACGCGCAGGACCCCACGCCGCGCAGGTCCTTGGGAGTCAAATGAGTATTTTTGGAAAGATGAAGGGGAAACGCGGCGTCGGGGCGGTCAGCTGGGGCTTGAGAACCCCGACGCGCAAGGGCAGGCTGCGGCCAAATGCACAAGGAGATTGCCATGAAAGCCGCCGTTTGCCACGCCTATGGAGAGCCGTTGGTCATTGAAGAGGTGGTGCTGCGGGCGCCGGGGCCGGGCGAGATTCATGTCAAGGTGGGGGCCGTATCGATCTGTCATTCGGATCTGGGGTTTCTGGACGGGGTTTTCCCCGGTCCGGTGCCGGCCGTGCTGGGGCATGAGGCGGCGGGCACTGTTCTGAGCGTCAGCGACGGGGTTCACGGAGTAGGGGCGGGTGACCGGGTAGTCGTCACCCTGATCCGGTCCTGTGGGCAGTGCCGAAATTGTGTTACGGGCAAACCAGTGCTGTGTTCGGCCCCCTATGACCGGGCGAATGGTGTGTTGTCATTGCCCGATGGCACGGTGGTCAATCACGGGCTGAACACCGGGGCCTTTGCGCAGGAGGTTGTCGTGCATGTCAGCCAGGTGGTGAAGGTGCCCGACGATCTGCCGATGGAATTGGGCGCGTTGTTGGCGTGCGGGGTGATCACCGGCACCGGCGCGGCAATCAACACGGCGCAGGTCGAGGCGGGCTCTAGTTGCGTGGTGATTGGTGCGGGCGGGGTGGGTCTGAATGCCATTCAAGGCGCGCGCTTGTCAGGTGCCGCGCGGATCATCGCCATTGATATCGCAGACGAGAAGCTGGCGGCGGCACGCGAATTTGGCGCCACCGACACGCTGCGCGCCGACATGGACGGGTTGCGCAAGGTGGTGCGCAAGATGACTGGCGGCGGGGCGGAGTATGTCTTTGTCACCGTTGGCGCCGTGGCGGCGTATCAAAGCGCATCCGGGCTGGCGGCGCGGGGCGGGACGGTGGTTGCCGTTGGAATGCCGCCAGTGGGCGCGACCTTCAACCTGGAACCACAGGCCTTGGCGGTGATGGCGCAGACCCTGAAAGGCAGTTTCATGGGGGGCGCCGTGATCGGGCGGGACATCCCGTATCTGGTGGATCTGTGGCGGCAGGGGCGGTTGAAGCTGGAAGAGCTGATCTCTGGCCGCTACCGGTTCGAGCAGATCAACGCGGCCCTTGCGGCGGCGCGAAACGGGTCGGTGCGGCGCAACGTGATCCTGATGGATCTGTGATGTCAGTCCAGGTCGAAGGCCCCGTCCCAGGCGTAACCGACAATGGTCTGCTCTTGCGCGCCCATCTTGGCATAGAGGGCGCGGGCCGCGTGGTTGTCAGGCTCGGTGGCCAGCCAGATGCCATCGCAACCGGTGGCACGGGCATGATCAATCAGCGCTTGCGTGACCCGGTGCGCGAGCCCGCGTCGCTGGTGGCTGTCGCGGGTGCCGACCTCGTTGATGAACATGCTGGGGGCTTTGTCGGGGTGCAGCAGCACGGTGCCCGAGGCAAAGGACACGGCGACACCGTCCTCAACTATCATGAACATGTGGTGCAGGGGACTGGTCAAAAACGCCCACGCGCTGTCAGGATCGACGGGGGTGTCAAACAGCCCCGTGGGCGTGTTGACCAGAAGGTTGAAATCGGCCTGTGTCAGGCGTTTTGGGGTCAAGGGCTCTGGGGTCATGACGATCCTTGCGCAGTGAGACGGAAAGGGTAAGGACGTGAAGTTATCTGATCTTGAGGTCTTCGTCATTGGTACGCCGCCGCCGGGTTGGGGCGGGCGGTACTGGATCATCGTCAAGCTGACCGCGGATAACGGGATTGTCGGCTATGGCGAGGTTTACGCCGCCTCGGTCGGGCCCAAGGCGATGGTTGGTGTGATCGAGGACGTTTTTGAACGCCATATGCAGGGTGAAAACCCCGAAAACATCGAATTGATGTTCCGGCGGGCTTACTCTGCGGGCTTCACGCAGCGCCCGGACCTGACGGTCATGGGGGCGTTTTCGGGGCTGGAAATCGCCTGCTGGGATATTGTCGGCAAGGCACTGGATCGGCCTGTTCATGCCCTTCTGGGGGGGCGGATGAATGACCGGCTGCGCGCCTATACATACCTGTATCCCATGGCGCATCATGATCCTGCCGCTTTCTGGTCTTCGCCTGAGATGCAGGCAGAAAGTGCGCTGGAGGCGGTGGAGCAAGGGTTCACCGCGATCAAGTTCGATCCGGCGGGGCCCTACACCCTGCGCGGTGGGCATCAGCCGTCGCTGTATGACATCGATCTGAGCGTGCGCATGTGTGCGGCCCTGCGCGATGCGGTGGGCAACCGGGCGGATTTGCTGTTTGGCACGCATGGGCAGTTCAACCCGGCCGGTGCAATCCGGTTGGGGCAGGCGCTGGAACCCTATAGCCCGCTGTGGTTCGAGGAACCCATTCCGCCCGACAACCTGCTGGATTTCGCTCAGGTCGCACAAGCCGTGCGGATCCCGTTGGCGACGGGTGAGCGGATGACCACAAAAGCCGAATTCGGCACGCTGTTGCGGTCAGGTGGGGTGTCGATCTTGCAGCCCGCGTTGGGGCGCTCTGGCGGGATTTTGGAAACCAAGAAGATCGCCGCGATGGCGGAAGCCTTCGGGGCCCAGATCGCCCCACATCTCTATGCGGGGCCGGTGGAATGGGCGGCGAACATCCAGTTGGCTGTGACATTGCCCAACCTGCTGTTGGTGGAAAGCATCCAGACCGGCGGCACGTTTCACCGGGCCTTGATCAGGGACTCGCTTAAAGTTGAGGGGGGATACATAGCCGCGCCGACCGCGCCGGGGCTTGGGATCCAGTTCGATGAGGCGCTTGCGCGGGCGCATCCTTATGTCGATGACGCATTGCACCTGCAAATGCAGGAAGCGCCTTGTTCTTATGACAGCGCCAACGGTTTTGAGGGGGGCGCGCCGCAAAAATAAAGAAATATGCTGCGCTGCGGCTCAAGTTCAGATAACTTGAAATTGGTCAAGCGGTGCCAAGATTGCGCTTGAATTCCACCCGGTGTCGCGATTGGATGGCCTTATGTCGTCTTTGACCCGGCACTTCTGGGGCCAAGACGTCGCTATAGAACAATCCTCGGGGCGGAGTTCCCGAAGGCAAGAACTCAACAGGGAGAAGACCACATGAAAGATATTAACCACGGTGAAAAGCACGTGCATCCGGTTGCCGAGATGTATGCGCGTGAATGCGCCGAGGGCAAGCTGGACCGCCGCGAGTTTCTGACCCGCGCGACCGCGCTGGGCCTCGCTGCGCCGACCGCTTACGGCCTGCTGGGCCTGGCTGCGCCTGAAGCGCGTGCCGACTCGCATGGCATGACGCCGAACATGGGCGGATCTGTCCGCATGCAGATGTTCGTCAAGCCACAGCGTGACCCGCGCACCTGGGACTGGTCGGAACTGGCAAACACCTGCCGCGGCTGGCTGGAATACCTGGTCGATTACCAGCGTGATGGCACCCTGCAGCCGGTTCTGCTGGAAGGCTGGGACGTGAATGATGACGCCACCCAGTACACCCTGCATGTGCGTCAGGGCGTAACCTGGAACAACGGCGACGTGTTCAACGCCGACAACGTCATCGACGCCATCACCCGTTGGTGCGACGAATCCGTTGAAGGCAACTCGATGGCGACCCGCATGGGTGGTCTGGTCGAAAACGGTGCCGTGCGTGAAGGCGGTTTGACCCGCGTTGACGACTACACCGTTCTGGTGACCTTGCCCGCACCTGACATCTCGCTGGTTGTCGGCATGGCTGACTATCCGGCTGCAGTTGTGCACCCGTCGTTCTCGTCGGGCGATCCCGTTGCAGATCCGATCGGCACCGGCCCCTACCGTCCGGTCAGCTATGATCCCGGCATCGGTGCTGTGATCGAACGCAACCCCGACCACACCTGGTGGAACGCCGGCAACGGCGCGTATCTGGACCGCATTGAATTCGTCGACCTGGGTGCAGACCCGGCGTCCTGGATCGCGGCCGCAGAAGCGGGTGAAGTTGACGTCATCTACAAGACCGAAGGCGACTTCATCGACATCTTCGAAGCCATCGGCATGCCGAAGACCGAAGCCGTGACCGCCGCCACGCTGGTTGTGCGCTTCAACCAGGACAGCGAGCCGTATGGCAACGGCAACGTCCGCCGCGCGCTGACCAAGATGGTGAACAACGCCGTCGCGCTGGAACTGGGGTATAACGATCTGGGTGTCGTGGCTGAAAACCACCATGTCTGCCCGATCCACCCGGAATACGCGGAACTGGCGCCGCTGGTTGTCGATCCGGCTGCTGGTGCGGCTGAAATCGCTGCCGAAGGTCTGGCAGATCACACGTTCGAACTGATTTCGGTTGATGAGCCGTGGCAGGCACAAACCTGCGACGCCGTCGCCGCGATGGTCCGCGATGCGGGTATCACCATCGAACGCACGATCCTGCCGTCGGCCACCTTCTGGAACGACTGGGCAAAGTATCCCTGGTCCTCGACCGAGTGGAACATGCGTCCGCTGGGCGTTCAGGTGCTGAACCTGGCCTATCGTTCGGGTGTGCCGTGGAACGAGACCGCGTTTGCGAACGAAGAGTTCGACACGCTGCTCGATCAGGCCAACGGGATTGCCGATGCCGACGCGCGCCGCGAAGTGATGGCGCGTCTGGAAGCGATCATGCAAGAAGAAGGCGTGATGATCCAACCCTACTGGCGCTCGTTGTTCCGCAACGCGGTTCCCACGGTCCACAATGCAGAAATGCATCCGACCTTTGTGGTTGACTACGTTCGGTACTGGGTCGGCTGATCCAATCAGACCGGGGCGCATATGCTGCGCCCCGGTTGCTTTCTTGAAAGACTGTTCGATGGCCATCCTGCTTTGCCTTTCGCGAAGCGGGCCCGCCTTGTCGCACCGTGCCATCCAAACAAACAGGAGAGGCCATGCTGTTGTTCCTGCTCCGGCGCATCGGGTTGATGCTGCTCACAGCCCTGTGCCTGACCTTCGTGGTCTTCTACCTCACCAATCTTCCCGCAAAACTTGAAACTCTGGCCAAGACCGAGGCCGGGAGCCGTATGACCGACGCGGAGGTCCAGGTCTGGATCGAACGCAACGGCTATGCCTCGCCGGTTCTGGTGCGGTACGGCGAATGGCTGGGCTTGGTGCCCGGTTGGGTCCGAGAAGCCGACGATGGCACGATCACCGGGCGCTGCGTGCGTTTGAATGATGACGATGTCAGCCGCGCCGGCGACCGCTGCGGCCTGTTGCAAGGCGAATGGGGGCGGTCAACGCGCTTTTCCGCTGATGTAGACCAGGTGATCACCGACCGCCTGAGCGCAACGGGACTGTTGATGCTGTGGGTGCTGATCGTGATGGTCCCTTCGGCGCTTATTCTGGGCATCCTGGCCGGGATGCGTGAAGGGTCGCGCACCGACCGATCGCTGTCGACGGTGGCCATTGTGACGACTGCCACGCCAGAATACGTCTCGGGCGTGGTGTTCATCGCGCTTCTGGCGTCGTCGTCCGTGGGTCTTTCACCACTTTTGGCCAGCATGGGACTGCTCGAAGGGCGGGTCTTGTTTCAAGGCAACGCCCGCTCGGCGCTGGATGGCCTGACGTTCTGGAACTTCACGCTGCCGGTGATGACCGTGGCGCTGTACGGGATGGGCTATATCGCCCGCATCACACGCGCGTCGATGACCGAAGTGATGACCCAGCAATACATCCGCACCGCGCGCCTGAAGGGTGTGAGCTTCACCAACATCGTTATCAAGCACGCGCTGCGCAACGCCTTGATCGCGCCTTTCACCGTTATCATGCTGCAAATTCCGTGGCTGTTGAATGGCGTGGTGATCTCCGAGGTGCTGTTCAGCTATCCCGGCTTCGGCTGGACGCTGTATGAGGCGGCCGTCAACAACGACATCGAATTGCTGCTGGCGTCTTCTGTCGTCGCGGTGGTTGTGGTTCTGACCACGCAGCTGATTTCCGATATCGGCTACGTGTATCTGAACCCGCGTATCCGTATTTCTTAAGGAGAGCTGAGCATGGAACCCCTTGGCTGGCTCGAAATCATCGCGCGCATCGGGCAGCAATTGCTGCCCGTGTGGATCGCGCTTGTCGTCATCTTTGCCCTATCGATCCGCTTCAAGCGACGCCTGGGCCTGTATGGAAAACTGTTCGATTCAAACGTCGGCATGATCGGTTTCGCAATCGTCATGTTCTGGCTTTTGGCCGCGTTCTTCGCCGATTGGATCGTGACCCATGATCCGCTGGGTCAGGTCAGCGGGCTGCGAAATGCCTCACCTGGCGAGGCGCTGCGAAGCCCCGGTGATATGTATCCCTATTACCTTCTGGGTGGGGATAGTCTGGCGCGAGACGTGTTTTCCCGCGCCATCATGGGCGCCCGAGAGGTGCTGCGTATCGCACCATTTGCGGCGATGATCTCGTTTATGATCGGGATCTCGTTGGGCCTGCCTGCCGGCTACTTCTCTGGCAAGCTCGATACCGGGCTGACGTTCCTCGCCAACCTGGTTTTGGCCTTCCCGGTGATCTTGCTGTTCTTCTTGCTGGTTGCGCCGGAAATTCAGAACACGCTGATCCCCAATATCATGGCGGGTGTGCTGTTCATCGTGCCGATCCTGTTCGTGACGGTGCTTTTGAACAGCCGGTTCTTTACCCAACCGGGCAAGCGCAACTTGTATGTCGGGGTGGTGCTGGCAATTGGCGCCTGGGCCTATATCGGGTTGGTGTTCAACGCGGATCCGGTTGGCGTCTGGGGCATGTCGCCCAACCTTCTGAACGTGTTTGTCGCGGTGGTCTTCGTCAACTCGCCGACCGTGTTCCGGATCGTGCGCGGCATCACGCTGGACATCAAGACCCGTGACTATGTTGCCGCCGCCCAGACGCGGGGCGAAGGTGCGTGGTACATCATGCTGTGGGAAATCTTGCCCAACGCACGTGGGCCGCTGATCGTCGATTTCTGTCTGCGCATTGGCTACACCACGATCCTTCTTGGAACCCTTGGGTTCTTTGGCCTCGGCGTGTCGCCGGAAAGCCCCGATTGGGGATCGACCATCAACGCAGGTCGCCGCTTGTTGTCGGTCTATCCGACCCCGGCACTGGTGCCCGCGCTGTCGTTGATGAGCCTGGTGCTGGGTCTGAACCTGCTGGCCGACGGCCTGCGCGAAGAAAGCCTGAAGGACTGATGTCGGCCATGTGTGCGCATTTTCTGTCCAGAAATATCCCACAGGGGTCCGGGGGTGTGAAACCCCCGGTTCCGCCGCCTGCAAACGGGAGACCGCTATGACAACCTGGGACTCGTCTCAACCGATCCTCGAAATCGAAAACCTGTCGATTTCCTTCTTTACCCGCCTGCGCGAAATTCCGGCGGTGATGGATTTTTCCTGCACCGTCATGGCTGGCGAGGCGATGGGCCTTGTCGGCGAATCCGGCTGTGGCAAATCCACCGTGGCGCTGGCGGTCATGCGTGACCTTGGGGTCAACGGGCGCATCGTCAGTGGCACGATCAAATTCAAGGGCCGTGACTTGACAACCATGAGCCAATCTGAGCTGCGTGGACTGCGCGGCTCGGAAATCGCCATGATCTACCAAGAGCCCATGGCGTCGCTGAACCCGGCGATGAAAGTCGGTCAGCAATTGGCCGAAGTGCCGATGATCCACCAGAACATGGCCCGAGGCGAGGCGACGGAGCTGGCGCGGCAGGTCATCGAAGACGTTCGACTGCCAGATCCGGAGCGGATCCTGAACAGCTACCCGCACCAGTTGTCCGGCGGCCAGCAACAGCGCATCGTCATTGCCATGGCGCTGATGTCCAAGCCAGCGCTGTTGATCCTGGATGAGCCGACCACGGCGCTGGACGTGACGGTCGAGGCCGGGATCGTCGATCTGGTCAACGTGCTGGCGGAAAAATACGGCACCTCGATGCTGTTCATCAGCCACAATCTGGGCCTGGTGATGGAGGTCTGCGACCGGATCACGGTGATGTATTCCGGCGAAGCTGTCGAGACGGGCAACATCAAGGATGTGTTCGACAAGATGCGCCACCCCTATACGCAGGCGCTGTTTCGCTCCATCCCGCTGCCCGGCGCTGACAAGAATACGCGCCCCCTTCAGGCCATTCCCGGCAACTTCCCATTGCCGCATGAGCGCCCCAACGGGTGCAATTTCGGACCCCGTTGTGACTATTTTCAGGCCGGGCAGTGTGACGCTGCCGAAATCTCCATGGTCGAAGTGGAAGGCGGAAAGCGGCACGATTCCAGATGCTTGCGCTTTGACGACATTGACTGGGATGCGCCAATGGCCGCCAAGGCCGAAGTCGATTCCGGTGAGATCGGCGAGGTCGTGCTGAGCATGGACAACGTGCGCAAATACTATGAGGTCGCGGCGTCCTCGCTGTTCTCGGGCGGTGACACCAAGGTCGTCAAGGCCAATGAAACCCTGACCTTCGACGCGCGCGAAGGCGAGACACTGGCCATTGTGGGTGAATCGGGTTGTGGCAAATCCACCTTTGCGAAGGTCTTGATGGGGTTGGAAACTGCAACCGCCGGCAAGATCACGTTGTTCGGCAAAGAGGTGCAATCCACACCTATTCAGGACCGCAGCACCGAAACCGTCTCGTCTTTGCAGATGGTCTTCCAGAACCCGTTCGATACGCTGAACCCGTCGATGACCGTGGGCCGGCAGATCATCCGGGCGCTGGAGATCTTTGGCATTGGCAAAAACGACGAAGAACGCCGCCAACGGATGCTGGAGTTGCTGGATCTGGTCAAACTGCCGCGCGAATTTAGCGGACGCATGCCCCGGCAATTGTCGGGCGGGCAAAAGCAGCGCGTCGGTATCGCGCGGGCCTTTGCTGGCAACGCCAAGGTGGTGATCGCCGATGAACCGGTGTCGGCGCTGGATGTGTCGGTGCAAGCCGCCGTGACGGATCTGTTGATGGAAATTCAGCGTGAGAACAAGACAACGCTGCTGTTCATCAGCCACGATTTGTCGATCGTTCGGTATCTGAGCGACCGGGTGTTGGTGATGTATCTGGGTCATGTCGTCGAACTGGGCACCACTGACGAGGTGTTCGCGCCGCCGTATCACCCCTACACCGAGGCGCTGCTGTCCGCCGTGCCGATTGCCGACACGCGCATCGAAAAGCAACGCATTGTGTTGGAAGGTGATATTCCGTCGGCGGTCAACCCGCCACCGGGATGCCCGTTCCAGACGCGCTGTCGCTGGAAGGACAAGGTTGCAGGCGGGCTTTGCGACAAGGACGTGCCACCCATGCGAACCCTGGCCGGGGGCCATCAGATCAAGTGCCATTTGCCTGATGATGTGTTATCGGCGATGGAACCGGTCTTCCGCATTGCCGCCGAATAAACACGGGTGGTCGTCAACGGTGGGACGCTGACGCGTCCCGCACGATCCTGTGGGCAGGGGGGCTTTCAGCCCCCCTCTTTGCTGCGCAAATTCACCCCCCTGAGGATATTTGAGGCACAAAGATGGGAGCAGGGGTGGGGCAGTTATTGGGTTTCGGACTGGGCCCGACGCAGGATCTGAACCGCGGAACTGAGGAACAGGACGGCCATCAGGATGGCGACGATCAGGTCGGGCCAGCCAGATCCCAGCATCGCGACCAGCGCCGCCGCCGCCATGACCGCAACATTGCCGATTGCGTCGTTGCGACTGCACAACCAGACAGAGCGGACATTGCTGTCGCCGTCGCGCCAGCGCATCAAGATCAACACCGAGGCGACGTTGGCTGCCAGCGCCAGGAGGCCGATCAGGCCCATGATCTGTGCACGCGGCAGGCCGGGTGACAGCGTATCATAGAGCGCTGTGCCCAGAACCCAGAGCCCCATCGCGGCCAACGACAGCCCTTTCAGGCGCGCGATCCGGGCCCGCAGGGCAATGGGGCGGCCGATGACCCATAAGCTGAGGGCGTAAGTCAGGGCATCCGCGCCGAAATCCAGCGCATCGGCCTGCAAGGCGCGGCTTCCGGCCAACGCGCCGGCGGTCATCTCGGTGATGAACAGGGCAGCGTTGAGGGCAATGACGGCGAGGAGCGCGGTTTTGTAGCCGGGGCTGGCGCCGTCGAAGCTGTGGTCGTGATCGTGGGGCATGTCTGGCCTTTGTATGGCGACTCGGTTGCGAGCGGGATAGCATCTACAGTGGTTGTAGGAGCAAGGGGAAAACATGCGGGATCTGAGCATCGGTCACGCCGCGGCGGCAAGCGGCGTTCGTGTGAGCACCATTCGGTTTTATGAAGAGCGTGGGTTGATCCCGGCGCCGCCCCGCAGCGATGGCGGGCGGCGGGTATATGACGGCCAGGCGGTTTCGCGGTTGAGGTTCATCCACCATGCCCGCGACTTGGGGTTTTCGCTGGAAGACATCGGATCGCTTCTGGCGCTGCAGGGGCAGCCGGACAGCGCCTGTAGTGCTGCGGATTCGATTGCCCGGCGACATCTGGCGCAAATCGACCGGCGGATTGCGCAGTTGGAAGGGTTGCGCGCGGAGTTGCGGCGCATGACCGAAGGCTGCGACCACGGGGTTGTGGCCACGTGTGAGGTGATCGAAAGCCTGTCCAATCATGCGTTGTGCGCCAGTGAACACCGCGCCGGCAATGGTGTCGAAAAGACCAGACTCGGGCGGAATTGAGGCTTGTCATCCGGCGCTGAACGGTATTGCCTATGGCCCAAGAAACATAGGTGTCGATGATGCGGTACAGCGGATTTCGGGTAGTCACGCAAGGTTTGAAGGGGAACCGGGGCTGGAAACAGGCCTGGCGCAAACCGGACCCCAAGCCGGCCTATGACATGGTGATCATCGGCGGCGGCGGGCACGGTTTGGCCACGGCCTTTTACCTGGCCAAAAACCACGGGATGACCAATATCGCGGTGTTGGAGCGTGGATACCTTGGCGGCGGGAACATCGGGCGCAATACAACCATCGTGCGGGCCAACTATTTCCTGCCCGGCAACAGCGAATTTTACAGCCATTCCCTGAACTTGTGGGAGGGGCTTGAGAGTGAGCTGAACTTCAACGTCATGCACAGCCAGCGCGGGCTGATCAACCTGTTCCATTCCGATGGCCAGCGCGATGCCTTTGCGCGGCGCGGCAATGCCATGTTGGCGCAGGGGGATGACGCGGTTTTGCTGGACCGGGATGGGGTGCGCGACTATCTGCCGTATCTGGATTATGACCAAACCCGGTTTCCGATTTATGGCGGGCTTTACCATCCACGTGGCGGCACCGCGCGCCATGATGCAGTGGCCTGGGGCTATGCGCGCGGGGCCAGTGACCGGGGCGTTGATCTGATCGAGAATTGTGAGGTCACGGGCATTGATGTCGTTGATGGCAAGGTGACCGGCGTGCAGACCACGCGTGGTGCGATCCGCGCGAAGAAGGTGGCGATGGTGGCCGCTGGGCGATCCTCTCAGGTGGCGGCGATGGCGGGGATGCGCCTGCCGATTGAAAGCCACGTTCTGCAGGCCTTTGTGACCGAGGGGTTGAAGCCCTGCATCGACCATGTGGTCAGTTTTGGCATGGGGCATTTCTATATCAGCCAGTCGGACAAGGGCGGGTTGGTGTTCGGGGGCGATCTGGATTTCTATGCGTCCTATGCAGCGCGCGGCAATTTACCGATGGTCGAGCATGTGATGGAGGCAGGCATGACCCTGATGCCGATGATCGGGCGGGCCAAGGTCTTGCGCAGCTGGGGCGGGATCATGGACATGTCGCCCGACGGCTCGCCGATCATCGACAAGGCGCCGATCGACGGTTTGTATGTGAATTGCGGCTGGAACTACGGCGGGTTCAAGGCGGTTCCAGCCTCGGGCTGGTGTCTGGCGCATTTGATGGCAACGGATCAACCACATCCGGTGGCGGCGGGCTTCCGGCTGGACCGGTTCCGGACGGGTCGGGGGCTGATGGATGAAGAAGGCACCGGCTCGCAGCACAATCTGCATTAGCGTGCCGGGGACGGACAAGACAGGGCCGGAACCAGTCCGCTGGTGAGGCCGCGAAGAACGGGCGCGGCCCGGTGGAGTGAAAGATGCGTATTGCCTGCCCTTGCTGTGGCACCCGCGACCGGCGCGAATACACGTATTACGGCGCGGCCGATTATCTGAACCGTCCAGCGTCCGAGGCCGGTGACGCGGCGTGGGACGAATATTTGCACCTGCGCGATAACCCGGCGGGGCCGACGCGGGATCTGTGGTATCACGATCCCTGCGGCACTTGGGTTGAGGTATCGCGCAACACGCTCACGCATGACATCACGGCGGTGCGCGCCATTGCGGGGGGGGCGTCATGAGCCGGTCGCATCGCATTCCGGGCAAGGGGCTGATCGACCGCCAGCGCCCCCTGCGCTTTACCTTTGACGGAACCACATTCGAGGGGTTCGCGGGGGACACGTTGGCCTCGGCGCTGTTGGCCAATGGCCAGCGGCTGATCGGGCGGTCGTTCAAATACCACCGCCCGCGCGGCGTGATGACCACCGGGTCCGAGGATCCGTCGGCATTGATAGAGGTGTTGGAGGGCGCGCAGCAAACGCCCAACGTGCGCGCCACGGTGCAAGAGTTGTATGCCGGTTTGACGGCGCAAAGCCAGAACCGGTGGCCGTCGTTGCGCCATGATATTCTGGCCGTCAACGATCTGATGGCGCCATTCTTTTCGGCTGGGTTTTATTACAAGACCTTCATGTGGCCGCGTGCCTTTTGGGAAAAGCTTTATGAACCCGCGATCCGCCGGGCAGCGGGGCTGGGCAGCCTGTCGGGCACGCATGATGAAGGCCGCTATGAGAAGGCCTTTGCGTTTTGCGATCTGTTGGTGATCGGCTCAGGCCCGGCGGGGTTGATGGCCGCGCTGACGGCGGGTCGCGCCGGTGCGGATGTGATGCTGCTGGAAGACGAAAACCGGATGGGCGGGCGGCTGTTGGGCGATCAGCCCAGCGTCGGAGACCGGCCCGCCGTGGACTGGGTGGCGGGCGTGTTGGAAGAGTTGCGCACCTTGCCCAATGTGCGCCTGATGCCGCGCACAACCGTGACCGGTGCCTATGACGGTGGCACCTATGGCGCGTTGGAGCGTTCGGGCCTGCATCTGGCCGATCCCGGCGATGTTCCGCGTGAATGCTTCTGGCGCATCGCGGCGCGCCGGGCGATCTTGTGCGCGGGGGCGTTGGAGCGTCCGATTGCCCATCCAAACAACGACAGGCCCGGCGTGATGATGGCCTCTGGGCTGCGCGGATATGTGAACCGCTACGGTGTCAATCCGGGGCGGGTGGTGCTGTTCTCCAACAATGATAGCGGGTTGCAGACGGCGCGTGCACTAACCGCGCTGGGGATCGAGGTTGCGGCTTATGTCGATCCGCGCAACATCCGGGTGACCGAGGAGTTCCCGGTCTACGCGCAGGCGCAGGTTGTCGGCACCAAGGGCCGGCTGGGTCTGACGTCTGTTGAGGTTCAGCACCGCGGCGGCACCTCGCACATCGCGGCGCGCACGTTGGGGCTGGCCGGGGGTTGGAACCCGTCGGTCCATGTGACGTGCCACTTGAATGGTCGTCCGGTCTGGTCTGACGCCATTGTAGGCTTCGTGCCCAGCGACGGCGCCGTGCCGGGGCTGACCGTCGCGGGTGCGGCACGCGGGGTGTTTTCCACCGCGGCGTGCCTCGCGGATGGGGTTCAGGCCGCGCGCGCTGCGCTGGCCGATCTGGACCTGCGCGCGCCCAAAGTGCCCGTGCCCGCTGCCGAGGACACGCCCTATGCCATTTCGCCGCTCTGGGCGGTGGCGGGGGGCGGGCGCGCCTGGCTGGATTTCGCCAATGACGTAACCACCAAGGACGTGAAACTGGCCGCCCAAGAAGGGTTCCAGTCGGTTGAGCACATGAAACGGTACACGACGCAGGGCATGGCCCCGGACCAGGGGAAAAGCTCCAACGTTGGTGCGTTGGCGGTGCTGGCCGACGCCACCGGGCGTGGCATCCCGCAGACCGGCACCACCACCTTCCGCCCGCCGTTTGTGCCCGTGTCGATTGCCGCTTTGGGGGCCGGGGCGCGTGGGGACGGATTTGCGCCGCGCCGATTGCTGACCTCGGACGCGCGCTCACGCGCGATGGGCGCCCCGATGATCGAGGCCGGGCTGTGGTTTCGTCCCAGCTATTACCCGCGCGCCGGTGAAACAGATTGGCGCCCGGCCTGCGACCGAGAGGTCAAGACGGTGCGCAACTGTGTCGGCGTGACCGAAGTGGGCACGCTGGGCAAGATCGACGTGCAGGGGCCGGACGCGGGCAGGTTCCTGGATCTGGTTTACACCAACATGATGTCCACGTTGAAGGTGGGGCGGGCGCGCTATGGCTTGATGCTGCGCGAAGACGGGCATGTGATGGATGACGGCACCTGCGCGCGGCTGGGGCAGGATCATTTCCTGATCACCACCACCACCGCCGCTGCCGGGCTGGTCATGCGGCACATGGATTTCGTGCATCAGGCGTTTTGCGCGGATCTGAAAGTGCGGTTCATCTCTGTGACCGAGGCCTGGGCGCAATTCGCCGTGGCGGGGCCGCGCGCGCGTGAGGTACTGGAAACGGTGTGTGAGGTTCCGGACATCCCCTTTATGGGCTGCACGGATCTGGAAATCGGCGGGGTGTCGGGGCGGCTGTTCCGGATCTCGTTCTCGGGCGAGCAAGGGTTTGAGCTGGCGGTGCCGACCCGTTACGGCGCGGCACTCTTTGACCGGCTGTTGGCGGCCACCGAAGCGATTGGCGGCTGTGCATACGGGATGGAGGCGCTGAACGTTCTGCGGATCGAAAAGGGCTTCATCACCCACGCCGAAATCCATGGCCGTGTGTCGGCCGATGATGTTGGCATGGGGCGGATGGTGTCGGCCAAAAAGGACTGCATCGGCAAATCGGCCAGCCAGCGGCCGGGCTTTACCGAACCGGGACGCGAGCAATTGGTGGGGTTGGTGCCCTGTGACCGGGGGGACAGCCTGTCTGCGGGTGCGCATCTGTACAACGAGCACGCCCCGGCAACGCGGGAAAACAACCAGGGCTACGTGACCTCTGTCGCGCCGTCGCCGACATTGGGGCATTGGCTGGGGCTGGGGTTTGTCGCCAACGGGCGCGCGCGGATTGGCGATGTCATCCGGCTGGACGACGGGTTGCGCGGCAAGAAAGTGCCAGTGCGGATCGTTGATCCGGTGTTCTTTGATCCCGAGGGAGGGCGGATGCGTGGCTGATTTGCAAGAAACCGAAGCGGTGTCGGGCCTGCCGGTCACCGAAGGAACGGTGACTCTGTCGTTGATGGATCCGTCGCCCGTGACCTCTGTCGCGCCCTATCCGGGCGCCGATCCGAACAGCGCGTTGGCACCATTGGGGGTGCGCTTTCCGGCACCGGGCGAGGTGTCCGAACACGGCGGTGCGCGGCTGGCGTGGGCGGGGCGCGAAATGGCGTTCTTGATGGGCGCCCCCGCACCTGATGGGCTGGCGGCGCGGGCGGCGCTGACCGATCAAAGCGATGGCTGGGTCTGGGTGCATCTGTCGGGGGCAGATGCGCGTGATGTTCTGGCGCGACTGATGCCGCTGGACGTGCGCGACACGGGTTTGCCAGTCGGCGGGGTCGCGCGGTCTTTGCTGGGACACATGCAAGCGATGATCCTGCGCCCGGCGCCGGACGCATATGAAATCGCGGTCTTCAGGGCGATGGCGGGTACGCTGGCGCATGAGGTCACAGAGGCGATGCGCTCGGTCGCGGCGCGGGCGGCATTGTAAAGGGTCAAGGCGTTTCGAAACGCCTTGGGCGCGCGGACGGGCAGGGCGCGCCTTTGCCTGCCGACGGGGTTTGCCTGGGCGTGTCGCAGACCCGAAAATGGATCGCCCGGCCGGGGCCTGGCGCACCCAAGGCGTTTCGAAACGCCTTGTTACCCCCCCGCCACCAGCAACCGCGTCTGCCAGTCCGCGTTTTTGCGGCGCAAGGGGGCGGGCAGCGGGGCATCGGTAATCACTGTGTCCAGCGCCGCCATCGATGCGATGCGCGCCGGTGCGCTACGGCCCAGTTTCGACAGATCGCTGACCAGCCAGGCCCGTCGAGCTTGCGCGATCAAGGCGCGGCTCACGCCGACCTCGTGGATGTCATAATCCAACACATCCCCCGCCGCATCCAATGCCGAGCAGCCGATTACAGCGATATCGACCTTGAATTGGGCAATCGCGCTTTCCGTCAACGGCCCGGTCAAGCCGCCATCCGAGCGGCGCAGCGCACCGCCGGTCACGATCACCTGGCAGTCGGGGTTTTCCGCCAGAATATTGGCCACGTTCAGATTGTTGGTCACCACCATGAGGCCCGAGTGGCGGCGCAATTCCCGGGCGACGGCTTCGGTTGTGGTGCCGATCGCCAGAAAAAGGGACGCCCCTTGGGGAATTTGCCGCGCGCAGGCCTGGGCGATGGCGCGTTTGGCGTCAGCGTTCAACGCAGCCCGTTCCTGATACCCGATATTCACCGTGCCAGAACGCAGCATCGCACCGCCGTGCACACGCTCCAACTTGCCGGCGGTGTCCAGATCCGCCAGATCGCGGCGAATGGTTTGCGCCGTCACGCCAAAGCGTGCGGCAAGGCCTTCGACCGTCACGCGCCCCTCACGCCGCGCGATGTCCACGATTTCAGGCAGTCGAAACCCTTGCGCCATCTGAGCCCCTGTTTGATACGCCGTATTCGACGGCCAAATTTCCGGTGCAGTTTTGCCGCCTGTTGCACCCAAGGGCAAGGGATCTTGGCCGGTTTGGCGCGGCTGCGACGGCGTTGCACACTCTTGGGTTGTTCGTTTGTTGGAAAAGTGATAGGAAGTACGTGTATCAGTCTACTTCGTTGTTTCTTCCCTTCGTCTCCGGTTCACCGGATCAGGCAGCCCCCGCCGTTCCCCATTGGATCGGCGGGGGCTGTTTGGGTCTTGGGGATCGCGTGTTTGAGGGGAAAATCAACGTGAACCCGGTTTTCCTGCCGGTGATTGCAGGCTAACGTGCGCGCCGACCCAAATTTGCAGGAGCGCCTCATGGCCGAGATCAAAGACCCCGAAAACACCATCCTGATGGAGCTGAAAGGCGGCACCGTCGTTATCGAACTGCTGCCCGACGTTGCGCCGCTTCACAGCGCCCGGATGAAAGAACTGGCGCGCGCCGGATCTTACGACAATGTCGTTTTTCACCGGGTGATCGACGGCTTCATGGCGCAGACCGGCGATGTGGCGAACGGAAATTCGTCGAAGAATTTTGACATCCGTCGCGCCGGCACCGGCGGCTCGGACCTGCCTGATCTGCCGGCAGAATTCTCAGGCGTTCCGCATGACCGGGGCACGTTGGGCGCCGCGCGTTCGCAAAACCCGAATTCCGCCAACAGCCAGTTCTTCGTCAATTTTGGCGACAACCATTTCCTGAATCGGCAATACACGGTTTATGGACGGGTGATTTCGGGCATGGAACATGTTGATGCCATCGTGCGCGGTGAGCCGCCGCACGAGCCGGACATGATGATCAGCGTAAAAGTGGCGGCTGATGTCGACGCGTAATCTACTTGGCGCGATTCTTGCGCTGGCAGTCGTGGGCTTGGCGGCCGCGTGGTGGTTCATGACGTCACGGGGGTCGGCCCCGGATCCCGTGCCAGAGCCGACCGCCGAGGTCACGCCTGAAGATACAGCACCGGTCCCAACCGAAAGCGCCGCCGGCTTTCCCATTTTGGCGATTGACGTGGCGGGCGAAGCAAATGGCACGATTTTCGTGGAACTGCGCCCGGATCTGGCCCCTGAGCATGTCGCCAGGGTGATGTCCCTGGCGGAATCGGGTGCCTACGACGGCGTTGTCTTTCACCGGGTGATCGACGGCTTCATGGCGCAGACCGGCGATGTGCAATATGGCCGGGTGGGCGGCGATACGTCGATGGCAGGTATGGGCGGGTCCGATCTTCCGGACCTGAACGCCGAATTCAGCGATGCGTCGTTTGAGCGGGGTGTGATGGGCATGGCGCGGTCGCGCTCACCCAATTCGGCCAACAGTCAGTTCTTCTTGATGTTCGCACCCGCGACGCATCTGAACGGGCAATACACAGTCGTCGGCGAGATCGCGGACGGGCTGGACGTGCTGGACGCGATCAAACGCGGGCAAGGGGCCAATGGCGCGGTTCGGGGGCAACCTGACTACATGGCGGATGTCTATGTAATCTCGCAGCAATCCGATGTGTCGACCGCCGCTGATACCCCAGCAGCTGCCACGGCAAGCGGCAACTGAAGGATTTGCATTGACGCAAAAACAAAGGCCTGCAGCACGTCTGCGGGCCTTTGTCATGTTCACCTTGGTGGTGACGAATGCGTGAAGCGGGTAACGAACAGATCACAGCAGCGAATGGACCTGTGTTCGCAACAAACCGGGTGGGGAGGCTCTGATGCGCATTCTGATGACAGTCCTGTTGGTACTGATGCCCTTGATGGCCGTTTCGCAAACCATACCGCGCGATTGGCAACGAGAGTTCCCAATTGGTGATTTCACCCGCGCGATCATCGACATCTCTGAAATTCGGTCCGGCGGGCCGCCGCGCGATGGTATCCCGGCGCTGCAAGATCCGCTGATGGTGGTGCAAAGCCAAGAGGATGCACTGGATCCGCGTGAGCCGGTGTTGGTTCTGGCCTTGCCAGGCCGGACGGCGCGCGCCTATCCGCTGCGCTATCTGACCTGGCATGAGATCGTGAATGACCGGGTTGGAGAGATGCCGGTGGCCATCACGTTCTGCCCGCTGTGCAACACGGCAATGGTGTTTGACCGCCGGCTGAACGGGCAGGAACTGACGTTTGGGGTTTCGGGGCGTTTGCGCAATTCAGACATGATCATGTATGACGCCGAAACCGAAAGCTGGTGGCAGCAGGCGCTGGGGCAGGCGGTGGTTGGCACTCTGGCCGGTGCGCACCTGGATCAGTTGGTCTCGTGGACGCTGTCGTGGGCGGAATTTCGGTCTGAATATCCCCAAGGCCAGGTGATGATCGAACCCGCTGGATCGCGCCCTTATGGGACCAACCCCTATGTCGGCTATGACACGATGAACCGCCCGTTCTTGTATAACGGGGAAAACCCGCCGCATGATATCTCGCCCTTGGCCCGTGTGGTGCGGGTCGGCGATCGGGCCTGGCCGCTGGAACGGATCCGTGCAGCGGGGTCCCTGACCGAAGACGGGGTAACGATCAGTTGGGTAGAGGGTCAGGCCAGTGCGCTCGATACCCGTCAGATCAGCGACGGACGAGAGGTTGGATCGGTGCGCGTCGTGGATGCCGATGGCGCGCCGCTTGTCCATGACATGCCATTTGCCTTTGCCTTTCATGCCTTTCACCCGGAAGGGCGCTGGATGATCGGCGAATAGACGAAACTGACCAGCGCAAACAGGCCGATGACGGCGGGCAAACACACGGCGGGGGCTTTATTTCCCCGCCGTTCTGCGTCATATGTCAGCCAGACAAAACCCTTGGGGCATTCACATGAACTTTCTTCTTCGCATGCTGACGTGGTGGAACGGCCAGACGCTGGGCACCCAGTTGTTTACATGGCGCAAAGGCACCAAAGTTGGCGAGGATGATCAGGGCAACATCTTCTATCAGGCGGATGGCGGAAAGCGCCGCTGGGTGATCTATAACGGTGAGATCGAGGCCAGCAAGATCAGCCCCGATTGGCACGGCTGGTTGCATTTCACCTGGGATGATACGCCCGTTGACCGGCCGATGGTGCACAAAGCCTGGGAACAGCCGCATCAGGAAAACCTGACCGGCACGGCTGCGGCCTATGTGCCTGCGGGCTCCATGCGCCGGATCAACCCGGTTGAGCGGCGCGATTACGAAGCCTGGCAACCCGAATAAGGCGCTGGCAATGGCCTATCGTCCGTGGGAAGTGGCGCTCGGCGCGGTGGTGATGATCGCCGCCGCTGTCTTTGTGGTCTTTGCACTGCGCACCACTGGCACGACCCTGACCCAAGCGCAGGCCTATCCGCTGCATGCCACCTTCCGGTCTGCCGAAGGGGTGCAACACGGCACTGAGGTGCGGCTGGCGGGCGTGAAGATCGGCACCGTGTCGGATCTCACGCTGGATCCGCTGACGTTTCGCGCGCAAATGACGATCATGGTTGATCAGGGGTTGGATTTGCCGCTGGACAGCACCATCCAGGTGGCGTCCGAGGGGCTTTTGGGGGGCACGTTCATCGAAATTCTGCCCGGCGGCGATCTGGATAATCTGGCGGCTGGTGACAGCTTTCAAGATACCCAAAGCGCGGTCAGCCTGATCACGCTCTTGCTGCGGGTTTTCACGGGCTCGGACACGTCCGGGGCCACGCAATGAGCCGGGCAACGCTGACCGCACTGGCCGCAGGCGCACTGATGAGCGTTTTGGCGACCGGGCCGGTGGCAGCGCAGTCCGCTTGGCAACCCTTGCGTCCCACGCTCGAATCACAGCCTCGTCGCCAGCCATCGCCCGACTTGTCTTCGGGCACTCAGGCCAGTTTGCGCGCCCTCGACAAGATGTCTGGCTCGGTCCAAATACTAACACTGAACGTTGGCGACACCGTGACATTCGGGCGGCTGTCCGTGACCTTGCAGGCCTGCCGGTTCCCGACTGACAACCCCTCCGCCGACGCGTATTCGTTTCTGGAAATCCGCGACGCGACACGCGATGAAATGCTGTTTCGCGGCTGGATGATCGCCTCCAGCCCGGCGCTGAGCGCGTTGGACCACCCACGGTATGACATCTGGGCGCTGCATTGCACCAACGGTGACGGATAAACGCCCCTAGATTGGGGCGCAGGCGGTTTGCATCCAGATCTGCGCGGCGGGGCTGACCAGCGGCCCGATGTCCGCAAGCACACGCGCGTGATAGGCGTTCAGCCAAGCGATTTCATCTTCCGTCAACATTTCAGCCAGGATCAGCCGTGTATCGATCGGGCAAAGCGTGAGGGTTTCGAAATCCAACCACGGACGATTTTCCCCCAAGGGGGCCGCCGTCTGAACGATGATCAAATTCTCGATCCGGATGCCAAACGCCCCGGCGCGGTAATATCCCGGTTCATTGGACAGGATCATCCCCGGCTCCAACGGCAAGGTTGATACCCGCGACAGCCTTATCGGCCCTTCGTGCACACTCAGCGCGGCGCCGACACCGTGGCCTGTGCCATGGTCAAAATCCAACCCGTCCAGCCACAACGGAAACCGCGCCAATGCATCCAGATGGGCGCCAGCCACCCCCCGCGGAAAGCGCGCGCGAGAGACGGCGATCATGCCTTGCAGCACGCGGGTATAGGCCGCGCGCCGGTTGCGGGCGACAGTGCCGACAGGCAAGGTGCGGGTGATATCGGTGGTGCCATCGGGGTATTGACCGCCCGAATCAATCAAGAACAGATCGCCGTCCTTCAGCGGGCGGTTCGTGCCCTCGGTCACGCGGTAGTGGTTGATCGCGGCATTTGGTCCGGTTGAACTGATGCTGTCAAAGCTTAGATCCAGCAACTGCCCGGTTGCAGCGCGGAAGCTTTCCAGCTGCTTTGCCATGTCGATTTCGGTCAGCGCGGTCAATTCCTGAGCGTCATACCAGGCCAGGAATTCGACCATTGCGGCCCCGTCCCGGCGATGCGCGGCACGCATGCCGTCCAACTCGGCGGGGTTTTTGCGGGCCTTGGCCAGCAGACAGGGATCGCCGTGGCCCACGCCATGTGCCAGCGCCGATGCCACCGCAACGGGCGCGGTCGCAGGGTCATATCCAGTGGCACCGTTCAGCGCATGCAATGCGGGTTCCAAATCCCCGACGGGATGGCAGGTAACGCCGTCGGGCACGCCAACGCCGCGCAGTTTGGCGGGATCAATGAACAGGTCCAGCCGCGCGTCATCGTGCAAGATTGCGAAGCCCTGAACCACCGGGTTGCGGATGATGTCCGCGCCGCGCCAGTTCATCAGCCAGGCCAGACTGTCAGCCAGGGTGATCACCGTGGCTGCCAGCCCCGAGGCGCGCAGGCCAGCCGCCAGATCGGCGCGTTTGTCGGCGGCACTGCGCCCCGCCAGATCCAGCGGGTGTTCGCGCACCGCGCCGCAGGCAGGGGCGGGCAGGGGCGTTCGAATGGCATCCACCGGGTTGTCGTCCAACGCCGTCAGGGTGAGGCCGCTGCCGGTCAACCCTTCGGTGATCTTGCCGATTTCGTCGGGTGTATGCAGCCAAGGATCAAAACCGATCACCGCGCCGCCCGCAGCGTGGTCACGCAGCCAATCGGCGGCGGGCGTGGCGGGCCAGGCGACTGGCTCAAAGTGGTCAAGCGCGATCTGATCGCGCACTTGCAACGTATAGCGCCCGTCGATGAACACACCTGCGGCGTCCGGCAGCACAATGCAAAACCCGGCCGAGCCGGTGAAGCCCGTCAGCCAGGCCAGCCGTTCGTCACGCGGGCTGACGTATTCACCTTGATGGGCATCAGACCGTGGCACCAGAAAGCCAGCGATTCCACGTGCCGCCAGCTCGGCCCGCAGTGCCGCCAATCGGGGCGGGCCCTGATCGGGTGACGTGGTGGCGGTGTAGGTCTGGAGCATGTGCGGGTCCCCCGGTGAATTTCGGTCAGATGGTATTCGGCGCACGGTGACACCGCTGTGCCGGGGTTTCAATGGCTTGCGGCGTGCACACGCCGTCCATTTCGCGGGTTGAACCTGTGCCGCTCGTCGCCGTAGCGTATGCCGGATCCAAAGGGGACACAGATGGTGGAACGGGCACAAGTCACACTGGTCACAGGGGGCGCGCGCGGGATTGGTGCGGCCGCCGTCGCGAACTTGCGTGCCGCCGGGCACCGCGTGGTGTTCACCTATGTGCCTGGGTTTGACGGCGATCCGAGCGATGACGACGCCTATCCGCTGGATTTGCGTGATACCGCGTCGATTGCCGCGTTGTTTGAGGCGATAGAGCGGCGCTTTGGCGGGCTTGATGTGCTGGTGAACAACGCTGCGGTCGGGTCAGCCACCGTTGCCGGGTTTTCGGCGGACCCGGTTCAACAAGATGCGCTGATGATGCAGATCAACGCTGTGGGCACGCTGGCCATGTGCCGGGGGTTTCTGACCCTGACGGGCACCGACCACCCCGGCCCGCGCAAGATCATCAATGTCTCGTCGGTTGGTGGCGGGATCGGTGTATTTCCGGGGTTCGCACTGTCGGATGGTATGAGCAAGGCCGCTGTCGCCCATCTGACACGCCAACTGGCGGCGGAACAGATCGGCGCGGGCGTGGACGTTTTTGCGTTGTGCCCGGGTGCGACAAATACGGCCATGTTCCGGGCCTCTACGCTGGATCCAATGACACCAGCCCAACGCGCGGCCTTCATCGCCGGGTTGCCAAAGGGCAGGTTGATCGAGCCTGATGAAATCGCGATCCTGATCGGCTTTCTGGCCAACCCGCAGTCAACCCTACTGCATGGCGCGGTGATCGACGCGTCCATGGGGCTGGGGGTGCGACCGGGGCTGATCACCGAAGCCGGGCACTGACACCCTTACCTGACTGGATGCGAACGGGACGCACGCCAGACGCTGGGCGCCGGATTTGACCATGGTCAGGACGGATTGCCACGGCGCGCGGGTTCGTCCAGCTGCTACCTCAAACTGGCGCAACCCAACGCGTCAGGGGTATCCGCCATGCGCTCCAAATGCTGCGCAATCGGGGTTTGCAAAAGCGCGACAAAGTCAGTCTGGAATTGGGCAAAAGCTTCGGCACGTGTCTGCCCTTCAGGCAACGGGATGTCAGGGTTTTGCAGACGTTCGAGGCGCTGCGTGAGGGCCGCGAACCGCAACAACCCGGCGTGCAATTCGTCCGTCGAAAACGGCGCCAAGGCCGCAATCAAAGGGCCGCGCCCGTCGCTGATCTGATGCGTAAAGCAGTCAAAAAAGCGCACCTGGCTGAGGCTTTGGCGCAAAACCAGCATCAACGCGATGTCGGGGGCGGGGTCCGAAACACGGGTGTAGGTGCTGGTATTGGTCCACATGTCAGTTTGCGGCGGTATGGGGAAACGCTCGCTTTCCAGAACAAGCGTGTCGCCGTTGCGCAAAAATTGCCCGGTGCTGTCAAAGTGATTGAGCCGTGCCAGCACATACAACTCATTCGAGCGGCGGAATTGCACCCGGTCGCCGGCATAATGAACCGGGTTGTCAAACGTATCGGGCATGAAATACCCGCCGGTGCGAACCGTCAGCACCGCCTGCGCGACCAGTCCGACATAGGCACCCTGTTCGTCGAACGGGATGCCCGAGCGGCCGGGCAAATTGGCTTTGTACCAAAACTGTTGAACCAGCACCGTGCCCGCCTGCGGACCCTCAGAGATACGCAAAACTTCCTGACCGGCGGTCATCGCCCCGGTCAAGGGCACCGCGACATCATCCCCCAGCCACGTGCCGACCAGGCTTGCGGTGTCATCAACCGGGTCAGCCTGCACGGCAGCCGCAATGTTCAGCGTCAGTGCCGCAAGATGATTTTCAACGCAGTAATCTTCATCATCTTCGGTGATCGCCTCTATTGGCGTGACATGCAGACCCGCCAGAAGGGCGGCGCAGTCCACCGCAGCGGCGGGCAGCGGCAGGCCCAAAAGGGCGGCGAAGGGCAGGGCGTATCGCAAGGCAGGTTTCATACATCGGATCCTAACGACCCTGGATGCGCCCTGTCTACCGCCCCATCATGGCGGCCATGCCCATCACCCGGGCCCGCGCACGCGGGTCGGTGTCGAACAGCGCGGCCAGTTGTTCGGTCATCGCGCCGGCCAGTTGTTCGACGTCGGTGATGGTCACGGCGCGTTCGTAATAGCGTGTCACATCATGGCCGATGCCGATCGCCAGCAGTTCCACCGCCTTGCGCTTTTCAATCATCGAGATGACGTCCCGCAGGTGCTTTTCCAGGAAGTTCGCGGCGTTGACCGACAGGGTGCTGTCATCAACCGGCGCACCATCCGAAATCACCATCAGAATTTTGCGCTGCTCGCGCCGCGCCAGCATTCGACGGTGGGCCCATTCCAGCGCCTCGCCGTCGATGTTTTCCTTCAACAGGCCTTCTTTCATCATCAGGCCCAGATTGTCGCGCGTGCGGCGCATCGGCGCGTCGGCTTGTTTGTAGATGATGTGGCGCAGATCGTTCAGGCGGCCGGGCGATTGCGTGCGCCCTTCGGCCAGCCATTTTTCGCGGCTTTGGCCACCTTTCCACGCGCGGGTGGTGAAACCCAGGATTTCGACCTTCACCTGGCAGCGTTCCAACGTGCGGGCCAGAACATCGGCGCAAATTGCGGCAATGCTGATCGGGCGGCCGCGCATGGAGCCGGAATTGTCCAACAGCAACGTCACCACGGTATCGCGGAATTCGGTGTCTTTTTCCCATTTGAACGACAAGGGCATCGTCGGATTGGCAACCACGCGCGCCAAGCGCCCTGCGTCCAGAATGCCTTCTTCCTTGTCAAATTCCCAACTGCGGTTTTGTTGCGCCTGAAGGCGGCGTTGCAGTTTGTTGGCCAAACGGCTGACAGCCCCCTTCAACGGGTCAAGCTGCTGATCCAGATAGGCGCGCAGGCGTTCAAGCTCAGCCGGCTCTGCCAGGTCTTCGGCAGCGATTTCCTCATCGAATTCCGTGGTGTAGACGGCGTAATTGGGATCAGCGTCCGAATGCGGTGACGGCTCGGGCGGCTCCGGCGGGGCCTCGGCCTGGGGCATATCGGTGTCATCCGACATGTCGTCCTCGGCGTTTTCGTCCATCACGACTTCGGTTTCGGCGCTTTCTTCCTGCGGCCCGTCTTCGTCGGTTTCGGTCTCTTCCTGCTCGGCGGACTCGTCACCGGTGCTATCGGGATCGTCCGAAGCCTCCTCTTGGTCTTCCTCGGTGCCCTCGTCCTCGTCGCCCATCTCGTCAGGGTCATCGCCCAACTGGTCGCCGTAGCCCAGATCCTGGATCACGCGACGGGCGAACCGGGCAAAAGCGGCCTGATCGTTCAGCACGTGGTCCAGGTTTTCCAGCGTCTCGCCGGCCTGTTCCTCGAAAAACGGACGCCACAGATCGGCGACGGTATCGGCCCCGCGTGGCAGGTCACGCCCGGTGGCCATTTGCCGGATCAACAGACCGGCGGCTACCGACAGCGGCGCTTCGGTCTGGCTGCGAATCTGCGAATAGCCCTTGCGCTCTGCATCGTGGGCGATGCGCGCGTCGATATTGCCCGCCGTGCCCGGCATGTGCTGGGCGCCCACGGCTTCGCAACGCGCGGTCTCCATCGCCTCATAGAGATCGCGCGCCATTTCGCCCTGTGGCTGATAGCGGGCATGGGTGCCCTCATTGTGAAACCGCCGTTTGAGCGCAAATCCGTCCGCCGTGCCACGCGCCAGCAGCACTTCGTCACGGGTCATGCGGCGCGTCACCTGTGGCAAACGCATCGCGTCCTTGGTCATCCCCGGCGGATCGACCGTAAAGCTGACCGCGACCTCGGCATCATCGGCCAGCACGCGCGTCGCGTCGCTGAGCGCCTTTTTGAAGGGATCGGCGGGGTTGTCGGATGACTTGTTCATTCCGTGTTTATGCACGCCTCCTTGGGTGGCGAAAAGGGGGGAAATCATGCGCACGTCACGTCATGGTCGCTGGATCGGCACCCGATGGGCAGAGTTAATGATAGAGCGCTTCGCAGGCCGTTGGAAAATAGCCGTCCGTCAGGTCCGTCAGCGCAAATGGCGCGGGCGCGAAATGGAGTGTTTGCTGCGTTTCCGGGGCATCAAGAGGCGTGTCGCTGTCTCGGATTTCGCCTGTTCCGGGCCCTTGGCTCAGGCGCACCTCGCCGGTCAGCAGGTTCACGTCGCAACTGCCCCAGTGTTCGGGGTCCAACCGGTCATAGTAGTCGTGGGAATACCCCGTCACCATCAAACCGCCGTTTCGAAAGGCGACGGTGACGCGGGCCATCCAGGGCGTCGGGCCGTGACCGGTTTGTTCGGATGTCATGGCAAAGCTGGTGTCGGTCAGGGCCTCCAACCCCGGAGCCTGGCCGATCCACGAGCCGAAATACACGGCGCCGGGAATTGTCAGAACGGGGTGCGGCCCATCTGCGCCGCCCATTCGGATGTGCACGTCGGCCGAGTGTTCGGAGCCCCGCGTCAACCAGACGGCATCCGGCGCGGCATCCTGGTTCCAATCCAAAACCAGCGCGGCGACGGGGGGCACGGTGGTGTCCTGAGCCTGGCCAGGAAGGGGCGCAAGTAGCGCGAGCAGCAAAGCGGATAATGTGAAGCGCATGATACCCTCGATGTTGAACACCGCCTTTTTTCGGGCGCTGGTGACTTGGGCGGTCGGCGGGTCAATGAAACCCGATCCCGGTTGCGCCGCGCAATTGCAGGCCAAGGTTCTGGCACGATTGTGCGATCTGGCCCAAGGGATCCTGCGGCTGCGCCAACGCGGTTGAGATCCAAAGCTGAAGCCGCTCATCGGTCGCCCGGGTGCGATGCCGGCGGGCCTGCTCGGGCTCCAGGACGTCCGCGGCAAGCAGGTAATCAGCGGCAAGAGCGGTGTAATGTTCGGCGGTGTCTTGTGAGGTGGACTGATCTGCCTGATGCCAGAAATAGCCAGCGCAGTCCGCCGCGTGTTCGGCCACCGTGACCTGCCAGGCCAGGGCCGGATAAGCCGGGGCTAACAGCGTCAGGGCAAGAAGAGGGGCACGAAACATGCGGCCAACATAGCACAGAGCGCGGCACTATGCGCCTGAACCGCCCACGCTCGCGCCAATGTGTAGGGTGCGTGCTTGCACGCACCGCCCTTGAACCAGGGTGCGTGCAAGCACGCACCCTACTGGCCAGAAACGACCCGTCAGCCCAGGCTGGTCGACGCGGCGCTTTCCGGCAGTTCTTCGCCAAAACAGCGCTGATAGAACTCGGCCACCGTCTGGCGCTCCAACTCGTCACATTTGTTCAGGAACGTCAGCCGGAACGAATAGCCGACATCGCGGAAGATCCGGGCGTTTTCCGCCCAGTTGATCACCGTGCGCGGGCTCATCACCGTGCTCAACTGGCCTTTGACGAACGCCGTGCGCGTCAGGTCTGCGACCGTGACCATCTGCGCGATCTGCTTGCGCCCCTCCGCCGTGTTGTAATGCGGGTTCTTGGCCAGCACGATGGCGCTTTCGGCGTCATGGCTCAGATAATTCAGCGTGGCCACCAATGACCAACGGTCCATCTGCGCCTGGTTGATCTGCTGCACCCCGTGGTACAGCCCGGTCGTATCCCCCAGGCCGACGGTGTTCGCGGTGGCGAACAGCCGGAACGACGGGTGCGGGGTGATGATCTCATTCTGGTCCAGCAGCGTCAGCTTGCCGTCATGCTCCAACACCCGTTGGATGACAAACATCACGTCGGCGCGGCCGGCGTCGTATTCGTCGAACACGATGGCACACGGATTGCGCAGCGCCCAGGGCAGAATGCCCTCGTGGAATTCGGTGACCTGCTTGCCGTCGCGCAGCTTGATCGCGTCCTTGCCGATCAGGTCGATCCGGCTGATGTGGCTGTCCAGGTTGACGCGCACGGTGGGCCAGTTCAGCCGCGCGGCGACTTGTTCGATATGGGTGGATTTGCCGGTGCCGTGATACCCTTGGATCATCACCCGGCGGTTGTACATGAAGCCCGCCAGAATCGCCAACGTGGTGTCCGGGTCGAATTTGTAAGTCGTATCCAGATCCGGCACGCGGTCAGTGCGTTCGGCAAACGCTTTGACCTGCATATCGCTATCAATGCCAAAAACCTCCCGAACAGAGATTTCCTCGGTGGGTTTCGCAGGGGTGTCGAGCATCAGTATAGCCTTTGTTGCCAGGTTTCGGGCGCCAAGCGCATCAGCCCCGTTTTGTGGAGTATTCCGCCGCTGACCGCAAGGGTTGCCGGACAGGGACCTGGGCGCTCCGTTGCGTCGCACCGGGGCGGCCCGCGTCACCGCGCGCAGTGTGGTGTTACCGGGCAGGTTTGGGCCCTGAAGTCCTGCAGCAGTTGGTCAAGTGGGGCTGATGCCCCCCAATCGGTCAGATCGCTGCACAGATAGGTCGCATGTGGGGCCAGTTGGTCGGCAAAGGTTTCGGCCCAGCCGTCTGCGGTGGTCAACATCTGTTCCGCCGAATACAGCAAGTGATCGACAAACGCACCGTAGGCCGCACCCTGTTCGGATGCCATCAGCGCACAGGCGTCAACGGGATCATTGAACGCGGGATGCTCAACCGACAAAACCAGATGCGCGCGGTAGGCGTCTCTTGCGGATTGGGCGCGTTGAACGGCGTCGGCTGCATCAAGTTGAAGCTTGACGCCGATCAATGCAATTGCGGCCACCAGCGCGGTGACAACCGCCGCGCCGGCCTCAATCACCGGCGCATGCCTGCGCAGCCATGTCATGCCGCGGGCACCTGTTGCGTCGCGCAGTGAATGCCGCCCCCCAGTTCGCCCAACGGATCGGTGTTCAAGGCGATCACCTCGCGCCCCGGGTAATGGCGGCGCAGGGCGTCTACGGCCGCCGCATCGGCCTGCCGGTCGCCAAATTGGGCTGCAATGACGGCCCCATTGCAAACGTAGTAATTGGCGTAAGAGGCCACGAAATCAATGTTTTGAACGCGCCGATTGCGTGGTTCTGCGATCACGTCGACCTCCAGCCCTGCGGCCACCAAGGCGGCATGGGTTTGCCGTGCCGCGGTGTGAAACGGATCGTCTGGGTCGGGCTGCGGGGGCAAGTTGATCAGCACGCGCCCGGGCCCGGTGAACCGCGCCAGCGAATCGATGTGGTAGTCCGTGATATCCAGATCCTGAACACCGGGTGTCCAGATCATCCGCTCGGCCCCGTAAGCGGCCAGAAGGCGGGCTTCGATTTGCGCGCGGCTCAGCCCCGGATTGCGATCGGGCTCCACCCAAGAACTTTCATGCGCCAGCAACAGCCCAACGCCATCGTGTTCAACCCCACCGGATTCGCCGACAACACCGGACGCTATCACCGGCACGCCGAACCGTTCGGCCACCCGCGCGGCGATACGCGCATCGTGGCGGTGCACCTGTGCGCCGCCCCAGCCATCGAATTGCAGATGGCTGACCACGCGGTCAGCGCCGCGAAAAGCAAACAGTGGCCCGGCATCACGGCACCACAGGTCCTCGGTCGGAATGTCCCAAAGCTGCACATCTTCGGACATCAACCGACGAATGCGGCGGTGATGCGCGGCCCCGGCCAGCAAGATCACCGGCTCGAACGCCGCAATCGTGTTGGCGATGGTGGCAATGGTGCGTTGGGTGTCGTCCAGAAAATCGGGCTCATCATACACGGCGCGGCTGTTGGGCCACATCATCAGCGTGGCCTCATGACGCGCGTCTTCGGCGGGGACGTGCAGCGCAGCACCTGAGGCGTGCAGGTGCCCTGCGGACAGGGAGCACGCCATGGCCGCACCGCCGGCCAGAACCTGCCGGCGCGTAGAGACCTGGGGGCGCGCAGAGACTTTTGGGCGCGCAGTGACCTGGGGGGGGCGGCGATTGGCCATTTTACAACACTCCAGAAACCAACGGGGTTCTCCCGATACCATATGCCAGCTTCAGGCTCTCACAGGCGTATCGGTTGCGCAAGACTGGCCCGTTGCGCCACCTGTGGGGGCACGGTAGGGTTTGCGCCAACCGGCAGACCGGACAGCACAACAGACCGAACAGGGGCAACACGGCATGAGCGGATTATTGGCACTTTTGGATGACGTAGCGGGTATTGCCAAAGTTGCCGCAGCCAGCGTCGATGACATTGCCGGGCAGGCCGCCAAAGCCGGTGCCAAAGCGGCGGGTGCGGTGATCGACGATGCGGCGGTCACGCCCAAGTATGTGCAGGGATTTGCCCCGGCACGCGAATTGCCGATTGTCGGAAAAATCGCGCTGGGATCGATCCGCAACAAATTGCTGATCTTGTTACCGGCGGCGCTGATCCTGTCATATTTCGCGCCGTGGCTGATCGTGCCGTTGCTGATGCTGGGCGGCTCGTATTTGTGTTTTGAGGGGGCTGAGAAGGTTTATCATCTGTTCCGACCCCATGCGCCTTATGCTGACGGACAGCCGCGCCGCGATGCCGACCCGGTCCATCTTGAGCGCCAGAAAGTGGCCGGGGCGATCAAGACCGATTTCATCTTGTCGGCGGAAATCATGACCATCGCGCTGGCCGCTTTGCCAGATGAGGGGCAAAGCATCTGGACCCTGACGGCTGTCCTGGCCGTTGTCGCCGTTGGGATCACGGCGGCGGTTTACGGCAGCGTGGCCCTGATCGTCAAAGCTGATGACGTCGGTCTGTGGCTGGCGAGGTCCGGACGCATGGGGGTTACCCAGGCGTTCGGGCGCGGGATCGTGGCGGTGATGCCCGGATTTCTGAAGCTGCTGCTGATCGTTGGCACAGCGGCGATGATCTGGGTCGGCGGTTCGATCATCGTACACGGGTTGCACGAATTGGGTTGGCATCTGCCGTTTGAGTGGATCCACACCCAAGCCGTTACGGTCTCTGCCATGGTGGGGGGGGCCACGGGGTTTGTTGAATGGGCGGTGACAGCGTTCTTTGACGGTGTGCTGGGGCTGGTTTATGGATTGTTGCTGATCCCCTTGGTGGCGCGGGTGATTGACCCGGCTATTCATGCCGTCACGGGCAAGGGCAGCGAGGCGGCGCACTGAGGGGCGCCGACTGGCAATTGCCGAAATAGGTTTTGCCTCAGCGCATTGCAGATGATTGAGTGACCCCTGACACAAACAGGGGCAAGGGCAGGGGAAGACCAGATGTGCTGGACGATGGGTGTTTCTGCGGCAATGGTCGCCTTGGGCGGAACTGCAACCGTGGTGACAGCGCGGCGCGGCGATGCGCCGGCGATCCCGATGACGTTGGGATATTTCACGGCAATGGAGGCGCTTCAGGTTGCCGGCTACGCCGTCATCGATTCCTGTGACAGCCCGGTCAATCAGACCGTTACCTTGTTGTCGATGTTGCACATCGTCTTTCAACCCCTGGTGATCAACGCCTTCGCCATGGAATTGGTGGCAAAGCCGGTCAGCCTGCGGATGAAAAGCCTGGTGTTCACACTGTGCGCGCTGTCGTCCATCCTGATGTTGTTGCAGCTTTATCCTTTCGAGTGGGCAGGCGGGTGCGCGCCCGGATCGAACCTGTGTGCCGAGCGGATGTGCACCGTGTCAGGCGATTGGCATCAGGCCTGGGATGTGCCGTATAACGGGTTGATGGTGTCCATCGATGCGATGATAGGGTTGAACTGGGGCTTCCCCAGTTACATCCTGGTGACATTCCTGTTGCCGTTGCTCTACGGCGCATGGCGATTGGTGTTGTTCCACGTTTTGGCAGGGCCGCTTTTGGCCGGGCAACTGACCACCAATCCCAACGAAATCCCGGCCATCTGGTGCCTGTTTTCGATTGCCATCGTGATGATCGCGCTCAGTCCGGCCATTCGCCGCCGGTTTACCGGCCCAACCCCGGCCGCGTGACGCTTTGCGGGGCTTGTCAAACGGCGCCGCTGACGCGGCACCCCTTGTGAGCGCCGCCTTTGCGGCGGCGCGGAGGGCGGGGGCGCTGCCCCCAATTGGCCTGACGGCCAAGTCCCCCGGGATATTTGAAGCACAAAGATGGGCCGTCTGCGGCGCTATTCGCGAAAACTGCGGCTTTCCTTGATCTGATCCCACGCCCAAACGACTTCTTGCAGACGCTCTTCATCTGCGCGGTTGCCGCCGTTACGATCTGGGTGCAGATCCTTCACCAAGCCTTTGTATTGCTTGCGAATTTCGCTGCGTGTCCAGGTGTCGCGCGCATCGAGGATTTCCAGCGCCTTGCGCTCTGTGCTGGGCAGGCGTCTGGTGGCGGTGTTGCGGCGCCCGCCGTCACCACGCTTTTTGGTGGCCTTGTCGCCCAGCACCTGATGCGGATCGTCAATGCCGTGGCGTGCCCAGCCCTTGGCCTCTCGTGCGGCGCTGCCGAAGGGCTGCGTGGCCCGGCCCCAGACGCGCTGTTGTTCCATGGTGCCTTGCATCTCGGCCTCGGTCTGGCCGTCGAAGAAATTCCATTTCAGATTGTATTCGCGCACATGGTCCCTGCAGAACCACAGGTATTCATCCAGTTGATCGCGTGATCTTGGCGCCCGGTATTGGCCGGTTTCCCGGCAGCCCGGATGCTGACAACCGCGGGCCGATGTTTCGACAGCACCAGACATCCCGCGTCGACCACGGGACTTCTTTTTCTTGTCGGTTGACGCGCGCATGTCGAAATTGAAAGGGTCGCCGCTCATCGTACCTCTGACGCTGTAGGTCTGCTATGGATGCCCGGCGGCTGGGTGAGCCTGTCGCCCCGCCGCGAGTCGAGGGCGTGAGTGTAATGGTTTTGGCGGCCAAAAGGAAAGGGCAGATCGACCGGGTCCACCGGGGTGATCCGGTGGCTGGGCGGCGTGTGCCCGGGCAGGGAGCGGCTTGAAATGCGCCGTCAGCTGTCTTCGGAGTGCGGTGCCGGGGGGCGTAGCACCGGCTCTGGGCGCGCGCCGTCCGGGCGTGTCAGCGGCGCGGCGCGGAACAACGGTTCCTGACGTGCGGCGCGGCTTGCGCGGGCCGGGGCGGGCGGTTCTGCTGGCTGGTAGGCGCTTTCGTCTGCGTGGTCTGCCGGCGCGTCATAGTCATACGCGTTGGGGGCGTCATACGCGGGGGGTTCCGGTGCGGGGGGTTCCGGTGCGTGGGGCTGTGCGGCTGGGTCCACATAGGCGGCTGTATCGTAGTCCGCCTGCGCCGGTTCCATGGCCGACATCTGCCCGTGTTCCAGGTCTTGCGCCGCTGCAAGGGCGGCGCCGGCGTCCGGGCGGGTGGCCCCCATCACGCGCGCAAAGACCATCACGGTTTGGGTGGTGGTTTTGAGCCCGCCAAGCCCTTTGCGGACCTCACAGGTCAGCGTTTCGGTGCGCTGAAACTGCCAACCGCCCGCTGCCTGTGCATTGATATGTTCGGCCAACGTATGGGCGAACCTGTCGGCGGCGGTTTTCAGCCCTTTGACCTTGGCTGCGCGCACCGGCGCTGGGACGACTTTGTATTCATACATCGGGCTCATCCGGATTTGATTTGCCGCCTTTTGCGGGAATTCGGCGCTTTTTGCAAGCCACTGCCACAGCGGCTTTTGTCGGACTCAGGTGCGCCGGACACGTGGTGGGCACAAGCTTTTGATTGATCGATCGCGAAATGCAATGCTAGCTTTGGCCCGTAAATTGATCGGAGGATTTGAGATGTTAGACTTTAGAGCCCAGGTTATTGCCCTGACCGCGGCAACTGCGCTGGCGTTGCCTGCCGCCGCGCAGGTGCCATTGGGCGGCATGATCACCGGGGCCGATTTTGACCGCGTGTTGGAAATCGCCGCAGCATATGGCCCCGTTGAGCGGCGTGAAGACGAGGACGGGCGTTGGATTCGCGGCGAGATGGATGATGTCGTGTATTCGATTTCGTTCATGAATTGCGACGACAACAATCTGAACTGCACGTCGATCCAGTTCCGCGCGTGGTGGGAGTCAAATGGTGCGCACAGCATGGAGGCCGTGAACCAGTGGAACCGTGACCGGCGGTTCTCGGCGGCGTATCTGGATTCTCGTGACAACGCGACGATCGAATTTGACGTGAATCTTGCCGGGGGCGTCACGGCGGTCAATTTTGACGATACGGTGCAATGGTGGCAAGCCGTATTGGGCCAATTTACCGACATGGTGGTCAATCCGGGGTTTGAAGCGGCGCGCAGTGGTGGAACAAGCGGGTCTGCGGGGGGCTCATCGGGAAGTTCGTCTGGTGGATCCACTGGCGGCTCAACAGGCGGCTCAACGGGCGGCACGACCCCTTCAAAGTAACGATTCGGCCAAGTTATGAGCCGAGCTGAAACGAGGGGATGCCCGGCAGGGCATCCCTTTTCATTTGGCAGCCCGTCATGTTCCGTGTGCACATTGCGGCAAACCGCGCGTGAAAGCTGCGATTTCAGCGCGCCGTGACGGTGTGCGCAGTGGTGGCCAATCCGCAGCGATGCCGCCTGATGCGCGCGTCAGCACGCCATCCCGCGTGATCGCGGCGTTGGCAACGCGCACGGCACAGGCCAGGTTTGTCGCGCCGTCATAAAGCCCGCCGTCCCCCAGCGCACAGTCATGCGCGCGCGCCGTACCGGGCGAGATTTGCAGCAATCCCCGATAGCGCCCGCCCGCCCCAGAGGCGCGGGGGTTCCAGGTGCTTTCGAACCGCGCCAACCCAGAGAAGAAGGCGACATAGAACGCAGCGCGCTGCGCAGGTGTCGCGGTGGTGTAGCCCGGGCAATAATCTTGAACATCCTCTGGCACCATTGCCAGCATGGCGGCGCCGTCGGTTTGCAGCGCCTCCATCATGGCGGTGGTCCAGGCTGTGGCCTCGGGGCGGTGGTCCCAGCGGGTGGCGACCGCGGCGGGGACAGTGGCCGGCGCCTGCACTTGGGCACGGACCGGGGCAAGGCAGGCGGGCAGGGCAAGGCCCAGCAACAGCGCCAGGGCCAGGTTGATGCGATAGGTGATGCGGCGGCGCGTGGGGCCTGTGATGGGTCTGTAAATCATGGGGAACAGGTGGCGCTTGCCCTGACCAATCGCAACTCACACGGGCGTGTATGCGCGAAACCCCGCGCGGCGGAATTTCGCTGATGGCGCGGGGCTGACCTTTGCCGAGCTGACCCCGGCAAAGTCGTGCGGCACGTCACGTTGGCGGGGGCGCAAGCCGCGCCGACCACGTCCGAACGGGGCGTCTTAAGCCCTCGCAGCACAAGGGGCGCGCGACCCTCCACGGCTCAGCTTGCGCGGCGGTGTAGACCGAAGGGAACGACCCGGACGTGATCTTAGTTAAGCCCGGCTTGCGCCAAATTTTGGTCACGCCCAGCGGACAGACTCACCCAAATCTCGACTCTGTTGTAAAGGTTTGCATCCCGATGACTGACACTGCCCCCGCGCCCAGCGCCGCCCAGAAAATCTATGTATTCCTGCTGCGCAGCATGGGCTGGTTGGGGTTGCTCTTTGTGCCAATTCTTGCGTTTGCCTGGGCAACCGGCACCCTGCGCCCTGACGTGCCGGTGTTGATGGTCGCCCTGATGGCGGCGCCGGGCCTGCTGATCAGCCTGTATTTGAGCGGCGCGGCAGATCGTCCGACCTACTTGCTGCGCCCGACGTCTTTCCTGAAAGGGTTTTTCATGGTCGGCTTCATCATCGGACTGGCATCCACCGCGATAGGCCTGCAAGTGTTGGCCTTCGTCATCCCGATCGACACGGGTGCGCTGTTTGCCCTGTTGGGGTTCCCCGGCCTGGATCACAGCATCGACCGCCTTCTGGGGTCGTTCTACGGTTCCAGTGACTTGGCGTTCTTGCGCGCCAAGGTGGGATGGGATTTCACGGTGGCCTTGGTTTTGATCTACCCCGGTGCATTTGCCGCCAACTTCGCCGTGCTGTTTGCCTGGTTCATTCGGTTTCCGAAAACGGTTGACCCCCCGATGGCGGAACGCATCATTGCGCAAAGACCTGTTTATGACGAGGAAAAGGGCCGCGCGATCCGCGCTATGCGCCAGCGGCTGATGACCCAAAGTGCGGCGCGCAGGACGAACTAGAGCCGGGCGCCCTCTTGTCCCTTTGGCTGGGGTGTCCTAAGACGCCAACAGCCCGTGCCGGCGATGCACACAAGGAGCGCGATCCATGCTTGACCTGAATTTCGAAGCCCCCAAACCCAAGGTCTTTGCCGGGGCAACCGGTGACTGGGAATTGGTTATCGGGATGGAAATCCACGCCCAGGTCGCCAGCAAGGCCAAATTGTTTTCAGGCGCGTCGACGACGTTTGGCGCAGAGCCCAATTCAAATGTCTCGTTTGTGGATGCGGCGATGCCGGGCATGTTGCCGGTGGTCAATGAATTCTGCATCGAGCAAGCGGTGCGCACCGGGTTGGGCCTGAAGGCGCAGATCAACCTGCGCTCGGCGTTTGATCGCAAGAATTACTTCTACCCCGACCTGCCGCAAGGCTATCAGATCAGCCAGCTTTACCATCCGTTGGTGGGCGAAGGCGAAGTGCTGGTCGAACTGTCCGAAGGGGTGGCGCGCAAGGTGCGGATCGAACGCATCCATGTTGAACAGGACGCTGGCAAATCGATCCATGACATGGACCCGAACATGTCCTTTGTGGACCTGAACCGCACCGGCGTCGCGCTGATGGAAATCGTCAGCCGCCCGGACATTCGCGGGCCCGAGGAAGCGGCCGCGTTTGTCGTCAAGCTGCGCCAGATCCTGCGGTATCTGGGCACCTGCGACGGCAACATGCAAAACGGTAACCTGCGGGCAGATGTGAACGTCTCGGTTTGCCGTCCCGGCGACTATGAGCGGTATCAGGCCAGCCAGGATTTTGGCCATCTGGGCACGCGCTGCGAGATCAAGAACATGAACTCCATGCGCTTCATCCAGCAGGCTATTGACTACGAAGCCCGCCGCCAGATCGCCCTTTTGGAGGACGGCGGAAAGGTTGATCAGGAAACCCGCCTGTACGATCCTGACAAGGGGGAAACCCGGTCGATGCGCTCAAAAGAAGAGGCGCATGACTACCGCTATTTCCCGTGCCCGGATCTGCTGCCATTGGAGATCGAACAAGGGTGGGTGGATGACATCGCCGCTTCGATGCCCGAATTGCCCGATGCCAAGAAGGCGCGGTTCATGACCGCGTTCGGATTGACCGATTACGATGCATCGGTGCTGACCGCCGATGTCGAATTGGCCCGGTATTTCGAGGAGTCGCTGGGCGGTGGCGAAGGCAAGCGCACCGCAAACTGGATCATCAACGAGGTGCTGGGACGGGCCAACAAGGCCGAACTCAGCCCCCGTCAGATTGCCGCACCTGCGGTAAACACTGCCATCATGGCGATGGTTTCAGCGCAGGAAATCTCGAGCAAGGGTGCCAAGGACGTGCTGGAAATCCACATCGAAACCGGGCGCGACCCGGTGGAGATTGTCGAGACCGAAGGCATGAAGCAGGTCACGGATACCGGCGCCATCGAAGCGGCTGTGGTGGAGATCATCGCCGCCAATCCGGCGCAGGTGGAAAAAGCGCAACAGAACCCGAAGCTGGCAGGCTGGTTTGTCGGCCAAGTGATGAAAGCAACGGGGGGCAAAGCCAACCCGGCGGCGGTCAATGCGCTGGTGAAGGAAAAGCTGGGGCTGTGACTGGGGGCCGGTGCGTGCAAGCACGCACCCTACGTCCGATTGCTGCGTGCAAGCACGCACCCTACAGGACGCCTGAAAGCGCTGCCATTTCAGGGCAGTAGGATGGGGTCTGGCGCAGCGTTTACCCCTGCGGGTTCGCCCGCCGGCGCTTTGTCACGAACAGCGCTGTAACCAGCAAGCCGACCAGACACCCGGCAATGACAGCGCTGATCGTATGCGCGTTCAGCATCACGCGCGCATACATTGTCAGCAGCGTGATCGGAACCGTCAACAAGGCCCACCACCACGAATAGCGCCGCCCCAGGAACCAGACCACCGCCGATGCCAGCGCGGAATGCCCTGACGGCATATTGTGGTTGCTATCGGGCGAGTGGGGCCGTTGACCCAGCCGTGTGTCGCCGATCCAGACGTCATTCAACAGCCGCTTCGGCCCATGCGTGGCGATGATGCCGGCCACCGTGGCCACGGCCAATTGCTTCAACCCGACCCAATCGCGCAAAGCGATGGGCACGGCAAACGCCAGCAACGTGTTGGCATGGCGCGCATAGTCTTCGACGCCGATGACCAACGCATCTTGATGGCCGTCGTAGTCCGCGTTCTGGTAGCTGGGCAAATCCGACGGATAGACAGCCACCAAAGAGATGACCAACACGGCGCCCAGGATCACACCCCAATGCCGGGCAAAGATCTGCCGGGGCAGGCGCAGGATTTCCAGAAATATCATGGCTCGCGGCCCTCTTGGTTTCGTTGGAACAGATCATGCGATGCTTGGTAGGCCGGGCTGTCAATCCCCAATGCGCCCAATACCGTGTGAAAGATGGTATCCTGCGGCGCCGCGACGGATGTCGGCAGACGCGCCGTGTCAATTCCGCGCCCGGCGATGAAATCCTCGTCCATCCAGACGAGATAGGGGATGATCCGTTGCACATCCGGCGCGATAGCATTTGGCAGACCATGCAAATAGACGCCGTTCTCGCCCAGCGATTGGCCATGGTCGCTGACATAAAGCAAAAGCGCCTGCGTATCGGGCAATGCGTCCAGCATTCCGATCACTTCTGCGAGAAGATAATCCGTGTATCGAATGGAATTGTCATAAGCGTTGACCAGATTCTCGGGCGTGCAGTCGCTGAGCGACACGCTTTCGCAGACGGGACTGAAGGCCTCGAACTCGGGCGGATATCGGCGATAGTAATCTGGGCCATGACTGCCATGTAAATGCAGAATGACCAATTCGCGCTCGCCCATGGCAGCCAATTGCGCGTCAAGACCGTGCAACAGGATCCCGTCATGATAGGGGTCGGGACACTCCGGATCCAAGCAGGATTCCGCGATGCTTGTCGCAACCTCTACGGGAACACGAGACCTGCGCGGCAGGCCGTCGTTTGACCGGTAAAGCACCGGGATGCCGGCACGCAGCACATAATCCGGCAAGGGCTCCGTTGCCGCATTCGACCGCATTTCAGCCCCCTCTGCCGCGAAAATGCAATCAACCGATCCGTAGGTGAAGGTCGTGCAGGACATGCCGTCGTTCAGTGCACGGACACCAAGACCGCGCGTGAAGGGCGCGGTATCCCTGGGATACCCGTATTGGCCCAAGTGATCCCGGCGTGCGGCCTCGCCGATCACAAGGACGACGATTGTCCGCTCTGCTGGCAAGGGCCGCAGGCTGGGATCGGGCAGGGGAATGGCACGGGCGTTCAACGCGCGGTTATCGGCGTTCACACGGAGTGCGTTGCCGATATATCCCCATGGCAAAATGCGCGGGCCGATCTGGCTGTTATGTTCATCGAACCAGAGCCAGACGCTGGAGGCAGCCCAGACGGAGGCAACGGAAACGATGGCAATGCCGATCAGCCCACCGGCCTGCCGGAACAGGCGCCCACGATCCACAGGCACAATCAATGCCAGGACCGCCGGGATGACACCAAACAGGAAGATGTTGAGAAAGAGCGCCGGGTGCATCAGGCCAAGAACGGTTTCACCGTGAAAATCCAGGATGTTGAGCACAACATCCTTGCTCATCATGGTGCCATAGTTCGCCATGAAATAGCTGGCGGTTGCGTTGGCGACAAAGAGCACGGCGCAGACGATTTTCATGGCCAGGGGCCAGATCAACCCCATGAGGGTCATGAGGAACACGGTGAGTGTCAGCGGAAGGATCTGGATCAGCCAAAGGATCGCCAGCCCCTCTGCGCTGAACGGGTCCATTTGTCCCAGAACGTAGCCCAGCAGCGGCCCCTGATACAGGATCAGGGTCGCCACGCCATAAAGCAGCGCGTAGGTGAATGGTCCGATTTTCCGGTCCGACTTCCACGCCATCCGCAATGCTCCCGTTTTTGGATCAAGTAAAAATAATTCCGTAGGGGTTGGCTTCAGGGCATCTAACCGGCGCACAATTCGGCTGCAAGAAGAGTTTCAAGAGACCCAATGTCATCGGCGACCCGCAGATAATCTTTCAACGACACATCGGCGAAACCATCGGCGATCACCGCATCTATCAGCGCCAGAAGCGGATCCCAGCCGCCGCCGATATTCACCAGAATGATCGGCTTTGCGTGAAGCCCGATCTGGGCCCAAGTCAGCACTTCGAAGAACTCGTCCAGCGTTCCCGCGCCGCCCGGCAGGACCACGGCGGCGTCGGAATTTGCGAACATCACCTTTTTGCGTTCGTGCATGGTCTCGGTGACCACCAAGGTATCCAGCGCGGTGCGCGCGACCTCGCCTTGCATCAGATGGGTCGGGATGACGCCAAAGGTCTTGCCGCCATGTTCCTGCGTGGCGCGCGCGACGGCGCCCATCAAACCGATATCTCCCGCGCCATAGACCAGCCGCCACTTGCGTCGCGCCAGCATTTCGCCCGTGTCCCGCGCGGCGGACATCATGGCCGGATCATTGCCGGGTCGTGAGCCGCAGAAAACACAGATCGAAGGGGGAAGCGGGTTCATGAGAGTTCCTGTCGCTAAACCTTGGGGAAAGATTTTCTTTTGCCCATAGATACGGGTGTTGTATGAAGGGAACAAGAGCGGGCGACTGCCTGTCAGGAAAGGTTGATATCAGATGTCGCAGAAGCTGGTCTGGGTACTGGGCGGGGGCACGGTTGTGGCCGGCGCTGCCGTGTTTGCGGTCATTGCCCGTGGTTTTCTGGCAGAGCCAGACGCTACCGCCCCGGTGGATCCTGTTCCGCTGATGTCGGCTCAGCCCCTGGCGGCGCCTGACGCGGCGGGAATCGCTGCCCCAACTGATGATGTGGCGCAGGCGGTGCCTGAAACCACACCTGTGCCATTGGCCCCGGGTCAGTCAGAGCAAACCGTCGCCGCACCGGCCCCGGATTTGCCGCTGTTCGATGTGGTGCGTGTGGCCCGTGATGGAGAGACCCTTGTCGCCGGGACCGCGTCACCCGGAGCCGCGGTGAGCTTGCGGGTGGACGGTGCGATCGTCGCTCAAACCGCCGCCGATGCCACCGGGCAATTTGTTGCGCTGTTTTCGCTGGGGTATTCAGACGCCGCACAAATGATGACATTGGAGGCCGAAGGGGCCGAGGGCACGGTTCTGGCTTCTGAGGACACGGTAATTCTGACGCCGCGCCGCGCGCAGGTTGCCGTGGCGCAGATGCCCGATGTTGCAACCGACGCCATTGTGGATGCGGACCGGCCCCAGGCCCTGGCGCTGGCGGACACGCCTGATCCGTTGCAGGCGCCGTCTTCATCAGACGCGGCGGCCCTGTCTGAGACCGTTGCCCCGGTGGTTCAATCCATCGATGCTCAGGCGCCTCAAGTCGCGGCGGTCCCGGTGGCGCGCGATAATGCGCCCAATGATCAGGCAGCCGTCGATGCGGCAGTCGCAACGCCAGGGGCGGCACCTTTGGTCGAACCGTCTGTGCCGCAAGTTGCAACACTTGGCCCAGACGTCACCTTGCCCGGCGTCACCTCGCCCGGCGTGCCCTCGCAAGCGACCAGCACGCAAACGGCGGCGGTATCGGAACCCGTATCTGATGCGCCTGTCGATGTGGCGCTGGCGACGGAAGTCGCCGCAGACGCGGTCCCAACCACCAGTGCCGATGGCGCGGATCCAGTGATCACGGCTCTTGATACAGCAGCCCCTGAGATTGCGGCAATTGAAACCACCGTGCCGGATCGCGGGGATACCCTGCGTGCCCAGGGCGCTGCGCAGGACACCGCAATGGCGGCAACCTCGGAACCGGTGCCAGCCGAAGTGACGACCGATGTGCCAGCCGAAACTGTAGTGGCACGGGCCGAGACCCCGACCACCGAACTGGCGGCCGTTACGCCCACCATGGCCCCCAGTGCCGAAACCGTGGCGGCGATTGCCCAGCCGCAGCCCGAAGCACAGACGCCGCTCGCCCCTGTTGCGCAGGTGGCAGCCGAAACGACCTCGCAAGTCACCGCAGAATTGACCGCCGAGGCCGCCGCCCCCGTGGCAGAGCAAGGTGCAGCGCAGACAGCCCAAATCGTGTCACAACCGATCGAAACCGCGGATACCCCCAGCGCCGCCCCCCGCACGCAGACCGAAAGCCGCGCGGTGGCGCAGGCAGAAATCCAGCCAGAAACTGGGGCCGAGGCCGTGCAGACCGCGCTGGCCCCTGCAGCAGCCTTTCAGCCCGCCGCGACCCAGCCCGAAACCACAGTGGCCGCAGCGACCACAGAAACCGCAGTGACGGCTGCGGCCGGTGCCGCATCGGTTGCCGAGGACCCCGCCACCCAGTTGGCACTGGCCGAGGATATGCCAACCGCCTTCTTGGTGCGGGGGAACGGCGAGGTGGAAGTGTTGGACCGTGCGCCACAGGTTGCCGACAATGTGGTGATCGATTCGATCAGCTATTCGGCGCTGGGGGACGTCCTGATCGCAGGGCGCGCCGCGCGTTCAGAGCCGTCATCGCATTTGCGGATTTACCTGGACAACCAGCCAATTGCCGTCGCCACAGCGTCAAGAGGTGATTGGGCGTCGGATCTGCCGGATGTGGATCCGGGTGTCTATACGCTGCGTGTTGATCAGTTGTCGGATGAAGGGCACGTGGTGTCGCGCTTTGAAACCCCGTTCCAGCGGGAGGACCCAGAGTTGGTGATCGCCGCCCAGGCGCGAACAACAGCCAGCGCCCGGGCTGCGGACCAGGCGGTTGTGGATGCCGGTCTTCCCGATACCAACGCTTCGGGTGCCAGTGCTTCGGGTGCCAGTGCTTCGGGTGCCAGTGTTTTGGTGGTGGAACCCTCAAATGTGGCGGCAGACCAGCAATTGGCCAGCGTGCAGCCGGGCGTGGATCAACCCGCCCAGGGGCCGGTATCCGGCACAGGGACGGGCGGCACCGTCACGGCTGACATGGCGGAAACAGCGGCCCGCGGTGACCTGACCGCCAGCGCCAGCGCGGCCCAAAGCGCACAGGCAGTCGCACCTGCAAGCGCCGCGCCGAGCGCGCCTGTGTCGCTGATCACCGTTCAGCCCGGCCATACGCTGTGGGCGATTTCCAATGAACGCTATGGTGCGGGTGAGTTGTATGTCGTGATCTACCGGGCGAACCGTGCGCAGATCAGAAACCCCGATCTGATCTACCCTGGACAGATTTTCACGCTTCCTGACAACTGACGTCCGCGCTGACATCCGATCCGGCGGCAGGGCTGGCAATCCCGCCGTTGGGGGATTACCTGTGAGCCTGCCTCACAGAAAGCCGTTTGCATGAACACCCGACCCAGCGCCAACGCCTTGCCGCACGATGCCGAAGCCGAGGCCGAGGCCTCGGGCTGGATGACCATTCGCCGCGTGGCCCCGTACCTTTGGCCTGCCGGTGAAGATGGGGTGAAAACCCGGGTCGTGGTGGCCATGGTGATGCTTCTGACCTCGAAGCTGATCGCGGTTGGCACGCCGCTGCTGTACAAGGCGGCGGTCGATGCGCTGGCCCCCTTGGCGGCGGCGGGCCCGGCGTATCTGCTGGGCGCAGGGGCGGTCGGGTTGACCGTGGCGTACGGCGTGGCGCGACTGATGACCAACGGTTTTCAGCAATTGCGCGACGCGGTGTTTGCCGTCGTCGGTCAACGGGCATTGCGCAAGCTGGCGTTGGAAACCTTCACGCATATCCACCTCCTGAGCCTGAGTTATCACCTGACCCGCAAAACCGGCGGGCTAAGCCGGATCATCGAACGCGGCGTCAAGGGCGTCGATTTCCTGCTGCGGTTCTTGCTGTTTTCCATCGGGCCGTTGATCCTGGAATTGCTGATGATTGCGGGCGTTATGCTCACGCTGTTCGATGCGTGGTATGTGGCTGTGATCTTCGTCACCATCTCGTTGTATGTCTGGTTCACGTTCAAGGTTACCGAATGGCGCGTGAAAGTCCGGCGTGAGATGAACCAGCAAGACACAGATGCCAACCAGAAGGCTATCGACAGCCTGCTGAACTTTGAAACCGTCAAGTATTTCAACGCGGAAACCCGTGAAGCGCAGCGCTATGACGCGGCGATGGCGGGGTATGAAAAAGCCGCTCTGAAAACCGCCTATTCGCTGGCGTTGCTGAATTTCGGGCAATCGGCATTGATCACCACGGGGTTGGTCATCGTCATGGTCATGGCGGCGATTGGCGTGCAGAACGGTGATATGACAGTTGGTGATTTTGTGGTCGTCAACGCCTACATGATCCAGATCACCATGCCGTTGAATTTCCTGGGCACCGTGTACCGCGAAATCCGCCAGGCATTGGTTGATATGGGGCAGATGTTTGGCCTTTTGGGGCAGGCCCCTGATGTCGTTGAACGGGGGGATGCGAAGCCACTGAAGCTGACAGGCGGCTCGGTTCAGTTGCAGGACGTGCATTTTTCCTATGATCCCGCGCGGCCAATCCTGAAGGGGATCACGCTGGATATTCCCGCCGGGCACAAGGTGGCGCTGGTTGGGGCGTCGGGCTCTGGCAAGTCCACTATCGGGCGGTTGTTGTTTCGCTTCTACGATGTGTCCGGGGGGGCGCTGTGTATCGACGGGCAGGATATTCGGGATGTCACCGTGGACAGCCTGCATGCCGCAATCGGGGTGGTGCCGCAGGACACGGTGCTGTTCAACGACACGGTGTATTACAACATCGCCTACGGCAAGGACAACGCCACGCGCGCCGAAGTTGAGGCAGCGGCGCGGGCGGCGCGTATCCATGACTTCATCCAGGCCTTGCCTGAGGGGTATGAAACCCAGGTCGGTGAGCGTGGTTTGAAACTGTCAGGTGGGGAAAAGCAGCGTGTGGGCATCGCCCGGACCTTGTTGAAGGATCCGGCGATCCTGCTGCTGGATGAGGCCACATCGGCGCTGGATTCGCAGACCGAAGGCGATATTCAGGACTCGCTGTCGGCCATGGGGCAGGGGCGCACGGTGATCACCATCGCGCACCGCTTGTCTACCGTGGTTGATGCGGACCGGATTGTCGTTCTGGACGCGGGGCAAATCGTCGAACAGGGCACGCATGAGGCATTGCTGGCCCAAGACGGGCGCTATGCCGCGATGTGGGCGCGTCAAGCGTCGGACGAGCGGTTCACCGAAGTCGCGCGGTAACCAGTCACCCGCCCAAAATCGAAACGGCCCGGAGCCACTGGGGCATCCGGGCCGTTTGAATGTCTTGCTCCGCCGGCTCAGCTACGCTTGAGCGGGCAGGTCGACAGGCCGAAGATCCGGTACAGCGGGCAGCTGCCAACCAGACCGGTCAGCAGCGGAACCAAGCCGATCAGCCAGGCGTATTGCCACGGCGATTCGCTGGGGAAATAGAAGAACGCCCCAATCATCAGCGCACCAACAACGACGCGCAGGACCCGGTCAACGGTGCCTTCATTACGAGGAAACATGGGATTGATCCTTTCTGTGAGTCTTTACCCTGCGACTCTAGCCCGACCTGCGCGCCCGGTCTGTGACCTATGTCACACCGTATCGGCCAAACGCCGTAACGCGGCCCGGTCTTGCAACGCCACGCGGCCACGATCGGTGGCCACCAGCCCGCGCCGCGCCAAGGCCTCCAGACGCCGGGATACGACCTCGCGCACAGATCCGATCCGCGCTGCCAGTTCGGCGTGGGTGGCATCCACCATTCCGCCGTCTTCCAGATCCAGAAGCGCCTGCGCCAAACGTGCTTCGACACGGGTGAACGCCACGCGCTCCAGCAGATGGGTCATGTCCGTCATGCGCAGGGCCATTGCGCGAAAAACAAACCCGCGAAATGCCTCGGACCGCGCCATCAGATCATGGAACAGCGCGGCCGGGATCAGCACCAGCCGCGTTTCCTGGACCGTTTCCGCCTCGCCGGAATAGGGCTCATCGCCCATCAAACCCAACGTGGTCTGGATACAGCTTTGCCCGGGCTCGACGGCATAGAGCAGGATTTCACGCCCTGATGCGCCAGTCAGACTGACCTCAATCCGGCCGGACAACAGCATCGCAAACCCCTGCGGCGTGTCGCCTGCGTGGAACACCATGGCACCAGCAGGCAGGGTTTGCACCGGCAGGGCCTCCAGCCGGGTGCAATCTTTCGCTGACAGATCGGGCAGGGCGGTGTGCGCCCATGGCATGGGGCTACCCACGCCCACGTTTTTCAAAACGCGGCAACATGGCGCTGAAATCCAACCCCTGACCGTCCTCGTCTTCGACAAACCGGCGGTAGAGTTCGGCCGCCATTTCGCCCATCGGCGTGTCGGCATCGGCGCTTTGCGCGGCCTGCTGGCTCAAACGCAGGTCCTTGAGCATCAGATCCGCCGCGAAGCCGGGCTTGTAGCCGTTGTCCGATGGGCTTTGCGGGCCGACACCGGGGGCCGGGCAATAGGCGTTCATCGTCCAGCTGTAGCCAGAGGAGGTGCTGACCACATCAAACATCTTCTGCCGGTCCAGCCCCAGTTTATCGGCCAGCGCGAAGGCCTCGCAGGTGGCGATCATGGTGACGCCCAGGATCATGTTGTTGCAGATCTTGGCTGACTGCCCGGCGCCAGCCCCGCCGCAATGCACGGCCTTTTGGCCCATGATGTCGAACAGCGGGCTGACCTTGGCAAACGCCGCGTCCGAGCCGCCGACCATAAAGGTCAGCGTGCCGCCCGCAGCGCCGCCCACACCGCCCGACACCGGCGCATCCAGCGCGCCCAAACCAGCAGCGGTGGCCTGTTCGGCGACGGCCTTGGCGCTGTCGACATCCACGGTCGAACAATCGCACAACACCGCCCCCGCCTGCATCGCCGGGATCACCTGATCCGCCACAGCGCGCAGGATCTGGCCGTTGGGAAGCATGGTGATGACGACATCGGCACCCGCCGCCGCCTCGGCTCCACTGGTGGCCAATGTCAGACCTTCAGGGTGGGCGATGGTGTCGAAGCCGGTCACGTCGTGGCCCGCGTTTTTCAGGTTCAGGGCCATGGGAAGGCCCATGTTACCCAATCCGATGAATGCGATTTTCATGTGTGTTTCCTTACGCTTGCGGGGTGGCGCTGTCAGGCGCCGATATCCAGGTCATGGGCCCCCAGGGGGGCCAGAATGGCGACGACGTCGGCCGCGCTGACGGCCTCTGGGGTGGGGTGTTTCCAATTGGGGCTGCGGTCCTTGTCGATGATTTGGGCGCGGATGCCTTCCAGAAAATCACCCTGTTCAATTGCCCGCCACGTCGCGCGGAATTCCTGGGTCAGTGCACCCCGCAGCGTTGCCGGTGCGGGGCGTAGCATGGCCAATGTGCAGGCCATCGACAGCGGTGAATTTCGGCGCAGGGCTTTCAGCGCGGACGTCGCGATGTCGCCGCCGTCCGCGTCCAATTCGGCGATGATCGCGGGAATGCTGTCGCCCGCGAACAGGGTGTCGATGGCGCTTTGCTGTGCGGCAAGCTTGGAGGCAGGCGCGGAGTGCGGGGGCAGCGCGCTGGTATCCCCCGTCCCGATCAGCGCGGCTTTGACGTCCGCCCAATCGCTTTCAGGGACGAAGCGATCCGCGAAACCCGCGTGGATCGCATCGCCCGGGCCCATCCGCGCCGCCGTGGTGCCCAGATACAGGCCCAGATTTCCCGGCGCGCGGCCCAGCAGATAGGTGCCGCCGACGTCCGGCACCAGACCGATGCCGCATTCTGGCATGGCCATCTGCGTTGTTTCACCTACGATCCGGTGGCTGACATGGCAGCCATACCCCACGCCGCCGCCCATCACAAAACCCTGCATGAAGCTGACGATCGGCTTGGCGTAGACCGACATCAGGTGGTTCATCCGGTATTCATCGCGCCAGAAATCCCGGCCCGAGGCATAATCGCCGGTGATCCCGGCGGCATAGACCTGCGCAATGTCCCCGCCCGAACAAAACGCCCGGTCGCCCGCAGCGTCAAGGATCACGAGGTCCACGTTTGGGTCAACTTGCCAGTCCAGCAGCGCCCGTTCGGTGCGCAAACACTGGTCGTGGGTCAAGGCGTTCAGCGCCGTGGGACGGTTGAGGGTGATACGGCCCGCGCGGCCTTCAATTCGGATGATCAGGTCGGTCATTGGCTTATCCGCGCTCTGTCAGCAGTTGCCGGGCGGTTATCATCCGCATGATCTCATTCGTGCCTTCAAGGATCTGATGCACCCGCAGATCGCGCACGATCTTTTCAATTCCATAGTCGCCCAGATACCCGTAGCCGCCATGCAGCTGCAGGCATTGATCGGCCACGCGGCTTCCGGCCTCGGTCACGAATTTCTTGGCCATGGCGCAGAATTTGGTGGCGTCAGGGGATTTGTTGTCCAGCTTCCACGCGGCCTGGCGCAGGAAGGTGCGGGCGGCCTGGAGTTCGATCTCCATATCCGCCAGCCGAAATTGCAGGGCCTGGAATTGGTCGATGGATTTGCCGAACGCCTTTCGCTCGCCCATATAGGTCAGGGTTTGGGTCAACGCGGCCTGCGCGCCACCCAAAGAGCACGCCGAAATGTTCAGCCGCCCGCCATCAAGGCCCGCCATCGCATATTTGAAGCCGTCCCCCTCCGCCCCGACAAGGTTTTCAGCCGGCACAAAACAGTCGTCGAACTGCACTTGCCGCGTGGGTTGGCTGCGCCAGCCCATCTTGTCCTCAAGCCCGCCAAACGACAGCCCGTCGGCACCGGTTTCAACAACCACCGTGGAAATCCCGCGCGCGCCATCATCGCCGGTGCGGCACATGACGACATAGGCATCCGAATACCCCCCACCCGAGATGAAGGCCTTGGTGCCGGTCAACGCGTACCCCTCATTGGTGCGGGTTGCGCGGGTTTTCAGGGCCGCCGCGTCGCTGCCCGCGCCCGGCTCTGTCAGGCAGTAGGACAGAACTTTTTCCATGGTGATCGCCGGGGCCAGGATGCGCGCCTTGAGGTCGTCGCTGGCGAATTTGTCCAGCATCCCGGCGCACATGTTATGGATCGACAGGAAACTGGCGACCGACGGGCATGCCATGCTGAGCGCCTCAAAAACCAGTGTCGCGTCCAGGCGGCTCAGGCCGGTGCCGCCGGACTCTTCGGACACATAAAGCCCGCCCAATCCCAGTTCGGCCAGCTTGGGCCACAGCTCACGCGGAATGTTCCCCTCGGCCTCCCATTGCCGGGCGAAAGGGGCGATGTGTTCTTGCCCGAATGCATAGGCCATGTCGAAAATGGCCGTCTGCTCCTCACTGAGTGCAAAATCCATGAACGCCCCTCCTGATCACGTGAATTGAACAGGTGTTTAATTCACGACTCTTTCAGGAATGTTGCAGGCGGCCACGGGATGCACAAGGGGGCGGCCAGACTCTGCGCGCGCCCCCGGCGCAATGCGTCAGGCGTGTCAGGTGACGGTGATCGACCCACGCATCGACGAATGGAAGCGGCACACGTAGTTGAACGTGCCGGCGGTGTCGAACGTCAGTTCGGCGCTTTCGCCACGGCCAAGGACGCCGGTATCCAGACCGGCGGATGCCGATGTTGCGGTGTGCGCGGCGGATTCTGAATTGGTAAACCGCACCGTATCGCCCGCCGCAATGGTCAAGTTGCGCGGTGAAAAGGCAAAACCTTGAATTCTGACCTCATGCGTGGCGGCGCTGGCGGTGGTGGCCAATCCTGCGGCAAGGGGCAGGGCGCCCATTCCGACAAGAAGTTGGCGTCTTGTAAGGCTCATGATCGTCTCTCCTGTGGCGGAATGCCGCGGCTACCATGCGCGACAGGGGCCGTCTGGATCAACCCTCGAGACAGGCAGATCACCGGAACATGATGAGCATCACCAAAGGTCCATTCTGAGGTGACTGCGGAATTCAACATGGCTTGGCGAGGTTTCGTGCTAAGGCTGCGCCATGATACGGAGCAGTCTGAGCGGGGCACACATATGACCAAACTGGGGGTTGCCGTCATTCACGGGATCGGGCGGCACGAAAAGCACCAGCCGGAAAAGACGTCAGCGCAGCGCAGTTTTTCCGCCCCGTTGTATGAGGCTTTGGCGCTCAGGCTGGGGGACAATCTGCTGCGTGAGCGGGTGGCCTGGCGCGAAGTTTTTTGGGCCGAGATCCTGCAAGACCGGCAGGACGCGTTGGAGGTCGAAATGGCCAAAACGCTGTCGGTGGGCAAATTGCGCAAGCTTGTGCTCAGCGTCTTGGGGGATGCCGCGAATTATTCCTACGCGCCGGATCAGGCATCGACCTACCAGCAAGTGCACGCGCGGATGGCGCAGGTTCTGGCGCAGTTGGATGCGGATACGGATGGCGGCCCGCTGCTGATTGTCGCGCATTCGCTGGGCGGCCATATCGCGTCAAACTACATTTACGACACGCTGAAACACCCGCCGCCCCACGCCACACCGTTTCAACGATTTCAGACCCTGTCCGGGCTTTTCACGTTCGGCTGCAACATTCCGGTGTTCATCTTTCAGCACGACACGATCGAGCCGATTGTGCCGCCTGTCAACACGTCCCTGCTGCGGCCGTGGTGGCGCAACTATTATGGGCCATCGGATGTTCTGGGGTATCCGCTGGCCCCGGCGGGTGGGGGCTACAAGACATTGGCGCGGGGGCCGGATCCGCAATTGATCGACCGCAAGATCAGGCCCGGGTTTCCGCTGATCGTGTCACATAGCCCGCTGTCACACCGCGCATATTGGCGATCCCGCACGATCCACGCACCGCTGGAACAAATGCTGCGCGAGGCTTTGGCGACGATCGGGGTCAGCGACTGAGATTATTTTGAACCGCGTTCCAGTCTACCACGACATATGGGCAGTTCAGAAATTTCAGAAGCGTCCGGCCCGCCAGTTCTCTGGCGGGTCAATTTCTGCGGGTCTTTGACGATACGGCACCGCGAATTGACCGAACACACCTGCGTTGGCGCACAAAGCCGGCACAGCATGAAAAAGGGCCCCATAACGGGGCCCTTTCAAGGTCATTGGCGGTAAATGGATCAGTCCATCGCCTTGAAGTTGAACTCGCCACCCGTGCGAATGCCCGAGGGCCAGCGCGCGGTGATCGTCTTGGTGCGGGTGTAGAAGCGGAAGCCATCCGGGCCGTGCTGGTTCAAATCGCCGAAGCCAGATTTCTTCCAGCCGCCAAAGGTGTGATAGGCCAGCGGAACCGGGATCGGTACGTTGATGCCGACCATGCCGATGTTGATCCGGCTGGCGAAATCGCGCGCAGTGTCGCCGTCACGGGTGAAGATCGCCGTGCCGTTGCCGTATTCGTGGTCGATCGCCATGTTGATCGCCTCTTCATACGTTTTGGCGCGCACCATCGACAGGACCGGGCCGAAAATCTCGGTCTTGTAGATGTCCATATCGGTGGTCACGTGGTCGAACAGATGCGCACCGACAAAGAAGCCATCTTCATAGCCTTGCAGGTTGAAATCGCGGCCATCGACAACCAGATCCGCGCCCTGTGCCACGCCGGTTTCGACCAGCCGCAGGATGTTGGCCTTGGCGGCGGCGGTGACGACCGGGCCGAAGTCCACGTCATCGCCGGCGGTCCACGGGCCAACTTTCAGCGCTTCGATCTTCGGCACAAGGCGTTCGCGCAGGGCTTCCGCCGTGCCTTCGCCCACCGGCACCGCCACGGAAATCGCCATGCAGCGTTCGCCAGCCGCGCCAAAGCCCGCGCCAACCAGCGCGTCGGCGGCTTGATCCATGTCCGCGTCGGGCATGATGATCATGTGGTTCTTGGCGCCGCCAAAGCATTGCGCCCGCTTGCCGGTCGCCGCGGCGCGGGAATAGATGTATTGCGCGATGGGGGTCGAACCGACGAAGCCAACTGCTTGCACCGTTTCGCTGTCCAGGATGCCGTCCACGGCTTCCTTGTCGCCGTTGATGACTTGCAAGATGCCATCGGGCAGGCCCGCTTCCTTGCACAGCGCGGCGATCATCATCGGCACCGAGGGGTCGCGCTCGGACGGTTTCAGGATCATCGCGTTGCCCGAGGACAGCGCCGGGCCCATCTTCCACAGCGGGATCATCGCCGGGAAGTTGAACGGCGTGATTCCGGCCACGACACCCAGCGGTTGGCGCATGGAATACATGTCGATGCCCGGGCCCGCGCTGTCGGTGAATTCGCCCTTCAGCATTTGCGGTGCGCCGATGCTGTATTCGATCACTTCCAGACCGCGCTGCACGTCACCCTTGGCATCGGGGAAGGTTTTCCCGTGCTCGGACGACAGGGCCTCGGCCAGTTTGTCCATGTCGCGGTTCAGCAGGCCGACCAGCGCCATCATCACGCGCGCACGGCGTTGGGGGTTGGTGGCGCCCCATTTGACTTGCGCCTTGGCAGCCGAGGCAATCGCCGCGTCCAGTTCCGCCTTTGAAGCCAGCGCCACCTTGGCCTGCACTTCGCCAGTAGCGGGGTTGAACACATCCGCGGTGCGCCCCGAGGTGCCCGCAACGACTTTGCCGTCGATCCAGTGACCGATTTCCCTCATGGTATCCTCCTGCATGGGTTTGGCGGGACAATAGCCTTGCATAAATGACCTGAACAGAGGCAGTTTCCCAAAAAGGGTTTTGCAATTTTGCAAAGCCAAAGGGGGAAGGGGCAGACGGTATGGCCGATTGGGATGATCTGCGCATTTTTCTGGCCGTGTCACGTGGTGAAAGCTTGAGCCGCGCCGGGCGTGTTCTGAAACTGGACGCGGCCACCGTGGGGCGACGCATTGCCCGGCTGGAGGAAGCCCTGGGCGCGCGGCTGTTCACCCGGTCGCCGCAGGGCTACGTCCTGACCGACGAAGGGGGCCGTCTGGTCGGCCACGCGCAGGCCATCGAAACCGAGATGGAACGCGCCCGGGATGCGCTGAGCGGTGCCGGCGAGGGGATCAGCGGGCAAGTGCGGATTGGGGCGCCCGATGGCGCTGCGAACTACCTTTTGCCGCAGGTTGTCGCCGGGATCATCGCCCAAAATCCGGGGCTTGAGGTGCAGATCGTCGCCCTTCCGCGCGTGTTTTCCCTGACCCGCCGAGAGGCAGATATGGTGATTGCGGTGTCCAAGCCCGAACAGGGGCGCGTGATCGCCACAAAGATCACCGATTACCAACTGCATCTGGCAGCCTCTGCGGCGTATCTGACCACCTCACCGCCGATCAATACGTTGGAGGATCTGAAGGCGCACCGTATCATCGGCTATATCCCCGACATGATCTTTGACCGCGAACTGGACTACCTGTCGGATCTTGGGATTGATCATCCACCGGTCGCGTCGAATTCGGTTTCGGTCCAGTTGAACCTGATCCGGCAGGGTGCGGGGCTGGGCGTGGTGCATGATTTCGCTTTGCCGGGAACGCCCGATGTGCGGCGCATCTTGACAGACCAGTTTTCGCTGCTGCGCGCCTTCTATCTGGTGCGTCACGCCGATGACCGCCACGTGCCGCGCATTCAACGCTTTGCCGATGCGCTGATCCATGGCTTCCGGGCCGAGGTCGCGCGGCTGGAAGGCCAGTTGCTTGGACGCAAGGGAATCGATCCCGCACAGCCCGGTCTGCGGGGGCTGGAACATACTTCCAGTTGAAAACTCTCTTGACAATATTACACCCGATGTGTCCGCTTGAAGTATAACAAAAACAGGAGTGCCGCCATGCTTGTCAGCCAAATTCTCAACAACAAAGCCGCAGGCGTTCTGACCGTGCCGCCCGGATCGACGCTGAAGGAAGTGGTTGATATTCTGACGAACAAACGGATCGGCGCGATCGTGGTGTCGGCGGATGGCAAGGACGTGAAGGGCATTGTGTCCGAGCGTGACATCGTGCGCGAGCTTTGCCGGTCTGGCGCCGTATGCCTGGACGCAACGGTCGAAAAGGTCATGACACGGGCCGTTCTTGCCTGCGCGCCGACCGACAACACCGACGCGGTTCTGGAAACCATGACCAGCCGCCGCTTTCGGCATATGCCCGTGATGGACAACAATGAAATGGTCGGCTTCATCTCTATTGGCGACGTGGTTGCCGCGCGTCTGTCCGAGTTGCAGATGGAGAAAGAGGCGCTGACCGGAATGATCATGGGTAACTGAACGCCCGGCTGCCGGCGTTGGCGCAACCAGCCGGCGGCGCGTCATTCTGCACTTGCAAAGTAACGCGCAATACTGTTGCGTGGCCGCGCAAATTCTTAAATGCGGGCCCCGAACGGGCCGGCAAAGGCCAAGACGAAGGGACAGACCATGCGCATCGGGCTTTATCCGGGAACCTTCGATCCGTTGACGCTGGGACATATGGACATCATTTCGCGCGCGGCGCGGCTGGTGGATCGGCTGGTGATCGGGGTGGCCATCAACCGTGACAAGGGGCCGTTGTTCTCGCTTGATGAGCGCGTCGCAATGATTGAGGCCGAATGCGCAGCCTTGTCCGAAAAGGCCGGCACCGAGATTGTCGCCCACCCATTTGAAAACCTGTTGATCGACTGCGCGCGCGATGTCGGGGCGCAGGTGATCATCCGGGGATTACGCGCTGTGGCCGATTTTGAATATGAATTTCAGATGGTTGGCATGAACCGCGCGCTTGATGACCAGATTGAGACCGTATTCCTGATGGCCGACGCCCGGCGCCAGGCGATTGCGTCAAAACTGGTCAAGGAAATCGCCCGTCTGGGTGGCGACGTCACCAAATTCGTCCCCGCGCGGGTGAATGGCGCCCTGCGTGATCGGTTCGGCCCAATCAACGACCGCCACCAAACGCCGCGTTGATCACAACTGCGTCGTATCCACGGGGGCGCCGCGCTTTTCGGCGCTGGCCAACACGGCGTTGCGCAGGCTGTCATCTTCGCGCAGCAAGGTCATGAACCGCGTTTCATCCAGTGTCAGCAAGGTGCATTGCGTGATCGCGGTCGTCTGGCCGCGCCTTGGAATGCGCCTGAGCAGGGTCAGGTGGCCGAACATCTCGCCTCGGCCCAGCCGGTGGACCTGACCGGCGCGCACCTGTTCCACCGCCCCTGAGGCGATGAACCAGACCTTGCGAGGCATCTCATCACGGCGCAGCAGGACCTTGCCGGGGGGGGCGTAGACCGTGCGCATTTGACTGACAAGCCGTTTGCGTGTGTCGTCAGGCATGTCGGCAAAAAGCGGGAACCCGGCCACAAGAACCTCACGCTGAACGGCCAGATCCAGCGCCGGGCGTTTGGCCAGAGCCGCGCGGCGGGTGGCAATGGAAGCCGCCAGGGAATGGCGCAACTCAGGCCCGATCAGTCCGTCATCGACCAGCGCTGCGTATTCCACTTCCTCTTGTGTCAGAACAATCTGACGGATCAGGCGGCGCTCCAATTCCTCGGCGTAGCCGGGGAATTGGAGCCGCAGACCATCCAGCGCCTTGCCGGCGTCGTGCATACGGCGCTCCAACAGTTCGTGCAGCAAATCGCCCACGCGCTTGCCATGAATGCGGCGGATGCGGGTGTCAATAAAGCCGTGCAGATCGCGCAAGATCGGGCCCAGCGATACCAGATGTTCGAACCGGTTTGCGGTTTGTTCGGACAATGGCCCTGACAGCCTGAGCCGGTTGTGCAAGGTGCTGGCCGTGCGCGCCCGCAGACCCAACTGGCGGCTCAGACGGGCGGTGTTCAGATATCCCAATCGCCCGCCGCTGCGCGTGCCCTCGATCAGCCTGTCGGCATCGGCGACCATGCGGTTGGCCAGCCGACCGGGCACCAGCCCGTCGCGGAACCGTTCCAACACCAGGTCGCGCTCTCGCCCTGCCAGCGCGACCAGTCCAAGCGTGATGCGGTCCCGATCGGCGATGGCGCTGCCCTCATCAGCTTGCTGCACGGCGTCATCCACCCGGGCGGCGAAGCGCTTGGCCTCATCGCGCACCGTCTCGTGGGCCAGTCCGAAATCGCGGGCCGTATCGGTCACCGTTTCGCGCACGGATTGCAGCGCCACGGCCATCACCTGCGCCGACAGGGCGGTGTCCAGCGCCGACAGGCGATCCAGCCCCAGCCGGCTGATGACCCACCGCAAAGAGGTGCCCTGTATGATCAGCGTGAACAGCGTGAAACCGGTGGCGATGATCCCGACCTCGCGCTTGATGTCGGGGGGGATGCGCACGCTTTCCGTGATCGCCAGCGCCAGCGCCAAGGTCACAGCCCCGCGCAATCCGCCCCACAAGATCGCCACACGGTAGCGCCGCTCTATCCGGGGGGACATCCTGAAACGCCCCAACAAGGGCAACACCATAAACAGGATTACGGCCCGCGCCGCCAACGCGCTGATCACGGTGACCCCGATCAACACGAAATCCCAGGGGCGCACGTCTGCAAGCAGCCCCGGGATCAACAAAGCCGCCAGCACAAAAATCATGCCACCCGCCCAGTAGGCCAGCAAATCCCAGGTATCGCGCAGCTTCGTGCGGGCCAGCGTCGACAGTTGCCCGGGCGCGTGAAAATTCAGCGCCAATCCGGCCGCGACCACGGCGATAACGCCGGAAGATTTCAGCACCATTTCGGCCAGAAGAAACACCAGATAGGGCAGCGACACCGACAGCGACATCTGGCCCAGTGGGTACTGACCCAACCGCGCCAGACCAATCACCGCCAACCGCCCCAAAAACCAGCCAGAGAACGCGCCGCCGCCAATCAGCCAGGGGAACTCCAAAATCACCTGCGACAAGTTCGGCGCAGGAATGCCAAAGGCGACAAAGGCGAAGAACAGCCCGAACAGGGCGATCGCCGCCGCGTCGTTCAGCAGGCTTTCGCCTTCGACGATGCGCGCCAGCCGCATGGGCGCCGGGGTGGACCTGAAGATGCTGACAACCGCCGATGGATCGGTCGTAGAGACAATCGCGCCGATCATCAGGCAGGCCATCAGCGACAAGCCTGTCAGCGGATAGATCGCCCAGCCGACAAACACCGTGCTGACCACAACGGCGACGACGGCCATGGTCAGGATCGGCACCCAATCATCCAGCATTCGGCGCAGGTCGATGGTCAGCGCGACCTGAAAGATCAAGGTCGGCAGAAACACGAACAAGAACAGGTTGGCGCGGATCGGCAGGTTTTGAATGGCCGCAGCGGTGGTGGCGATGCCAACGGGCACCGGCAGGGCCACCAACGCCGTGGCCAGCACGCCGATCAAAACGCCCACCCCCGCCAGGATCACCGTTGTCGGCAGACGCAGGCGTTCGGCCAGTGGATCGGACAGGCCGATCACTGCGAACAGGCCGGCGACGATGGCAACGATAAAAACAAGATCCATGGCGACACGGTAAACGCATTTCCCCCGATGCGCGAGGCACCGGGGGAGATTATCACATACTTGTCGGTATTTGGCGGGTCAGCCCAGCTTGCCGATGGCGGCGGCAGTGTCCAGCATGCGGTTCGAAAAGCCCCATTCGTTGTCATACCAGGCCAGCACCCGCACCATGGTGCCATCCAGCACGCGGGTGTTGTCCAGCGCGATGATCGACGAATGGTTGTCATGATTGAAATCGACCGACACATTCGGGTGCGCGGTCACGCCCAGGATGCCTTTCAGCGGGCCCTCGGCGGCGGCGCTCAGGGCGGCGTTGACCTCTTCGATGCTGGTTGCGCGGGTGGCTTCGATGGTCAGATCCACCGCTGACACATTCGGCGTCGGCACACGGATCGCCACGCCGTCCAGCTTGCCATTCAAGTCGGGCAGCACCAGACCCACCGCGCGCGCGGCGCCGGTTGTCGTCGGGATCATGCTCAGCGCTGCGGCGCGTCCGCGATACAGGTCCTTGTGGCCCCGGTCCAACGTCGGCTGATCGCCTGTGTAGCTGTGGATCGTGGTCATGAACCCCTTGGTGATACCGACCGTCTCGTGCAGCACTTTGGCCAAGGGCGCCAGGCAGTTGGTGGTGCAACTGGCGTTCGAGATGATGGTGTCTTCGGGGCGCAGGGTCTCGTGATTGACGCCGTAGACGATGGTGCGGTCGGCGCCCTTGGACGGGGCCGAAACCAGCACGCGCGTTGCGCCGTTTTCCAGATACACCCGTGCTTTGTCCGCAGCGGAAAAGATTCCGGTGCATTCCATCACGACATCGATGTCTTTCCAGGGCAGTTCGGCCGGGTTGCGGATCGCTGTGACCTGAATGTGCCCGCGTCCCACGTCGATCCAATCCTCGCCCGCGGTCACGTCGGTCGGAAAGCGGCCATGTACACTGTCAAAACGCAGCAGATGCGCATTGGTTTCGACCGGTGCCAGATCGTTGATCGCAACGATCTCGATATCATCGCGGTTTTGTTCGATCAGCGCGCGCAAAACCAAACGGCCGATACGGCCAAATCCGTTGATGGCAACTTTGGTGGTCATGTGACGTCTCACTTTCAGGCGCAGTTTGGATGATGTTGGCGCTAACAATTCGATTTTCGCGCTCAGGTCAAGCCAATTTTGCTGCGCTGCGTCGATTGGCAGGGGGCCAAAGCGCCAAATATGCCTGACGGCGGCGTTGTAAATGGTGCGCGTTGGGCGGGTGCCCAGTCTACCACGAAAAAGCCCGGCACACAGGGGTGCCGGGCGGATCAGTCATTCTTGTTGATCGCGCTCAGATCAGACGGCCCATAGCGCCAGCCACATCGGCCATGCGGGACGAGAAACCCCATTCGTTGTCGTACCATGCCAACACGCGCACAGTGCGCCCGACGACCTTGGTTTGATCCGGCGCAAAGATTGATGAATACGAGGTGTGGTTGAAGTCGATCGAGACCTTGGGTTCTTCGTCATAGGACAGAACCGCGCCCATCGCCCCAGCAGCGGCTTCGCGCATGATGTCGTTCACTTCGGCTTCGGTGACGTCGCGGGCGGCCTGGAATGTCAGATCCACAGCCGACACGTTCGGTGTCGGAACGCGCATCGCTGAGCCGTCCAGCTTGCCCCTGAGTTCAGGCAGGACCTCTCCCAGCGCCTTAGCCGCCCCGGTCGACGTGGGGATCATCGCCATCGCAGCTGCACGGGCGCGGTACAGATCCTTGTGGCGACGGTCCAACGTCGGTTGATCGCCGGTGTAGCTGTGGATCGTGGTCATGATGCCCGATTCAATGCCGATCGCATCGTTCAGAACCTTGGCCAGCGGGGCCAGGCAGTTTGTCGTGCACGAGCCGTTCGACACGACCATATGTTCGGACAGCAGCTCACGGTGGTTGACGCCGTAGACGATGGTCTTGTCAGCGTTCTTGGCCGGGGCCGATACCAACACCCGCTTGGCCCCGCGACCAAGGTGCACGGCCGCCTTGTCACGGTCATTGAACTTGCCGGTGCATTCCAACACCACGTCGACGCCGTCCCAGTCCAGTTCCTGCGGTTCGTAGGTTGACATCATGCGGATCGGACCGCGCCCCAGATCCATGGAATTGCCTTCAATGCGGATCTGGCCGGCGAAACGTCCGTGTACACTGTCGTATTTCAACAAATGGGCGTTGGTTTCGATCGGGCCGGTCGCATTGATCGCGACAACTTCGACATCGTTGCGGGCGGCTTCCGCAATATGGGCCAAGGTGCAGCGGCCAATTCGTCCGAAACCGTTGATGCCAAGTTTGATGGTCATAAGTCCAGCCTCCGAAGCGCAAAGATGCCTGTGTGTGCTTGAATTGGGGCGCCGTAGACCTGCCGCCCGACAATTGAATTATGCCATCGTATACAGCTTGAAACATGGCTAAGAAAGGGCAAGAAACGAGAAATCGCAAGGCGTTAGCGCAAACCCTGAGCGCACTTTGGGTGTTTGCGTTAACACCTTTGAGCCGGTGCGCGCCGGATGCCGATCTGCACCGACGTCGGGCAGCTTTCGCGGCGCGCCTGACGTTGCATCTGGCGTCTGGCTCGCCTAGAAGCGGCGCGGACACAGCGTGGATACCCAACATGACGACTCAGCTGCTGGTGGCCCTGTACCTGCTGGTATTAAACTTCACCGGGTTCTGGTTGTTCGTGCGCGACAAGCGTGCTGCAATCAAAGGCGAACGGCGAATTTCGGAAGATCGGCTGCTGGCGGTGGCGTTTCTGGGTGGATCGGTGGGGGCCAAATTCGGCCAATTGATCATGCGCCACAAGATCCGCAAAGAGCCGTTTCGCCAACAGCTCAATGGAATATTGTCCGTGCAAATCGTGGCCGCCGCTGCTGCGTTCGCGTTGTCGATGCTGACCGTCGGGTTTGCCCCCGTCGGACAGCACTGAAGGGGCTATACCGTCTCGCGCACCAGCCCGATGAAGCGATCGACATCGCTTTCAGTCGTTGACCAAGAGGTCACCAGACGCGCCTGCGATTGTCCGGGCGTGACGCTTCCGGGTTCACCGGGCCAGTCATAGTACACGGCACCAGCGGCCCGCAGCCGGGCATGGGTTTCGGTCGGCATCTCCACGAACAACATGTTGCCGCCGCGCGCGTGCACCAGCCTGACGCCCGCATCCCGCAGCCCGGATTCCAACCGTTCAGCCCGGGAATTGGCGGTGCCCGCCAGCGACAGCCACAAGTCGTCGGTCAAATAGGCATCCATCTGCGCCGACAGGTAGCGGTGTTTCGAGAACAGATGCCCGCCCCGCTTGCGGCGCAGTTCAAACTCCCACGCTTTGTCCGGATCAAAGATCACCACTGCTTCGACGCCCAAAAGCCCGTTCTTGGTGCCGCCGAAACTGACCACATCGACACCCGCGTGCCATGTCATCTCGGCGGCTGTGCAACCTTCGGCCACGACAGCGTTGGCAAATCGCGCGCCGTCCAGATGCACCGGCAGACCGCGCAAACGGGCCAGCCCGGCCAATTCGGTGATCTGCGCCACGCTGTAGCGTGCGCCGCGTTCGGTCAGGTTGGTCAGGCTGAGCATCCCGGGTTGCGCGTGGTGCACCGCGGTCGGCGCCATATCGAGCACCTGCGCCAAATGCGCGGGGTCGATCAGGCCGTCGGCACCCTCCAGCAACGTCAGCTTGGCCCCTCCGGCATAGAATTCGGGCGCATTGCATTCGTCTTCTTCGATATGCGCGACACGGTGGCAGTAAACCGTGTTCCAGGGCTGAATAAACGTCGCAATGGACAGCGCATTGGCGGCGGTGCCGGTGGGCACCAGATAAACGGCGGCCTCTGGGGCCTCAAACACAGCGCGGACCTTTTGGCGCACGCTGTCCATGAGCGCGTCGGCACCATAACCCGAGGTGAAGCCGGTGTTGGCCGCGATCAGGGCCTGCATCACGGCGTCAGGGGCCGCGGATCCGTTGTCAGAGGCAAAGAACATGGCGCGTCTCCTGTCAGATATCTTCGTCGATGATGTAGTCTTCCCAGTCATCCTGTGGGACGTCAAATTCGCCCTGTGTGCGGCCTTTCATCGACCGGCCAGCGGCATGCACCGAATTGGCATCCCCAGAGATCAACGGATGCCAGTCCGCCAACCCGCGCCCCTCGTTCAGCCGCCGGTAGGCACAGCTTTTGGGCATCCAGTAGCTGACTTTATCCAACGTACTGGGGGTCAGAACCACGCATTCGGGCACGATAGACTTGCGGATTTCGTAGTTCGAGCATTGGCAGGTCTGATCATCCAGCAGGCGGCAGGCCACGCTGGTGAAATAGACATCGCCGGTATCGGCGTCTTCCAGTTTGTTCAGGCAGCATTTGCCGCAGCCATCGCACAGGGCCTCCCATTCCTGGGGGGTCATTTTGGTCAGCGGGATCGTTTCCCAGAATTTGGGACGTAAGGGGGGGCGGTGTGTCATGGCGCGGACGTTCGGTGATTTTTCCGCGAAAGGAAAGGGGCGTTACAACGTCAACCGCATCAACGGGCGATTCGGTTTCTGCCGTGCGACGGTTTCAAAGCCTGCGCGTTCAAACACCGCAGTCGAGCCAACAAAAAGCCCGATGGACTTGGATCGTTTTGCCTGGTCCATCGGGCTGGCCTCCAACACCCGGGCGCCGTTCGCCCGGGCATAGTCAATTCCGGCGGCGACAAAGTCATGCGACAGGCCGCGCCCGCGAACTGCCGATTTCAAAAAGAAGCAGGTTATCGCCCAAACGCCCGGGTCATCTGCCGGCGCATCGGGCAGGGGGGTGGAACTGCGGCGCGGGTTGTTCCATTCAGGCACGCGCGCCCGTGGGCCGATTTGCATCCAGCCAACGGGGTCATTGCCCTGCCACATCAGCAGCCCCGGCGGTGGACCCGCGTCGATGCGGCCCAGCATCAGGTCCCGGCGATCCTGCGCCGTCGAGGCTTGGCGATCCTTTGGGCGCATCAGGAACAAGGTGCACCAGCACCCATAACACGCGCCCGAAGGCCCCATGACCTGTTGGAATGCGTCGCGATGTTCGGGGGTCACGGGGTGGATAACGGGGGCGGCGTTGGTCATCTCGGTTTCCTCGTGACTGCAAGGAAACTGTTCGGCACCGCCCCCGATGGTGTCAATTGTCGGATCAGTCGTCCAGGCCCGTCGGAAGCGTGGCGATGTAGCGCAGCAGGCTGATACGATCTTCGACAGAGAACGCGCGCATGTTCATCATCGGCACGCCCGGGTGTGCGTTGGACAATTTGTTGAACACTTCGTCCGGCAGTGCAACGGCCTCGGTGCCGACGAAGTTGTGCTCATCACCGCTGCCCCAGTCCATCAGGCGGCCATCAAATCCATGACAGGCAGCGCAGGTCGTCTGGAAGATCCCACGGCCACGGTCCAAGTCACCTGCGTCTGCAATGACGGTCCGGGTTTCCAGGTCGATGAAGCTGCGCATATCGACCAGCCCTTCGGACAGGAAGGTGGCCACACGCAGCATTTCGGCGTCCGAAATCATGTCTTGTGTGTAGGGGTGGTTTTCGTCGCGCAAGATCGGCATCAGGCTTTCGGGTGAGCGTCCGCTGACATCCAGAACGCCGGTGATGCCGCTGTAATGGCTGCTGCCCTCACGGTAAACGCCTTCGGCGCCCTGATAATCCCAGCCATGACATTCCTTGCAGCGCCATGTTCCGGCACCGCTTTGGCGGTCGTTGACGTCGGTGGGATAGGCCGGGTTGGTGCCCTCGGGCTCTGGCCGGTCAAGCGCGTTCCACCAATTGTCGTAAATCCGCCCGCCAGCCGCAATCGTCCATTCCAGCGAGGGGGTCTGCGGCGCGCCGTGAACGAAATCCTGTTGTTACGGCCCGTGTTCTTCGCGTATCTCCATTTCGTCAGCTGTCGCGGTCAATGCGGCCAGCGCACCGACACAGGCCAACGCCCCCAAAATACGTCTGTTCATAAGTTTCATGATCGTCTTCTCCTCCTTCATCGACCGGGCCCATTCTGCGGGGCCCGAAGTGGGTCAAGGATGTCAGACAAATAGGCGATCTTCGCGCATAAACTTTGGGTGAAAGGGGGCAATCCGGCGCTATTGCATTTTCGGTTATGCCCTGTGACAGTTTGTCTCGCCGGATCACAGAAGGGAAAACCAATTGATTGCGCTGTTTCCGGAAAAGACTCAGGCCGCGATGCGGCTGTCGTCCCTGCTGATCATCGGCTGTGGAATGGCATTGGCGTTTGACCTGGGCGGGGAATTGATCGCCGTCGTGCGCTATCCGGCCCATGTGTCCGGGATCGTCTGGGTGCATCTTGTTTTGGTAGCTGCGTCGACTGTCGGGCTGTGATGGGCCTTTGCGTTGATCCGCCGCGAAGAGCGCCGTTCGTCTGGTCAGTTGGAGGTCGCGAGCAACCGCCTGTCGGCATTGCGTGGCGCTTTCGACGCCGATATGCGCGCAAAGTTTGCGCTGTGGGGTCTGTCGGCGGCGGAACAAGACGTGGCGTTGCTGGTTGTGCGCGGATTGGGCATCAGCGAGATCGCTTCGGCTCGGGGCACCAAGGAGGGCACGACCAAGGCACAGGTGCACGCCGTGCTGCGCAAATCGGGCGCGGCCAGCCGCGCGGATCTGGTGGCCTCGTTTCTGGACGGGTTGCTTGAACTGGGCGCGGATGCGCCGGCTGACGCGGCAGCGCCCTAGGTCAGATCGGCGGCGGCCAGGATCTGGCGGGCGCGGGCGCTGTCTTGATCCATTTGCGCAATCAGCGCCTCCAAGCTGTCGAACTTCGCTTCCGGACGCAGGTAGTCCACCAAGGCGACCGACAAATGCGCGTCGTACAGATCGCCCTTGAAGTCAAAGATGTGCACCTCGAAATTTGGTGTGTTGACGCCGAACATGGGCCGCACACCCAGCGATGCGACACCGTTATACACCCCAGTGTGCACGCCGTTGCGCACTTCAACCTGCACCGCATACACGCCCAATTTCGGCAGATGCAGGCCGTCAACCGTCATGTTGGCCGTTGGGTATCCCAGATCCCGGCCCCGTTTCGCGCCGTGCAGCACCTTGCCATCGATCCGGTGCCGGTGGCCCAAGATCTCTGCCGCGTCTGATACGCGTCCGTCGGCCAGCGCCTTGCGGATCGCGGTCGAGGAATACGCCCCATCAGCCTTGCCAACCAGTGGCAGGATGGTGACGTCAAAGCCCAAGTCCTGGCCAAACAATTGAAGCGTCTGCGCATTGCCCTGCCGGCCTTTGCCAAAACAGAAATCCGCGCCGACAACGACATGCGAAATCCCCAATCCGTCCGACAGCACGTCGCGCGCGAACTCCTCGGCGGACAGGCTGGCAAGGGCAGGGGTAAAGGGCAGCTCAAACAGCAGATCGACCCCCAGCCGTTCCAGCCGGTTGCGCCGGGCCTCGGCATTCATCAGGCGGAACGGGGGGGCGTCAGGGGCAAAGACTTCGCGCGGGTGCGGCTCAAACGTGACGACACCCAATGGCGCATCTGGCCGGCGGGCCGCGTCGATCACGCTTTGATGGCCGCGGTGCACACCGTCGAAGTTGCCCATCGCAACCGAGGCGCCGCGATCAGCGTCCTTCAGCCCGGTCCAGTTGGTGACTGTCTTCATACTGCCCTTGTCCACACACTGCGAGGTGTCCCCGAGGTGGGGAGCGCCCCGCCGGTGGACGGGGTCAGTCGAACTTGCGGCTGGGCGCCAGAACCAGCGCGTCGCCTTTCAGGACGGTGGTATTGCCTACCCGGCAGCGACAATCAAGGGCCACGCGGCGCTTGGCGTAATTGATGTCGGTCACGGTGACCTCGGCCGTGACCCGGTCACCGGGGCGCACGGGGGCCAGAAATTTCAGGTTCTGGCTCATGTAGATGGTGCCATGCCCGGGCAGTTGTTCACCGATGATCGCGGAAATCAGGCCAGCGGTCAGCATCCCATGCGCGATCCGCCCTTCAAAGATCGTATCCTGGGCATAGGAGTCGTCCAGGTGGACTGGGTTATGATCGGTCGAAACTTCGGCGAACAATTCGATGTCGCGGTCGGTGATGGTCTTGGTCAGATCGCGCATCATGCCGATTTCAAGGTCTTCGATGCAGATCGTTCCGCGCGGAAGGTTATCGTGGGGGCGGGCGTCGAGCATGGTGTGTTTTCCGGTCTGGGGGTCCATGGGCGGGGACTCGTCCTTGTTACTGCGGTGCAGCGTAAGGGATTCGCGGCTGCGTTGCAATATACATGCGCAACATAGATGCAAAAACAGAACATTCATCGTAATTAAATTACGTGATGGATTTCTGATGCGCCCGTGCGCCCGGCTGCGGAGGATGTGGGCCACAAACTTCTTTTCCCCGGGCGCAGGGCGCAGTAAAGGGGGCGCATTCAGGCATCCAAAGGACCGGAGGCACTTATGAAAGCCGCTGTCATCACCTTCCCGGGCTCCAATTGCGACCGCGACCTTGCGGTCGCGTTCGAGGCAGCCGGGGCCACTGTGACCCGTGTCTGGCACAAGGATGCCGCCTTGCCGGACGGTACGGATGTCGTCGGCATTCCCGGCGGGTTCTCGTTTGGGGATTATCTGCGCTGCGGCGCGATTGCTGCACGCTCGCCGATTGCCCGCGCGGTGATCGCCCATGCGGACCGCGGCGGCTATGTGCTGGGCATCTGCAATGGCTTTCAGGTGTTGTTGGAAACCGGCCTGCTGCCGGGCGCGCTGATGCGCAATGCAGGGCTGAAATTCATCTGTAAGCCTGTCACGCTGGAGGTAGCGTCAGCCGACAGCGCGTTTACCGCCGGCTATCAGCCTGGCGCGCGGATCACCGTGCCGATTGCGCATCATGACGGCAACTACCAAGCCGATGACGCAACCCTGAGCCAGTTGCGTGATCAAGACCGGGTTGCGTTCCGCTATGCCGACAATCCCAATGGCTCTACCGACGACATTGCCGGTATCTTGTCGGAAAACCGGCGGGTGCTGGGTATGATGCCGCATCCGGAACGCGCGATCACCGATATTCACGGCGGCACGGACGGCGTGGCCCTGTTCGATGGTGTTCTGGCGGGGTTCGCGGCGGCTTGATCGGCCGATAGCCTTTGGGCGCGTGGCAGAGAAAGTGGCAGGGAATGCAGTGTGTGCCGCTGGTGGTGGATGCGGAGGACGGGCGCGCACGTGGGCGCTTTGACGCCGATGTGTTCCCTGGGTTCCCCCTCGTGCCTTGAGCCCCCCTGCGGTGCGGCATAAGTTGGCGCGATGATGGATGACCCGGATTCAGAAGCACTTGGCGCCATGCGATCTGGCATGCCAGCCTGGGGCAAGGCCACGGTGGCATTGCTTGTCGTGCTTGCAGGCGTTGTCGTCTGGGTTCTGGACGATTGGCTGAGCGCGTCATTTACCGAAACGACCCGCAACAGGGCTGAATTGCGGTTGGTCCTGTATGCCGGGAACATCGAAGCCGAAATGCAGCGCACGCAGGTTGTGCCGATCCTTTTGGCGCGCGATCCGCTGCTGCGTGAGGCTTTGGAAAATGGCAACTACACCTCCATCCCGCAACTACTGATCGGCTTGCAAGACGATGTCGGCGCCGCGTCGATAGAGCTTCTGGACACGTCTGGCCGGGTGGTTGGTGCGACTGACAGGGTTCGATTGGGGCGGATGCGGTCCAGCGATCAGCTGTTTGTCGATGCAAGGCGGGCCAACAACACGATTTTTGCTGTGCAGGCGCGCGAATCCGGCGGCTATGGCTTTTTCTATGCCCGCACCATTCGGGCCGGACCGCAGGCCATCATGGGGGTGGTGATCGTAGAGGTTGATCTGGCCAAGTTCGAACGCGCCTGGGCAGGGTTTTCCGACGTTGTGGCGTTGCTCGATAGCGAGGGGCATATCATCTTGTCGACAGAGCCGCGATGGCGTGGCCGCACCGAAGATGAGGCGTTGACCCTGCGCACCGCCCCGTCGGCGATTGAGCGCGCCCTGCGGTATACGGCTGATCTGGCGGGCCGGGGGCCGGATACCTTCTTGTCCTCGGAAGCCGTGTTGCGGTCAGAAATGCGTGTGCGCCACCGTGGCTGGCGGATGATCAGTTTCACCACCTATGACGGGGTGCGCGAAAAGGTGAATGGCGTATTGGCGCTGGTTATCATGGGCTTTGCGCTGTTGTTGGCGATGGTGTTCTACCTGTTTTCGCGGCGGGCCTGGTCACAATCCGCCTTGTTCGAGCGCGAGTCCGTGGAACTGCGCCAACTGAACTTGCGCCTTCAGCGCGAAATCGCGGCGCGCGAGAAGGTTCAAAAAGAGCTCAGCGTGGCGGAACAAACGCTGGTGCAATCGTCCAAGTTGGCGGTGCTTGGGGAAATGTCGGCGGCGGTCAGCCATGAGCTGAACCAGCCGCTGGCCGCGATGAAAACCTACTTGGCCGGTGCACGTCTGTTGTTGAATCGACGCCGCGGCGAGGAGGCGCTGGTGTCGTTTCAGCGCATCGACGATCTGATCGACCGGATGGGGGCGATCACCCGGCAATTGAAAAGCTTCGCGCGCAAAGGGGGCGATGCGTTTGAGCCGTTGGACCTGCGCGGATGCGTGGCCGAGGCGCTGGCGATGATGGAACCGCGCCTGAGAGAACGGCGGGTGCTGGTGGTGCGCACCCTGCCCAAGGATCCGGTGATGGTGATGGGCGATGCGTTGCGGCTTGAACAAGTGCTGATCAACCTGATGCGCAACGCGGTGGATGCAACACAACAGGTGAACGCACCGCAGATTGACATCCTTTTGACGCAGGGCGACACGGTGACGCTGACGATCCGTGACAACGGGGTGGGCATTGCGGATATCGATCAGGTGTTCGAGCCGTTTCACACCACCAAGACGGCCGGTGAGGGCGTTGGCCTGGGGCTTGCGATCTCGTCCGGGATCGTGGCCGATCATGGCGGGCGCCTGACGGCCCACAACTTGCCGGAAGGGGGCGCGGCATTTGAAATGGCCTTGCCGCTTTTGGCGCGCGGGGCCAATCCCGCAAGCGTTACCCAGGCCAGCCTGTCCGCCTGATACAATTGTGGTTTCAATGCCTTCATAAAGGAGTGCCAACATGACCGAGAGCCCAACGCAGACCCTGCGCAGCCCAACGCGCATCGTCATTGTCGATGACGAGCAGGACATGCGCGCCTCGATCAGTCAGTGGCTTTCGCTGTCCGGTTTCACCCCTGAAACCTATGGCAGTGCCGAAGAGGCGCTTGGCAACCTGGGCCCTGATTATCCCGGAATCGTGGTGACCGATATTCGGATGCCGGGCATGGATGGCATGGCGTTTTTGAAGCGCTTGATGGGGGTGGATGCATCCTTGCCGGTGATCCTGATCACCGGACACGGCGATGTGCCGATGGCGGTCGAGGCGATGCGGCTGGGTGCGTATGATTTTCTGGAAAAACCCTTTGATCCCGAACGCATGACCAATCTGGCGCGCGCCGCGCTGAAGGCGCGCGGTCTGGCGTTGGAAAACCGGGCGCTGCGCCAGGAACTGGCGGATGGCGACACCCTTATGCGGCGTCTGGTTGGCGCGTCGGCGGAAATGGTGCGCCTGCGCGAAGACATTCTGGATTACGGGCAGGCGGATGGGCATGTTCTGATCGACGGCGAAACCGGCACCGGCAAGACGTTGACGGCACATGCACTGCACGCGGTCGGGCCGCGCGCGGGCAAGCGCTTTGTGTCGGCTTCCTGCTTTGGCCTGGCGGATGATCAATTGGCCGCGCGGCTGTTCGGGCCGGTCGAAACCGGTGGCTTGCCGCTGGTCGAAGAGGCACGGGGCGGAACGCTGTGTCTGGAAGATATCGAAGCCCTGAGCCCGGCAATGCAGGGCCGCTTGCTGGCCTTCATCAACGATCAAGCCACCCCACCCGAGACCCGCATCGTTGCGGTGTGTAACGAGCATACACCGGGGCGCACCCTGGAAGATTTGCTGCGCCCGGACCTGTTTTACCGCCTTGCAGCCATGAAATTGACCCTGCCGCCACTGCGCGCCCGGGGCGAGGACATTCTGGCCCTGTTCCAAAGCTACGCCGAAAACTATGCCGAGGAATACGGCTGCCCTGCGCCGGATCTGTCGGCACAGGATGCGGCCTATCTGTTGCAGGCTCCTTGGCCCGGCAACATTCGCCAGTTGATCTCGATTGCCGAACAAGCTGTGTTGCAAAACCGGCGTGGTTCCGGGTCCGTGGTGTCGTTGGTCATGGCTGAAAATGAAGCCTCGGGCGGGGCGCTGACGACCGAGGGCAAGCCGCTGAAAGATTATGTCGAGGCGTTCGAGAGGACGCTGATCGACAACACGATGCGGCGCCACAAGGGATCCATCGTTTCGGTGATGGAAGAACTGTGCCTGCCGCGCCGGACGCTGAACGAGAAGATGGCCAAATACGGCTTGAGCCGCGCAGATTACGTCTGAGGTTCAGTGCCGTGCTGGGGGCGTTGGTCCGTCCAACCGGGCCTTCGCCGGTGCGGAATATTGCTGAACGGGTGAAATGAACCCCGTAACGGCGCATTTTGCCATTGCAGTTGGCAGGCCTTCGCCCCTATTGTCCAATGACAGGGGTGCGTTTGTTCATCCCCCACGGAATTCACACTTTGCGCAGCCCTTTACTTACAGGCGCCCGCAAATGGGATCGGCCTGAAAAGGCTGCTGAATTGCCCGGCGTGGCGCAAAAAATGCCCGCTTGGCCTTGAACGGGTGTCGCCTGCCACAATCAGGACGATGCCGGAGCATGAAACCGCGATGCAAAGGTGCGCATCAGCCAGAATCGTGAACAGGGCGCGCAATTGCGCTGCCCTCCGTCTGCTGTCGCCCGGTATCGCCCACACTTCACCCCTCGATGTCAGACCGCGCGGACCCTCTGGGCCGGGCGCAAGGCGGCGTGGGGCAGGCAGGACACTATGGGAAAGAAACTACTTATCGACGCCACGCACGCAGAAGAAACGCGTGTCGTCGTCGTGGACGGCAACAAGGTAGAAGAATTCGACTTTGAGACCATTCACAAGCGCCAGCTGGCTGGCAACATCTATCTGGCAAAAGTAACCCGGGTTGAGCCGTCGCTGCAGGCGGCGTTCGTTGATTACGGCGGCAACCGTCATGGGTTCCTGGCATTTGCCGAAATTCATCCGGATTATTACCAGATCCCGGTCGCGGACCGCAAAGCACTTTTGGACGAAGAAAAGGCGCTGGCCCGCGTGCACGATGATGATGCACCGGGGGCTGGTAGCTCAGGAAATGGTGGCGGAAACGGAAATTCCGAGTCTGGCAAACCCTCAGGCAATGGCGGTCGGCGCTCTCGTCGTCGGCGTCCCAGGGACGCGGCTGCGGACGCGAACAAAGCAACCGAATCAGAGGTTGCGGATCAGACCCTGACGCCTGACGCGGCGGTTGACGCGGATGCCGTGACGACTGAAGCTCAAACCACCACGGCCGAGGCAACGACAGGTGTGGCCGAAACGCCCGCCGCCGAAACGCCCGCCGCCGATAGCCCGGTTGTGGAAAACGCGACCACTGAGGGCCAAGCCGCAGAGACCGCTGAAAGCACTGACGCAGACGCCGGCGCGGACACTCCGGCAGAGGCTGACGCCCCGGTTGCAGACGCGTCACCGTCTGACGCAGCCGCACCTCAAGCCAATGATGCGGAACACGCCGCGAACCCGGTAGCGGACTCTGACACCACACAAGACGCAGCCGAAGAGCCGGCGGTTGAGGGTGAGACGCCCAACCCCGACACCCCTGACGCTGAACACGCGGATGCGGCTGCCCCGAAGGGCGGTTCCATCGCCGCCAACGCCGACGGCCTGGAAACACGGACCTATGGTGCGATGGACGTTGTCGATCTGGGCGACGAGGACGAGACCGCCGACGCTGCGGCAGACGCAGAGACGGAGAAATCTGACGAAGCAGCCGTCGCCGCCGAATCCAAGGATGATGAACCCGAACCCTACCGTGCCGCCGATCACGCCAGCGATGTCGATGATCAGGTGGAATCGGTGGCGGATGAAGACGTCACCGACGAAGTGCGCCCGCCGCGCCGCATGCGCACCCGGCGTTACAAGATCCAGGAAGTGATCAAGGTTCGCCAGATCATGCTGGTGCAGGTCGTCAAGGAAGAACGTGGCAACAAGGGGGCCGCGTTGACCACCTACCTGTCGCTGGCCGGGCGTTACTGCGTGCTGATGCCCAATACCGCGCGCGGTGGTGGGATCAGCCGCAAGATCACCAATGCCGCCGACCGCAAGAAACTGAAGGAAATCGCCGGAGAGATTTCCGTCCCTGAGGGGGCGGGCCTGATCATCCGCACCGCCGGTGCAAACCGCACCAAACCCGAGATCCGCCGCGATTATGAATATCTGTTCCGCATGTGGGAACAGATCCGCGAATTGACGCTGAAGTCGATCGCCCCGGCGCCGATCTACGAAGAAGGCAATCTGATCAAGCGGGTGATCCGCGATCTTTACAATCGTGAAATAGACGAGGTTCTGGTGGAAGGCGAAGACGGCTATCGCACCGCCAAGGACTTCATGAAAATGATCATGCCGTCCCACGCCAAGAACGTGAAACTGTATCGTGAATCGATGCCGTTGTTCGCGCGGTTCCAGGTGGAAAGCTACCTGGCCAGCATGTTCAACCCGACCGTGCAGCTGAAATCTGGCGGATATATCGTCATCGGCGTGACAGAGGCGTTGGTCGCCATCGACGTGAACTCTGGCAAGTCAACGCGCGAAGGGTCGATCGAAGACACGGCGCTGAAAACCAACCTGGAAGCCGCAGACGAGGTCGCGCGCCAATTGCGTTTGCGCGATCTGGCTGGTCTGATCGTCATCGACTTCATCGACATGGAAGAGCGCCGGAACAACGCCTCGGTCGAAAAGCGCATGAAAGACGCGCTGAGGACCGACCGGGCCCGCATTCAGGTTGGTCGCATCTCGGCCTTTGGTCTGATGGAGATGAGCCGCCAGCGTCTGCGCCCCGGCATGATCGAGGCAACGACGCAGCCGTGCCCATCCTGCCACGGCACGGGCCTGATCCGGTCGGACAATTCGCTGGCGCTGCAAATCCTGCGCGCGCTGGAGGAAGAAGGCACACGCAACCGCTCCAAGGAGGTGCTGGTCAAAGCGCCGATTGAGGTCGTGAACTACCTGTTCAACGCCAAGCGAGAGCATCTTGCCCAGATCGAGGTGCGCTATGGCATGGCCGTTCGGTTGGAGGGAGATCACAACCTGATCAGCCCGGATTACGTGATCGAAAAATTCAAGACCGCGACACGCATCGTGACCGCGCCAACGACACCAGTTGTGTCACTGGATGCGCAAACGATGTCTGAAATCGACGATGAGTTTGCCGAGAGTGACGACGACACCAGCGAGACCTCGGACGAGATGAGCGTCGAGGCGACACCGACAAGCGAGGGTGACCCCGCGAATGACGGCGCCAAGCGCAAGCGTCGCCGGCGTCGTCGGCGCCGTGGTCAGGGGGGCGATGCCGTTGATGACACCGGGTCCGAGGCCAATGGGACGGACGATGACAACTCCGAAGACGGGACTGCTGATGCGGCCGGGGCTGACACTGCCGACGCATCCGAAGTTGCGCGCACAGACGGTGACGGGGTGGTGTCTGTAGAGGCCGCGCCAGAAACCGACGAGGTTGCCGAAAAACCCGTTCGCAAGCGCCGCACCCGCACCCGAGCAAAGAAACCGGTAGAGGGCGACGACCTGCCAGCCGCCGACAATGCCGCCGACAATGCCGCCGCGCCTGAGGCCGTCGCCGAAGTCGAAGCGCCCAAGAAACGCACCCGCCGCCGTAAGCCCAAGGCCGAAGTCGACGCCCAAGCCGCCACTCAGGCCGCCGCAGTTGCCGAACCGGATGCCGCAAACGCCGTCGAACAGGGTGCGCCTGCCGTCGCGGATGCCGCCGATGGCCCGGTGGCTACTGCGCCAGCCGAAGTCAGCGCGCCGGAAGCGGTGGAGACACCGGCCGTGGCGGCGGATGAAACCGTTAGCGAACCGCCTGCGCCCGTCGCAGATCCGGCCACCGTTAGCGCCTCTGAGCCGGCCATGGCCACCGCGCCCACCTCAGAGCCCGAGGCCGTGCAAGACGCCGAGCCCGAGGCACCTGCCGACCCGGAACCAGCCAAACCACGGCGCCGTGGCTGGTGGTCGCGCTAAAGCCGGCACCACATGACCACAACGTGACCGCGCCCCCCGTGACGAACGGGGGGCGTTGACATATCACGAAGAAACTTGGTTCGGAGGCTCTCGCATGTTCGGCATTGATCTATTCGACGCGGCGCTGATGCCCTCTCTTTTCGTGGCGCTGGCCGCCGGGTTCCTGTCCTTTCTCAGCCCCTGCGTGCTGCCCATCGTGCCGCCCTATCTGGCCTATATGTCCGGCATTTCGATGCGCGACCTGACCGAGGGGCGCAAAGGCCCCAGCCGCGCCACCGTGCCCGCGCTGTTTTTCGTCATGGGCCTCAGCACCGTGTTCCTGTTCCTCGGGTTCACGGCCTCCAGCTTGGGGCAATTGTTCCTCGCTTACCGCGAAACCTTTGCGCAAATCGCCGGCGCGGTTGTCATCGTCATGGGCTTACATTTCCTCGGTGTTTTTCGCCTTGGTTTCTTGATGCGCGAAGCCCGGATCGAGGCCTCGAACCGCGGCGGTTCGGCCTTCGGGGCCTATGTGCTGGGCCTGGCCTTTGCGTTTGGCTGGACGCCCTGCATCGGGCCGATCCTGGGCATGATCATCACCTTGGCCGCAACCGAAAATTCCGTTCTGCGCGGCACAGCCCTGCTGGCCGCTTATGCGCTGGGGTTGGGGCTTCCCTTCCTGCTGGCGGCCGTCTTCATCGGTCGCTCCATGCGCCTGATGAACCGGATCAAACCCTGGCTGGGCCTGATCGAAAAGGCGATGGGCGTTTTGCTGATTGTTGTTGGCATTGCGCTGATCACCGGGGCGATGGCGGACCTGTCCTTCTGGCTCCTGGATACATTTCCCGGTCTGCAGATCCTGGGCTGACCCGGTGATCGATACAATTTGACTAAAATTGCGCATCTTTGTGCCCCAAATATCCTGGGGGTGAGCCCGCACGGGCGAGGGGGCAACGCCCCCTTCAACGGTCGCCCCGCGCAAGCCATCTTTCCAAACCGGGCGCGGCGTCATAGCCTGCGGCCATGACCGGGCCATCCCCACAAGATCCTTGCGCGCAGGGCGTTCGAAAGCGCCGGGTCTTTTATGTCCCGGGCTATGATCCCTTTCCACCTCGCCGCTACCGCGAACTGTATCGCAAAGAGGGCGCAGCGCAGGCCAGGATCTCAGACTATTCGCTGACCCTTGCGGCACAAGACCCCGGTACGCCGGGGTATGGCTGGTCCGTTTCCACCTCCATTCATCGGCAGCAGACCGACACGAAGGTCACTGTGCTGGTCTGGGCCGATCTGGTGCAAGCGTCGATGCGGCGCGGCGTGGCGGCGACTTATGCGTTGATGCTGCGGACGTTGTGGATTTTTGCCTCGACCGGGGCTTTGTGGGCGATGATCCGTCTGCGGCCCGGGCCGATGCTGGCGGGGGCGTGGCCGGTTGTCATGCTGACCGGCCAACTGATCGTGGCGTTGCTTGCGGGCTGGGGGCTTGGTCTGGGGATTGTCTGGCTGGTGCCCGGCTGGCTGGGAGGGGGGGTGGCCGTTGGCGCCGGGGCTTTGTTGACCATTGCGGTCTTGCGGGTGTTTCAACGCTGGGACGCCAAGCTGTATGTCTATTATCTGCTGTACGATTTCGCCCATACCGCGGCGCATCGCGGGGCCTATGGCGCTGACTTGACACACCGTCTGGACGACTTCGCCCGGGACGTGCACGCCGCCCTGATCAGCGATGTCGATGAGGTTCTAGTGGTGGGGCATTCCTCGGGCGCGGCTCTGGCCGTGTCTTTGGTCGCACAGATCCGGCAGGACATGCCCGACACTGCCGCGCCCTTGGCGTTGCTGACATTGGGAGAGGCGATCCCGATGCAGGCGTTCCTGCCCGATGCAACCCGGCTGCGCCGTGATCTGCGGGCGTTGGCGTCGGATCCGGGGATCACCTGGGTCGATGTGACGGCCAAGGGCGATGGCTGCTGTTTTGGGCTGTGCGATCCCGTGGCGGTCAGTGGGGTGGCACCGGCCGACCAGCGCTGGCCCCTGGTCTTGTCAGCGGCGTTCAGTCAAAGCCTGAAACCCGACACCTGGCGCAAAATGCGACGCCGGTTCTTTCGCCTGCACTTTCAGTATCTTGCCGCCTTCGATGCGCCACGTGATTACGACTATTTCCAGATTACCGCCGGGCCGCGCACGCTGGCCGACCGCTACGCGGGGCGCAAGCATTCCCCCAGCCGGATCACCCGGGCGCTGTCACCGTATCAGGGGTTGGAATGAACACGCCGCCAGAACGCCGCGCCGCGCCGGTACCGCCGAAACCGGCGGCGCGCCGTGATGGGTTTTCACTGTTGCGCTATGTGCGGATTTTCCGGCGGGATATCCTGTCGGCTAATCCCGCCCGGTTGTACCGCGCCAAGATGGCCGAATTCCGCATTCCGTTCCTGCACACCTTTCTGGTCAATCAGCCGTCGCTGTGGCGCCACGTGCTGACCGAACATCCCCGCGATTTCCCCAAATCGCCGCGCATGACGGCGGGGTTGGAGCCGCTGTTGGGGCAAGGGGTGTTCCTGACCAATGGCGCTGTGTGGGAGCAGCAGCGCCGCATCATCGACCCCGCGTTTGAAGGTGGCCGACTGCGGGATACCTTTCCGGCGATGCTGGCGGCGGCGCAGGCCAGCGCCGCACGGTTGGAGGCGGTGGCCGATGGCACGCCGGTCGAGATAGAAGCGCAGACCAGCCACGCCACGGCGGATGTGATCTTTCGCACCCTGTTTTCGATGCCGATCGAGGATCAGACCGCCAGCGCCGTTTTCCACGAATTTCGCAAGTTCCAGGGCACGCAGCCTTTGCTGAACCTGGCCGCGTTTTTGCCGTTACCGCGCTGGATGCCCCGATTTCATCGCCCCAAAACCCTGCGCGCAGCGCGGCGCATCCGGGCGTTGACGCGGGATCTGGTCATCGCACGGCGGCACGCGATGGCGCAGGGCAGGGCGCCAGATGATCTGGCGACCAAGATCATGACCAGCGCCGATCCGGCCACCGGGGCCCGGTTTGACGATGATCAGATGGTGGATCAGGTCGCCGTGTTCTTTCTGGCGGGGCACGAGACGTCGGCTTCGGCCTTGGCGTGGGCGCTGTATCTGTTGGCGTTGGATCCCGAAACGCAGCAGGCAGTGTCGCAAGAAGCCTGTGCTGTGCTGGGCGACGCGCCGCTGGCCAGCCCGGATTTTGCCGCCGTGTCACGCCTGAAACTGGCGCGCGACGTGTTCCGCGAGGCGCTGCGCCTGTATCCGCCGGTGCCGATGATGGTGCGCCAGGCTGCGTGCCCTGTCACCTTTCGCAACCGCACGGTTCCACGCGGTGCGCAAGCCGTGGTCAGCCCGTGGTATCTTGGACGGCACGAAGGGATCTGGGACAACCCGGATGCATTTTGCCCACACCGTTGGCAGTCGCCAGACGGGCGGCGGGCAGCGCGAGACGGTTTCTTGCCGTTTTCTGCCGGCCCGCGCGTGTGTCCGGGCGCAGGATTCGCCATGATCGAGGGGCCGCTGTTGCTGGCAATGCTGGCGCGGCGGTTGCGATTTTCGCCAGTTGAGGGGCGCATTCCGCAACCTGTGGCACAATTGACGGTGCGCTCGTCCTCGGGAATTTGGTTGAAAATTGACCGGGTTAAAGCGTGTTAGCGCTATTTCAAGGGCAGCTTTCAAATTTTCTTTGGACAAATTGGTAAGATTATTTTACCTCTTGGCGCATGGAGGAGACTCTGCGTCCAAACCACTTTTGTCACAGCTGTGCCGAGGGTTGACGCAGAAGGTTCGACATGTTCGCTTTACCGTGAGGCGCAGGCCCGCGGGAATCTGAACCCTCGGGTATTCGCCCGTCCACTGGGAGAGAGACATGAAAAAAATTCTGACAACCACCGCATTGGTCGCGGCCGTGGCCGCCGGATCGGCCTCGGCCGATACCTGGAACATGCAGTCCACCTATCCGGGCTCGCTGCCGCAGCTGGGCACGCTGGGCCAGCGTATCGCCGATCAGATCACCGCACTGAGCGAAGGTGAGATCACCATCCAGTTCCAAAACCCGGGCGGCGTTGTGCCTGCACTGGAAACCTTTGACGCCGTTGGGTCGGGCGCGGTTGAGGCCGGTTGGTCGACCCCAGGTTACTGGGCTGGCCGCGTTCCGGCGCTGCAGCTTCTGGCAGCCGTCCCGTTTGGTCCGCAGGCTGGCGAATATATCGCCTGGCTGAAGTTCGGCGGCGGGCAGCAGTTCCTGGAAGAGCTGTATGAACCCCACAACATCCACTCGATCATCTGCGGCGTAATCGCCCCTGAGGCTTCGGGCTGGTTCCGCAACGAGCTGAACGGTGTTGAAGACCTGCGCGGTCTGACCATGCGCTTCTTCGGTCTGGGCGCCAAGGTCATGGAGCAAATGGGTGTCTCCACGCAGCTTCTGGCTGGCGGTGACATTTTCCCGGCGCTGGAACTGGGCACCATCGACGCGACCGAATTCTCGATGCCCGCCATCGACATCAACCTGGGCTTCTACCAGGTCGCGCAGCACTACTACTTCCCCGGTTGGCACCAGCAGTCGACGATGTTCGACCTGATGATCAACCTGGATCTGTGGGAAGGCCTGACCGACAATCAGCAACTGATGATCGAAACCGTCTGTGACGCGAACATCGCGTATGGTCTGGCCGAAGGCGAAGCGATCCAGGTCGCAGCGCTGGATTCGCTGGTCAACGAGCACGGCGTGCAGATCCACCAATGGTCGGCTGAGGACTTGGCAGCGCTGGAAGCTGCGTGGGAAGTTGTGGCCGCCGAGCAGGTTGCCGCGGACGCAGACTTTGCGCGCGTCTACGAAAGCTACACCACGTTCCGCACGAACTACCGTCGCTGGCGCGATCTTGCTTATCTCGACTGATAAGCACGCGAGTTGACACAGTGGGCATCCCGGTTCTCGGGATGCCCCATCTTTTCCCGCACATCCTCAAAGGACAGGAACGGCCATGGGCACGATACTGTCGATCATCACCATCATAGCCGCAGGCGTGATCGTGGTGCTCAACCCGACTTCAATTCTGGTTTTTTACGCGCTCGGCACGATTGTCGTATCCCATTTGGCGGCCTGGCTGCTGCGGGCACGGCCGGGCTGGTTCCTGTCTGCGACGCTGCTGGGCTGGGCCTCGATCATGGTGTCCACCCCGCTGGCGCTGACGGCGACCCAGCTGAACCAGCTGCGCCGCATTGTGCGCCGTGAACGTGACGGCTGGGAAGATGCACAAGCGACGCTGGATTTCTTCGAGCCACTTGTCGTGTATGCCACGCCGCTTTTGATCGCCATTACGGTCTACTTTGTGGTGATGTTGCTGCTGGCGCTGCGCCGTGCAAACGAGGGCGGCTATCGCTATATGCTTGATGGCGCCAACGGCATGGCCCGGACCTGCGTTGCGGTCGGCAAGATGGCCGCCGTACTTTACGTTCCGATGATCGTGATCATCTTGTATGACGTGATACAGCGGAAATATCTGGGCTACGCCCCGGATTTCACCAGCTCCGTCTGGTATGAGACCTTCAGTTCGACCAGGCTTCAGGAAATGGAATGGCATCTTCATGCCGTGCTGTTCCTGATGGCGCTGGGATTTGGCTATGTTGCAGACGCCCATGTGCGCATCGAATTGGTGCGCGACAATTTGCGCCCCCGCACCAAGGCGTGGATCGAATTGTTCGGCGCGCTGTTGTTCATGGTGCCCTATTGCTATGTGATCATGGAATACGGCAACGAGAACATGCTGCGGGCCTACCACATTGGTGAAGGCTCGGACGCGCTGACGGGGTTGCCGTATCGCTTCATCATCAAGGCCTTCTTGCCGCTTGGCTTCGTCTTCGTGGCTTTGGCCGGGATGTCGGCCGCGCTGAAAAGCATCGTTTTCCTGTTCGGCCCGGTCAGTATGCGGGAAGAAGCAGGACAATACACCACTGGCGGGGCGCATTCCGCGCCCAAAGCCGAAGCGTGATCGGGGACTGACTTCATGGAAACGATTATCCATCTAATGCCGCTGATCATGTTCGGTGTTCTGGCGGTGGTGCTGTTCACTGGCTACCCGGTGGCCTTCATCCTGGGCGGAATTGCCCTGCTGTTCGCCGTTTTGGGCGATTGGGCCGGGGTATTCCGGTTGAACCAGATCCAGTTGATCCCCTTGCGTATCTATGGCGGGACCATGTCCAGTCTGGTGCTGGTGGCGATCCCGATGTTTACCTTCATGGGCACCATGCTGGAAAAATCGGGTGTGGCGACCGACCTGCTGGAGGCACTTCAGGTGCTTTTGCGGCGGGTTCCCGGCGGGCTGGCGTTGTCAGTCACGCTGATGGGCACCATCATGGCGGCGACCACCGGGATCATCGGCGCGTCGGTTGTGATGATGACGCTGATGGCGCTGCCGGTGATGATCAAGGCAAATTATTCGATCCCGCTGGCCACCGGCACGATTGCCGCGTCGGGCACGCTGGGCATCCTGATCCCTCCGTCGATCATGCTGGTCATCATGTCCGATTTGCTGTCGGTTCCGGTTGGCACTGTGTTCATCGCCGCGATCGTGCCGGGGGTTCTGCTGGCCGGGCTTTACACCGTCTACATCTTCCTGCTGTGCCGCTGGAAACCGCATCTGGCACCACCGATGGCGGACGATGCTGGCCCCAGCACACGGGGTGAATTCTGGAAAATGATCCTGGGCTCGTTCCTGCCGCCGATCGCATTGATCGTCGCGGTTCTGGGGTCGATCTTTGCGGGATTGGCCACGCCGACCGAAGCATCGGGTGTGGGCGCGGCAGGATCCATTGTTCTGGCTGCCTTCAACCGCCGTCTGAACTGGTCGACACTGTTTGACGTCTGCGTGCGTTCGGCGCTGACCGGGGCCATGCTGTTCGGTATCTTTGTCGGGGCCACTGCGTTCTCGTTCGTGTTCAAGGCCATTGGCGGTGAGCATCTGATCGTCGAATTCATCCAGAATACTTCGGTTGGGCCGTGGTCGATCCTGTTTGTGTTGATGATGATGGTCTTTGCGTTGGGTTTCTTCTTTGACTGGATCGAGATCACGTTGATCGTGCTGCCGATCTTCGCGCCGATCGTCGCACTGCTGGACTTTGGCGGGCACGTTGGGGTCTGGGACGGGGTATCGAACCCGATTGTCATCTGGTTCTTGATCCTGGTTGCGGTGAACTTGCAGACCAGTTTCCTGACACCGCCCTTTGGCTTTGCGCTGTTCTACCTGAAAGGGGTCGCGCCGCCCGAAGTGAAGATCCAGCATATCTATAAGGGGATCATCCCGTTTGTCGGCTTGCAGGTTCTGGGACTGTTCTTGTGCGTGGTCTTCCCGGCCATTGTGCTGTGGCTGCCCAGTTTCGCGCTTGGCGGATAGATCAGGCGCCGTTTCATCATAGCGACTTCATTCGAGGCGGCGGAGTTTTCGCCGCCTCGAGTTTTTGCGGGATCCATGCCATGTTCTTTGACCCCTTGCTTTATGGTTTCGTGATCCTGGGGCTGTTCACCCCCGGGCCGAATGTGATCATGCTGACCTCCTCGGGGGTGCGGTTCGGATTCCGGCGCACGCTGCCGCACCTGTTTGGAGTGGTGATCGGCGTGGGCATCACGGCCGCGGTGACGGCCGCCGGGGTGGGCGCCATGGTGCTGGCCTCTCCGGTTCTGAACACGGTCCTGAAGCTGGGGGCGGGGGCGTTCATCTTGTGGATGGCCTGGGGGCTTTGGCAGGCCTCGGCCAAGCCGCGCGACGCTGCGGATCCAGATGAGCGCCCGCTGTCCTTCCTGGGTGCCGTGCTGTTTCAATGGATTAACCCCAAAGTCTGGGCGGTCGCCTTCGCCGCCTCGGCGGGGTACGGCGGTGGCCAGGCGCTGTGGCTTGAAGCCGCGCGGTTGGGCACGGCGTTTTCAAGCGTCAACCTAGGTGTCTGCTTGTTCTGGACCGCCGCCGGGGCGCTGCTGACGGCGCTGTTGTCGGCACCTGCCGCGTGGAAAATCTTCCTGCGGGTGATGGCCGTTCTGCTGGCGCTGTCGGCCGTGCTGGTCTTTCGATAAGGCGCCGCCTGCGGCGGCATTCGATGTGCCCGTCCTGCGCCTGCGGCGCCGGACAGGCTGTTTTGCCTGCGGCGCGGATATTTTCAGCACAAAGATGACGTAGGGTCGCTTTGGGGCGATTTGAATTTGATTTGACCGAATCTGACCTGCGCAGTATTTATTGAACGAGCGTTCAATAAGATGCGGCATGCATCTGTCAGGAGGGGTCATGTTTTCAGCATCCATGAAGTTCGATCTGGGCGACGACGTCAACGCGTTGCGCGATATGGTGCACCGCTGGGCGCAGGATCGCGTGCGGCCTATGGCCGCCGAGATTGACGCATCGAACCAGTTTCCAGCCGAATTGTGGCGTGAGATGGGGGACCTGGGTTTGCTGGGGATTACCGTCGCGGAGGAGTATGGCGGTGCGGGCATGGGGTATCTGGCGCATGCCGTGGCGGTGGAGGAAATCGCGCGGGCCTCGGCCTCGGTCAGTTTGAGTTATGGTGCGCATTCCAACCTGTGCGTCAACCAGATCAAGTTGAACGGCAGCGCGGCACAAAAAGAGCGGTATTTGCCGGGGCTGGTTTCGGGCGAGCATGTTGGTGCGCTGGCGATGTCCGAGGCTGGGGCCGGGTCGGACGTGGTGTCGATGAGCCTGCGGGCCGAAAAGCGCAATGACCGGTTTGTTTTGAATGGCACGAAATACTGGATCACCAATGGGCCGGATGCCGATACATTGGTGGTGTATGCCAAGACCGATCCGGACGCCGGATCCAAGGGCATCACCGCATTCCTGATCGAAAAGAGCATGGCCGGGTTCAGCACCAGCGCGCATTTCGACAAGATGGGGATGCGGGGGTCGAACACAGCCGAACTGGTGTTCAACGATGTCGAAGTGCCGTTCGAGAACATTCTGGGCGAGGAAGGGCGCGGTGTTCGGGTGCTGATGTCGGGTCTGGATTATGAGCGTGTGGTGCTGGCCGCGATTGGGCCGGGTATCATGGCCGCCTGTCTGGATGAGGTCATGCCCTACATGGTTGAGCGCAAACAATTCGGCCAACCGATCGGCAGTTTCCAACTGATGCAGGGCAAGATCGCGGATATGTACACCGCGCTGAATTCCGCCCGGGCGTATGTCTATGAGGTTGCCAAGGCCTGCGACCGGGGTGAAGTGACACGCGCGGATGCGGCGGCTTGCTGTCTGTATGCAAGCGAGCAGGCGATGGTGCAGGCGCATCAAGCCGTTCAGGCGATGGGCGGCGCGGGCTTCATGGCCGATGCGCCGGTGGGCCGATTGTTCCGGGACGCGAAGCTGATGGAGATCGGGGCCGGCACCAGCGAAATCCGCCGGATGTTGGTGGGCCGCGAGTTGATGAGCGCGATGGCATGAAGGCGGTCATCCTGAGCATGGCGCTGGCTGTGGCGGCGGGATCGACCGCCGCGCAAGACGTGCCCTTTGACGACACGGCAATCCGCCAATGTCTGCGCGGCGGTGGCGACGCGGTCTGCATTGGCGCGGCGGTTGAGCCTTGCATGCAGGGGTTGGGCGGGTTTTCAACGGTGGCGCACCGGGCGTGCGTCGGTGAGGAATTGGCCTGGTGGGATGCGCTGCTGAATGAGGTCTATGGCACCACGATGGCGCGGGCGCGGGCGCAAGATGCGCACAACCAAGGCGCAATCGACCGCGAGGAGCGCCCGTCGGACGCGGCTGGCTTGCGCCAGATGCAGCGCGCCTGGATCACGTTTCGCGATGCAGCGTGCGGGTATGAGGCATTGCAATGGTGGGGCGGCACCGGGGCCCCTGGGGCGCTGTTGGAATGCATGATGCGCATGACGGGTGAGCAGGCGCTGGCGCTTCAAGGGTACGTGAGGGACCATTGAGCACGCGCCTTGGCCTTTTGCTGGCGGCAATGGTGCTGCACACGGGTGCGGTTGAGGCGCAAGACGTGCCCTTTGCGGCCGCGACGATTGAGACCTGTTTGGCGCGCACCTCGGAACCGGGCGCTTGTATCGGTGTTGGCGCTGCTGCGTGCCAATCAGAGGCGGGTTTGGGCAGTGCGGGCATTTGTCTGGGGGCCGAAAATGCGTTTTGGCTGGCGCGGATTGCTGACCTGGAGGTGAGCTTGCAGGCCGGGGCTGGCGCGCGCACGGTGCGCTCACTCAGACGTGGCGTGCCGACGCCGACGCTGCCTGAGGTGGCCGACGCATTGGCGCAGTATCGCCGCGTGGTGTGTGAGTTTCGGGTGGCACAATGGGATGGCATGATGACGGGGCCAGAGGAGATCGATTGCCAGATGCGGATCAACGCCGCTCATGCGCTGTATCTGTCCGGGTTGGTGACGCCATGATGCTGCCGGCGGGAACCTATGATGACGTGATCCGTGGGTTTCGCTGGGACATCCCGGCACGCCTGAACATGGCGCGGCAGGCCTGTTTTGACTGGATGGGCACGCCGGACCGGTTGGCCATCATCGATCTGTCGGAGGGCAATCGGCGCAATGTGACTTACGGGGACCTGGCGGCGATGACCCGGGGGTTGGCCGCGCATCTGACAGCGCAGGGTGTGCAGCGCGGAGACGTGGTTGGCGTGCTGCGGGCGCAAGATCCCTGGACTGCGGCTGCGCATCTGGCAATCTGGACGCTGGGCGCGATCAGCCTGCCGCTGTTCAAGCTTTTTGGCCCGGATGCGCTGTCTGTCCGGCTGGCTGATAGCGGCGCGGCGTTTGTGGTCACCGATACCGCCGGTGCAGCGATGCTGGACAGGCAGAGTGTGCGGGCCATCGTGCCAGAGACGCAGGCGTTGCCCGACAGCGACATCACCCCTGTGGACAGCAACGCCGAAGACCCGGCGGTGTTGATCTACACCTCGGGCACGACCGGCGCGCCAAAAGGGGCGTTGCACGCGCACCGCGTGCTGACAGGGCATTTGCCAGGGGTCGAAATCAGCCATGATCGGCTGGGCCAGCCCGGCGACGTGATCTGGACGCCCGCCGACTGGGCGTGGATCGGCGGCTTGTTTGACGTGCTGATGCCGGGGTTGGCGCTGGGGGTGCCGGTGGTGGCCGCGCGCCTGCCCAAATTCACACCTGAGGGCGCGTGCGACGTGATCACCCGCGCCGGTGTGCGCAACGTGTTTTTCCCACCCACCGCGTTGAAACTGCTCAAGGCGGCGGATGTCGCGGTGCCGGGTTTGCGCTCGGTCGCGTCAGGCGGTGAGCCGTTGGGGGCCGAGATGCTGGAGTGGGGGCGTGCGGCCTTTGGGTTGGAAATCAACGAGTTTTACGGCCAGACGGAATGCAACATGATCGCCTCCAGCGCGGGGGCGTTGTTCCCGGCGCGGCCCGGGTGCATCGGCAAACCTGTGCCGGGGCATGAGCTGGCGGTTCTGGGGCCTGACGGCCCCGTGCCTGAGGGGGTTGAGGGCGACATCGCCGTGCGCCGGGGGTCCGCGTCGATGATGCTGCGGTATTGGAACCGGCCCGATGCCACAGTCGAGAAGTTTCGCGGCGACTGGATGCTGACCGGGGATCGCGGGGTATGGGACGGCGACTATGTGCGGTTCGTCGGGCGCGAGGATGACGTGATCACCAGCGCGGGCTACCGGATCGGTCCCAGCGAGATTGAGGACTGTCTGCTGCGCCACCCCGCCGTCGCCTTGGCCGCAGTCATCGGTGTGCCTGACGCCCAGCGGACGGAACGGGTGCGTGCGCATGTGGTGCTGAAATCGGGCGCGCAGGCCAGCGAGGCTGATTTGCAAACCCACATCCGCACGCGCCTGTCCGCGCATCTTGTCCCGCGTGACGTGCGATTTGAAACCGAATTGCCGATGACGGTGACCGGCAAGATCATCCGCAAAGACCTGAAACGCCGGGCCGCGGAGGAGGAGCGCACATGATCCGTATCGCCGCCTTGGCCGCGTTCATGGCAACACCGGTCTGGGCTGATGCCGATCCGGGGCCGATCCCGGACATGGCCGATGTCGCGCGGCTCAGGGCTTGCCTGTCGAACCAACCGGTTGAAACCGCGTCATCTTGCCGGTTGCGGGTGTTTACGCCTTGCGCTGAAGCGCGGGGTCCTGATCCGGATGCGCTCAGGCTATGCCATCTGGCCGAGGCAGACGCCTGGGACTTTATCCGCATAGAGGACAGCTGGCCGCGCGCTGTTGCGGCCGCGCAGAGCCGGGATGAGGTTCAGGGCCGCGACGAATCTGGCGTCACCGGGCTTGAAGGCGCATTGCGCGCAACGCGCCCCGCCTGGCTGGCGTATCGCGATACATACTGCGCGCTGGCGACGGTCAGCGAAACAGACGCTCAACTGGGGGGCGTTGCCGGCACTGCCTGCTGGTCACGGATCACCGCCGAGAGGGTTCTTGAACTCACGCGACTACGCCAAAACTGGATGGGGAACGATTGAATGAAATACCTGTTGATTGCGCTGATCGGAGGGGTGATGGCCGTGCCGGCCGTTGCTCAAACCGACCTGATCAGCCACTACCGGCCGGCAACGGATGCCTGTGTTCAAGTGGCTGAAGGATCACAGGGTCTGGAGGCCTGCCATCCCCTGTTGTCCACTGCTTGCATGGAGCAGGAACCCGGCGGGCAGACCACGCAAGGCATGGCCATGTGCATTCAGGCTGAGTGGCGCCTGTGGGATGAGTATCTGAACGCCGAGTATGCAGAAACGATGGATCTGATGCGCAGCCTGGATGCTTCGGATCGTGAGACGCTGCCTGAATACGCGGTGCGCGCTGACCAATTGCGCGCGGCTCAACGCGCGTGGATCGCCTTTCGCGATGCCGACTGCGCCATGCGCCATGCATTTTGGGGATCGGGCTCCATGCGTGCGATCACCGGAACGTCCTGTATGTCCGAGCGAACCTTTCAACGGGTTCAGGACTTGATCCATTTCCGAGAGTATTTGCCATGAAGCTTTTGTCGAGCGCGCTGCCCAATTCTGATCAGTTCAAAGCCAACATGGCTGCACATCTGTCGGCCTTGGAACAGGTGTCCGATGCTGCGGAACTGGCGGCTTTGGGGGGCGGTGACAAATCCCGCGCCCGGCACCTGTCACGCGGCAAGATGCTGCCGCGTGACCGTGTGGCGAACCTGCTGGACGCCGGATCCCCGTTTCTGGAGATCGGCGCGACGGCGGCGCATGGTCTGTATGACAACGCGGCCCCCGGGGCCGGGGTGATCGCCGGGATCGGGCAGGTCATGGGGCATGAGGTCATGGTGGTGTGCAATGACGCCACCGTGAAGGGCGGCACCTACTATCCGATGACCGTCAAAAAGCACCTGCGCGCGCAGGAAATCGCGGCGGAAAACAATCTGCCTTGCGTCTACCTGGTGGACAGCGGCGGCGCCAACCTGCCGAACCAGGATGAGGTGTTCCCGGACCGCGACCATTTTGGGCGCATCTTCTACAATCAGGCCAACATGTCGGCGCGTGGCATTCCGCAGATAGCCGTGGTCATGGGATCTTGCACGGCGGGTGGGGCGTATGTGCCGGCGATGTCGGATGTGACGATCATCGTCAAGGAACAGGGCACGATCTTTCTGGCCGGGCCGCCCCTGGTTAAAGCCGCGACGGGCGAGGTGGTCACGGCCGAGGATCTGGGGGGCGGCGACGTGCACACGCGCCTGTCTGGCGTGGCCGATTACCTGGCCGAAGATGACGCCCATGCCCTGGCGCTTGCGCGGCGGGCGATTGGGCATTTGAATCGCAGCAAACCGGCAACCGTGCAGTGGCAGTCGCCCGAAGATCCGGCCTATGACCCGGAGGAGCTGTTCGGTGTCGTGCCCGCCGATTTGCGCACGCCCTATGACATCCGCGAGGTGATCGCGCGGATCGTTGACGGCTCACGGTTCGATGAATTCAAGCCGCGCTTTGGCGAAACACTGGTCACCGGGTTTGCCCATGTGAAGGGCTGCCCTGTCGGCATCATAGCCAACAATGGCGTGCTGTTTTCCGAGGCCGCTGTAAAGGGCGCGCATTTCGTGGAGTTGTGCAGCCAGCGCAAGATCCCCCTGGTGTTCTTGCAAAACATCACCGGCTTCATGGTCGGGCGCAAATACGAGAACGAAGGCATTGCGCGGCACGGCGCGAAGTTGGTGACGGCGGTGGCGACGACCTCGGTGCCAAAGATCACCATGCTGGTGGGCGGCAGTTTCGGCGCCGGGAATTACGGCATGTCCGGGCGGGCGTATCAGCCGCGGTTCTTGTGGACCTGGCCCAACAGCCGGATTTCGGTCATGGGCGGCGAGCAGGCAGCCGGCGTGTTGGCAACGGTCAAACGCGACGGAATCGAGCGAGGCGGCGGACAGTGGTCGGCGCAAGAGGAGGCTGACTTCAAGCGTCCGACGTTGGAGATGTTCGAGCGTCAGAGCCATCCGCTCTATGCGTCGGCGCGGTTGTGGGATGATGGGATCATCGACCCGCGCAAGTCACGTGACGTGTTGGCGTTGTCATTGTCGGCGGCCCTGAACGCCCCGATTGCCGATACGAAGTTTGGTGTTTTCCGTATGTAACCTGCGCTTTGTCGCGTGCCCACCCACCCGCCCCGTCGCGCCAAAGCGCAGATTTTTTTTGAGTATTTGGGGAAAGATGAAGGGAGAACGACGTGCTTGAAACCCGGCTGACACAGGCTTTCGGTATGCGGTATCCGATTGTGTTGGCGCCAATGGCGCTGGCCTCGGGCGGGGTGTTGGCGGCGGCGGTGACGCGGGCCGGGGGGTTAGGGCTGATCGGCGGCGGGTATTGTGACGCGCAATGGGTGGCACGGGAATGGGCGCTTGCGGGGGCGGAGCGGGTTGGGTGTGGGTTCATCACCTGGAAGCTGGCGCAGGTGCCGGATGTGTTGAGGCAGGCCCTGGCGAGAAATCCCGCTGCGATTTTCCTCAGCTTTGGTGACCCGGTTCCCTTTGCCGCCGAAATCGACGCGGCCGGCGTGCCGCTGATTTGCCAGGTGCAAACTCTGGCCGATGCGCGGGTGGCGTTGGACGCCGGGGCGCGGGTGATTGTGGCACAAGGGGCAGAAGCCGGTGGCCACGGCGACACGCGCGCGACGCTGACGCTGGTGCCTGAGGTGGCCGATTTGCTGGCCCGGGTGGCCCCTGATGTGCTGCTGTTGGCGGCCGGCGGAATTGCCGACGGGCGGGGGTTGGCTGCCAGCCTGATGCTGGGCGCGGACGGGGTTTTGGTGGGCAGCAGGTTTTGGGCGTCAGTCGAAAGCCTGGCGCATCCGAATTTTGTACAGGCGGCGATTGCAGCAACCGGGGACGCCACGCTGAGAACTTCGGTCGCGGATATCGCGCGGGGGTTGGACTGGCCGGAGCGGTTCACGTTGCGGGCGCTGGCCAATGGGTTCACGGACCGTTGGCATGGCGACAGTGCTGGCCTGAAGGCCAACGCCAAGACGGAAGCGGCGCGCTGGACAGCCGCCTGGAGTGCCGGGGATCCGGCGGTTGCGACTGCTGTGGTTGGCGAGGCGGCGGGGCTGATCCATGACCGCCCACCGGCTGCTGTCATCGTTGAAAACATGGCCAGGCAGGCCGAAGAGCTATTGAACACGCGGGCGCGGCGCTGACGCCGCCGCCCATGTCTGACAAGGAACTGACGGATATGTTTGAGAAAATCCTGATCGCCAATCGCGGCGAAATTGCCTGCCGCGTGATCCGTTCGGCCCAGGGGTTGGGGGTGCGCACGGTGGCTGTCTATTCCGATGCTGATGCGCAGGCCCAGCATGTGCGGTTGGCCGACGAAGCCGTGCGGATCGGCGGACCGCGCCCGGCGGATAGTTACCTGAAGGGCGATGTCATCATTCAGGCCGCGTTGCACACGGGCGCGCAAGCGATCCATCCCGGCTATGGCTTTTTGTCCGAAAACCCGGAATTCGTGGATGCCGTCGAGCGCGCCGGGTTGGTCTTCATTGGCCCGTCGGCCTCGGCCATTCGGGCGATGGGGTTGAAGGACGCGGCGAAGGCGCTGATGCAAGAGGCGGGCGTGCCGGTGGTGCCCGGGTATCACGGCGCCGACCAGGATCCTGCGCTGCTGGCGGCGGCGGCGGCTGAGATCGGATATCCCGTGCTGATCAAGGCGGTGGCCGGGGGGGGCGGCAAGGGGATGCGGCTGGTTGGGGACCCGGCGAACTTTGCCGATGCGCTGGCCTCGGCACAAGGCGAGGGCGCGACGGCCTTTGGCAACTCGGCAGTGTTGATCGAGAAATACATCCAGCGCCCCCGCCACATTGAGGTGCAGGTGTTTGGCGATGGCACGCGCGCGGTGCATTTGTTCGAGCGCGATTGCTCGCTTCAGCGCCGGCACCAGAAGGTCATCGAGGAGGCACCAGCGCCGGGCATGACCGAGGACATGCGCGCGGTGATGGGGCAAGCGGCGGTGCGGGCCGCTGAAGCCATCGGCTATGCCGGGGCCGGGACGGTGGAATTCATCGTCGATGGTGCGAACGGGCTGCGTGCCGATGGGTTCTGGTTCATGGAGATGAACACCCGCTTGCAGGTTGAACACCCAGTGACCGAGGCCATCACCGGCGTCGATCTTGTCGAATGGCAGCTGAGGGTTGCGGCGGGGGAAGGGGTTCCCGCACGGCAAGAGGAGCTGACGATCTCCGGCCACGCGTTTGAGGCGCGATTGTATGCCGAGGACGTGCCAGCCGGCTTCCTGCCTGCCACGGGTACATTGACGCATCTGCACTTCCCAAGCATCGCGCGCATCGACAGCGGGGTGCGGGGTGGGGATACAATCAGCCCGTGGTACGATCCGATGATCGCCAAGGTGATCACCCACGGCCCCACGCGCGCCGTGGCGCTGGCGCGGTTGCGGGCGGCGCTGGAGGATACGCAGATTGCCGGCACGGTTACCAACCGGGATTTTCTGGTGGCATTGACGCGCCATGCGGAGTTTGCCGAGGGCGTGGTCGATACCGGACTGATCGGGCGGGATATCGATGCGCTGACCGCGCAACCCGGCGTGCCAATTCACAGCGTGGCACTGGCGGCGCTGGCGGTGGTTGGCGCGGGCCACGGGGGGGATGTGCAGGGCTTCTCCTTGTGGGGGCCAATTTGGCAAAACGTGGTGTTGGTGCAGGGCGAACAGAGCCATGAGGCCCGCGTGGCGCGGGACGGTGCCGGGTGGCAGGTGCGGCTCGGAGAGGTGCAGGTTACGGCGGAACGGCGCGGTGGGCTGTGGTGGCTGGACGGGCAGCGCACGTCGGGCGCGGCGTTGGTTCTGGGGGCAGGCGTGTCGGTGTTCGGTGCCGCTACGGTTCATTTCACCATCCCCGACCCGCTGGCTGTTGAAGCCTCGGCTGGGGCAATGGCCGGGGTGGTCCTGGCGCCGATGCCGGGGTTGGTGAAATCAGTGTTCGTGACACCCGGCGCAGTGGTTGAAAAAGGCGCGCGTCTGGCCATTCTGGAAGCCATGAAGATGGAGCACACACTGACAGCAGGCCGCGACGGCACGGTGGCGTCCGTGCTGGCCAAGGACGGCGATCAGGTGGAAGCGGGGGCCGCGCTGATTGTGCTGGAAGAAGAATGAACACGCCACTTCCAGAGACGCTGGCCGGATGCGCCGATGCCGTGCTGCGGACAGCAGATGGGCGGGCCAAGACCGCGTTGTCCCATCGGTGTGCGCAGGCCTGGCGTGACAGCCGGGCGTCGGGGGCGGCCATCCCGCTGGGCGTCGGGGCCCCCCCCGATTTTCCGGCCCGTCCTGACAAACCGGACCTGCTGGAACCGCGCGAAATGCCCCGTCGGCGCACCGGGTCAGAGGCCGGGCGCATCGCCTTGTTGCACGCCGTGGCGCACATCGAACTGAACGCGGTAGATTTGCATTGGGACATCATCAGCCGCTTTTCACATGTTTCGATGCCGCCCGGATTTTACGATGACTGGGTCAAGGCGGCGGACGAGGAATCGAAACATTTCAATCTTGTGTGCGATGTTCTTGAGGCCCTCGGCAGCCATTATGGTGCGCTGCCCGCGCATGCCTTCATGTGGCGCGCGGCGTCGGACACGGCGGATGATTTTCTGGGGCGGTTGGCCGTTGTCCCGATGGTTCTTGAAGCGCGCGGGCTGGATGTGACGCCCGGCATGATTGACCTGTTTCGCAAGGCAAAAGTGGATCAGGCCGTCGTCGCTTTGGAAACCATCTACGCCGAGGAAGTGGGCCATGTGGCCTATGGATCCAAGTGGTTTCACTTTTTGTGCGGGCGCCATGATGCCGATCCAAAAGACGCGTTCCACGAGCTTGTGCGCAAGTATTTTCACGGTGCGCTCAAGCCGCCATTCAACGATGAAAAGCGGGCTGAGGCCGGGATCCCCCCGGATTTCTATTGGCCCCTGGCCGAGCAGGCCGCAGGTTCACGCCGGGGCTGATCCGCCTTCGTTTCCGCCAAGTCCCGGAAACGGCAGATTAATCGGCGGTTTCTTGCCGATTCGGACCCACTCCCGAGGTGCCAAACGGCAACAGATTGTAAAAGAGTTGCAGGGTTGTGAAGCGAGCGTTAACAGTTGCGCCCATGTCACGCACATGCGCGCGTGTGATCCGGAATTTGTGCTGCTTCGTTGCACCGGAAATCTGCAATTGCGGGCGGCACATGGGGGAAAGTAAAGACCTTGATCGAACGCCTCAACTTCGCACTAGAACGATACTTGCCTGAGCGTCGGCTGTTTCTGCGGTCAGAGGCCAGCACCCGGTACGTGCGATTGCGGCCGGTTTCGCAGGCTGTCATCCTGACCGGCACGATCGGCTACATGGCATTCAGCCTTGTCGCCACGTCGTTGCTGTTCTTCGGGTTGATCGGGTCGGCGGACTTGCGCGAATCTGCGCGCCGCGAACAAAGCTATTTTGAGACCCGCCTGAATGACATGGCGCTGCAGCGTGATCAATCGGCGTCCGAGGCGCAGGCCGCGCATGTGCGCTACGCCGAAGCCATGGACCGCGTCGCGGCGATGCAAGGCCAGGTGCTGGGCGGCGAGCAGCGCATCATGGAGTTGGAGCAGGGGATCGACGCCCTGCAAGCCAGCTTTGGCACTGTGTTGGCTGACCGTGACGCGGCGCTGGCACGGCTGGCAGATGCCGAGTCGGGCAATGCAAATGTGGAACTTGCGCAAACGACGCAACAACTGACCGAGGTCGAGCAGACGCTGGACTTCCTGATGAGCGCGCTTGGCCAGACCGCCGATGAACGTGAAGCGATGCGGGTGCTGGCAGACGATTCGGCACGGCAGGCAGAGCATCTGGCGCTGGAATATCGTCTGATCCAGGATCGCAACAACCGGATTTTCACCACGTTGGAGACCGCCGTTTCAACCTCCATGGAGCCGATGGACAACATGTTCCGCGCTGCCGGGTTGGACCCCGATCAGGTGCTCAGGCAGGTGCGGGCGGGCTACCAGACGCAAGCCGCGTCGCTGACGCCGATCTCCGTTTCCACCAGCGGCACGCTGGATCCACAAGGGGACGAGGCCCGTGCGAATTCCGTTTTGGCCGCTTTGGCCGAGATCGATCTGTATCGCATTGCCGCGGAACGCACGCCCTTTGTGATGCCGGTTGCCAGCCATGTGCGCCAGACGTCGGGTTTTGGGACGCGCCGCGATCCGATCACCGGCGGCCGGCGTCGGCACAATGGCACCGATTGGGCAGCCCCCCGTGGCACGCGCATTCTGGCCACGGCCGCGGGCGTTGTGACCCACGCCGGACGGCAAAGCGGCTTCGGAAACCTGGTGACCATTCAGCATGATTTCGGCATTGAAACCTACTATGCCCACCTCAGTAGCATCAACGTGAGTGTGGGCCAAAGGGTCTCGCGCGGGGATCACATTGGTGGTATGGGCACGACAGGCCGATCCACCGGGGTTCATTTGCACTATGAAATCCGGGTTAACGGAAGCCCCATCAATCCTTTGACCTATATAAGGGCAGCACAGAATGTTTTCTAAGAGCAGGATCAACGAAACCGCACCGCGCAGAGAGGCACCGCGCACATCCGAGGCGCCAGCTGCGCCGTCGATGGCGCCGCGCCAGTCGCTGGACCTGGGTGGGAACGCGGGCGGTGCGCCCGCCGCCGCGAAGCCAAAGCCGGCACCGTCGATCTTGTCTCCTGATCTGCAAATCTCGGGCAACCTGCGGACGTCCGGTGATATCGTGATCGAAGGCGTCGTGGACGGTGACATTCGGGCCCATCTGCTGACGGTTGGCGAAAGCGCCACGATCCGCGGTGAAATCGTCGCCGATGATATCGTCATCAACGGCCGAGTGATTGGCCGCGTGCGGGGTCTGAAAGTGCGTCTGACATCGACCGCACGCGTCGAAGGCGACATCATTCACAAGACAATCGCGATTGAATCCGGCGCCCATTTCGAAGGCTCGGTTCAGCGTCAGGACGACCCGCTGACCGGGGCCGGATCCAGCGCCGCGCGTCAGGCAACCCCCGCTGCGGCATCGCCCGCACAGAGTGGGTCTGCTGCGCCGAAGCCGGCAGGTGCCCCGAAACCCGCCCAAGCCTCGGCGCCGCAAGCGCCGCGCCCGGCTGGCGGTGAGGCAGCGGCTGCACGTCCCGCAGCGCCGAAATCACCGCTCGATGGCACCAAAAAGCCAGCGTAATACGCACAACGTCGGATACTTTACGCGACATGGCGGGGGGCAATGCCCCCCGTTTTCATGTCATACGTCCAGGGAATGCGAAGCCCTACTGCGGATCTTGCAGCAATCGACGGTACAAATGCCAACTGGCGTGGCCAAAGACCGGCAGGGCGATGAACAGCCCCAAGAATACAGGCAGCATTCCCAGGAACAACGCCGCCGCAATCATCACGGCCCACAGGCCCATGGGCACCGGGTTGGCCGCGACGCATCCAAAGCTGGTGATCATCGCGGTGATGAAATCAACCTCTCGGTCCAGGATCAGCGGCAGGCTGACGACCGTCAACGCATAGAACATCACCGCCATGATCCCGCCGATCAATGAACCGATGGCCAGCATCATCAAGCCATTGCCTGACATCAACATCGTCCAGGTTGACGCCACGATCGGCTGCAGGCCGAAGAACAGCGCAAAGATGGTATGGGCGATAAACACCCAGAACATGAAAACCAGCATGATAAACATGGCCATTGATGGCACCTGCCGATCTTTTTGGGCGAATACGATACCCAACACGGCCTTCAGGCCCAGCGGTTGGCCTTTTTCCAATCGGCGGCTGACCTCATACAGGCCTGTCGCGGCGAAGGGGGCCAGGATCGGAAACCCCACGGCGATTGGGATGAACCAGTATTCCGCCGCCGAAGCTGCAAATATGGTATACATGATCAAGCCGCCCATCACGTAAACCAGACTGAACAGGATACCATAAAGCGGTGCACGGGTAAAATCCCGCCAGCCAAGACGCAGGCAGTCTGTCAGGTCGCTTGTGGATATGCGCGAAGGGTCGGGAATGGCTGATGGTGGGGCGTGTGTCGGTGTGGTGTCGGACATAGGTTCCTCCCTAAGACGTTCGCGCGTCTTGCTTGAAAGGCTATCACAGCTTTGGTCAGAGGCAATTCTCTTTGCGGGGCAGATTGACACCTTAACATAAATCAGCCGGGCGTGACGGCCGGCATTTGCAGCAGGAGTTCAGGATGGACCCGTTTACAACGATCTATTACGCCGCCGTGTGCGCGGTTTTGGGGGCCGGCGTTGGCCCCATTCGCCCGATTGTGTGGCGGCTGATTGTCGGGGCACTTGTTGGCATCATCGCCGCAGCACTGTTGCCAACGGCGCGCGGGGCGCTTGGCTTTTAGGGATCACGTCGGCGTTTGGGATCAATCACGGGGAGAAAAAGGCGTTGTTTCACCGTGAAGTTGCCACAATCTTCGGATTTCTTTGAACCTGACGGGCAGGACACCCGACACATGGGTATCAAGCGCCACAGTGAACTCGGCGCGCCCTTTCAAAGAACCGGAGAGAGACATGACCCAGCTTCGCACCCAGGCCCCTGCCGAATTTGCCCCGGTCGCTTCGCTTGTTGCCGATCTGGACGCCATTGCCCGGATTGAACGGTCGCTGGACATGCGTAACCGGCGCAGCACCTATCAGGGGCGTTCTGATTTCAGCCGTCTGGCGCGCTACATTCCGGACCTGAAGGTGTAACGGATCAATCGTCGCCCTGGGCGTCGGCGCGGCTTTTCCCGCTGACATTCATGGCCAATGTCGCGGCCATCAGACCATCCAGATCGCCGTCCAGAACGCCCTGCGTGTCTGAGGTTTCAAACCCGGTGCGCAGGTCCTTGACCATTTGATAGGGCTGCAACACGTAGCTGCGGATCTGGTTGCCCCAGCCGGCATCGCCCTTGTTCTCATGCGCTTCGTTGATCGCAGCGTTCCGCTTGTCCAACTCCATCTGATACAGACGGGATTTCAAGGCCTTCATGGCGATGTCGCGGTTTTGGTGTTGCGATTTTTCCGAACTGGTCACGACGATGTTCGTCGGCAAGTGGGTGATGCGCACGGCGGAATCGGTGGTGTTGACGTGCTGGCCACCGGCCCCCGATGACCGATAGGTGTCGATCCGGATGTCAGACGGATTCACCTCGATATCGATGTTGTCATCAACCACCGGATACACCCAGATAGAGCTGAACGACGTGTGCCGCCGCGCCGCGCTGTCATAAGGCGAAATGCGCACCAGCCGGTGCACACCGGATTCCGATTTCAGCCAGCCATAGGCGTTGTGGCCGGTGATCTTGTAGGCGGCGGATTTGATCCCCGCCTCTTCGCCCGAGCTTTCCGAGGTCAGTTCGACCTTGTAGCCCTTTTTCTCGGCCCAGCGCACATACATACGGGCCAGCATCGACGCCCAGTCACAGCTTTCCGTCCCGCCAGCACCGGCGTTGATTTCAAGGTAGGTGTCATTGCTGTCGGCCTCGCCATCCAGCAGCGCCTCCAGTTCCTTGGCGGCGGCCTTCTTGGCCAGGGCTTTCAGGGCAACTTCGGCCTCGGTGACGATTTCCGCGTCCCCCTCCATCTCGCCCAGTTCGATCAATTCGACGTTGTCGTTCAGATCGCCATTGATGGAGTCGTAGGTGCCAATTGCGTCGATCAATTGCTGACGCTCGCGCATCAGCTTTTGCGCGCGCTCCTGATCGTTCCACAGGTTGGGGTCTTCGATCATTGCGTCGAATTCTTCCAGCCGGTGCGTGGCGGTCTCGCGATCCATGCGCTGCGCCAAAAGCGACAGCGATTTGCGGATCGCTTCGATCTGGGCTTGGGTTTCTGCGCGCATGATGCTGTCCTGTCTTGCCGTGATCCGGGCGGGGCGCGGGGCCCCGGCACCCTGCGCTGATACCGCGCGGATCGGGCCAGTGCAAGATTGGGCCAGCGCAAGATTGGGCCAGCGCAAGATTGGGCCAGCGCAAGATTGGGCGGGCGCGCTTACAGGGCGCGCACGGCCTCCAGAACCTCTTGTGCGTGGCCTGTCACCTTGACCTTCGGCCAGACCTGCGCGATCTGGCCTTGCCCATCGATCAGAAAGGTCGCGCGCTGGATGCCCATGTAGGTTTTGCCGTACATCTGCTTTTCGGCCCAGACGCCATAATCTTCGCAGATAGTCGTATCGGCATCGGACACCAATGTGACGCCCAAGTCCTGTTTGGCGATGAAATTGGCGTGTTTCTTCACGGAATCCTTGCTGACGCCGATCACCAGGGCACCGGCGGCTTCAAACTCCGCCGTCAGCGCGGTGAAATCCTTGCCCTCGGTGGTGCAGCCGGGCGTGTTGTCCTTGGGGTAGAAATACAGCACCACCGCCTTTGGGCGCAGCGCCGACAGGGTCAGGGCTGTGCCATCCTGATTGGGGGCAGTAAAATCCGGGGCGTGTTCGCCAACTTGCATGGGTGACTCCTGTGATCTGCGTCTGTTGTAAGTGTCTATACGCTTGGATAAGCAGCAGAGGCTTAAAATAACATCGGATCCCCGCGTGAAACTGTCTGATTTCGATTTCGACCTGCCCGAAGAACTGATCGCCACCCGCCCGGTGCGCCCGCGCCCGGCGGCGCGGTTGCTGCATGTTGAGGGCGGGCAGATGGCAGACCGGCATGTGGCGGATCTGGTGGATATCTTGCGCACGGGCGACCGGCTGGTGCTGAACAACACCCGCGTGATCCCGGCGCGGCTGTTCGGGGAACGTCTGCGCGACACGCGTGACGGATCCGGGCGCGCGAAGATCGAAGTGACGCTGATTGCGCCCGAGGCCGCCGGTGGCTGGCGCGCGCTGGTGCGCCCGCTGCGCAAGCTGGCGGTGGGGGATCGGCTGGTGTTCGGGGATGCGCTGACGGGCCATGTGCATGCGCGCGATCCCGAAGGCGCGGTGCTGATGTTTGAGCAGACCGGTGCGGATTTCGACACGGGGTTGGAGGCCATCGGCCGGATGCCGCTGCCGCCCTATATCGAAACCCGGCGGGCGGCCGACGCGCGAGACAAGCTGGATTACCAAACCGTCTTTGCCCGGGAAACAGGTGCCGTGGCCGCACCGACCGCCAGCCTTCATTTCGACGAGGCGCTGCTGGCGGCATTGCGTGCCAAGGGGATCGACATGACCGAGGTGACGCTGCACGTTGGTGCTGGCACCTTTCTGCCGGTGAAGGTGGAGGATGTCACAACCCACAAGATGCATGCCGAATGGGGTGAGGTCACGCCTGACGCCGCCGCGCAGATCAACGCAACGCGCGCGGCAGGGGGGCGGGTGATCGCGGTGGGCACGACGGCATTGCGGCTGGTGGAAAGTGCGGCACGCAGCGGTTGTGTTCAACCGTGGCGCGGCGAGACGGATATTTTCATCTATCCCGGGTTTGTCTTTCAGGCCGTGGACGGGGTGATGACAAACTTTCATTTGCCCAAATCGACACTGTTGATGCTGGTCTCGGCGTTGATGGGGCAAGACGTGGTCCGAGAGATTTATACCCACGCCGTGGACGCGCGGTACCGGTTCTTTTCGTATGGGGATGCATCGTTGCTGATCCCGTGAGCCCGGAGCTGTCAGGGCGGCGCGCTTCAGGGGCGGGTGCCCCTTCAGCGCGCCGGTGGGGGCGGCCCCACGCGCCGCTCAAGGGGGATGCGATCCCCCTTGAGGATCCCTGCGGAGTATTTTGGGAAAGATGAAGCGGGTCAGCTCACCCTGAGGAGAGGAGCGTCACGCGGTTCGGTGACGTGTCCAATGCGGGCGGCGGGGTATCCGGCATTGATCAGGCTTTGAACGAGGGCGGGGGCTTTGGACGCGGGGACGGCGGCCAGCAGCCCGCCGGCGGTTTGCGGATCGAAGAGCAGCGTGGCGCGGGGTGTTTGCGGCGCGGCGATCCGGCCGATCAGCGCCGCGCGGTTGGCCGGGGCCAGGGTTGACGCGGTGCCGCGTGCGGCGAGATCTTCGGCACCGTCGAACAGCGGAATGGCGTTCAGGTCAAGGTCGGCGCCGACGTCGCTGGCGCGCAAGATTTCGTCCAGGTGCCCGGCCAACCCGAAGCCTGTGACATCGGTCATTGCGTGGGCCTGCGGCGCAAGCAGGCGGGCGGCGTCGCCTTGTGGATGCAAAAGATGTGGCCACAGCGCTGCCACCGTCCGCCCCGGGGCCTGTTTGGCCATTTCCGCCGCCAGGATCGTGCCGGAGCCAAGGGGTTTGGTCAGGATCAATGCGTCACCGGCACGCGCGCCGGCTTTGGTCAGGATGCGGTCACCTGCCAAACCGGTGACTGTCAGGCCGATGGTCAGCTCGCTGCCCAGCGTTGTGTGGCCGCCAGCAATGCCGGAACCGGCGGCGGTCAGTTCGGTGCTGATCCCGGCCATGATCTCGGCCAGCATCCTGTTTTGCAGGTCCTCGGATTGGCGCGGCAGGATCAGGCTGACCAGCGCGGCTTGCGGCGTCGCACCCATCGCCCAGATATCCCCCAAAGCGTGAAGAGTTGCGATGCGGGCCATGAGCCAGGCATCTTCGGTAAAGGCGCGCAGGTGGTCGGTGGCGATTGCCTGCCGGGCCCCGCCGACGGTCAGGATTGCGGCGTCATCCCCCGCGCCCAGATCAATGCCAGCGGCTGGACCAAGGGTGGACAGCGCCGCACGCAGAGCATCAGGGCCCACTTTGGAGCCGCACCCGCCGCACATGGGTTTGTTGCCGAGAGCCTCTGGCAGGCCGAGAGCGTGCGGAACCGGCAGGGCCGGGGCCGGCATTTCGGGCAGAGTGTGGAACATCCGCATGAATTTTCGGTCGATCCGGTCCTTGATGCGCCACAGCCAGGGCCCGGAAACTGGCATCCCCCATTTATCGGCCAGCGCTGATTGCCGGCCCAATGAGATCAGCTTCAGATAATCACGTTGCGGTGTAAACTGGCGCAGCGTGCCGCCCGAAAGCACGGCTTTCAGATTGTCCACCAATATGGGTGCTTGCCGCACGGCAAAGACCCCGGCTTTGGGGCGAGGGCTGGCCTGCATATGCGCGCAGTCCCCGACCGCGAACACATCAGGGTGCGAGGTTGAGCGCAAGAACGGATCAACGGTGATGAACCCCTCGGTCATGTCCAGGCCGGTGTCTGCCAGCCAGTCCTGGGGCCGGCTGCCGGCCGCGCCCAGAACAAAGGCGGCAGCGATGCATGACCCATCCGCCAGTTGAACGCTGCCTGCTTCGATCCGCGTCGCATGGGTACCGCTGCGCAGCGCAATCCCGCGTTGCGCCAACAGGGCCAGCAACTGCGCACGGGCCCGGTGCCCAAGATTTGGCAAAGGCGCCTGGTGCTCGATCAGCGTGATCTGTCGGTTAGGAACGTCCGAAAGCCGGTGATCCATGGCCAGTGCCAGTTCGACACCGCCAACCCCTGCGCCCAGAATGACAATCTGGGGTGCAACTTGGCGCGCGCCCAGTTCGCGCAGAAACCGTGACCAGCGCGCGGAATAGTCGCCCAGCGGCTTCGCGGCGGTCGCATGGTCGCGAAACCCGGTCAGGTTCGGCAGGTCCGACGTTATACCGATATCCACCGAGGCTACGTCATAGGCGATCGGCGGGCGCCCGGCGACATGGACCTGCCGGGCAACTGGGTCGAGGCCCTGCGCGCGCCCCAAAATCAGCCGCGCACCGGCGTGACGCGCCAGCGCGACAAGGTTCATCTCAAGCTCGTCGCGACTGTAGTGACCGGCAATATGGCCGGGCAGCATACCGGTATAGGGCGCCACGGGATTCGGGTCGATCAGGGTCAGGCGCGCGCCGGGCAGGGGGGCCATACCCCAATTCAGCAGCACCAGCGCATGAGCATGACCGCCACCAACGAGGACAAGGTCGCGCGTCTGGGGAAGGGTCTGCATGGGGCCTCCGATGTTTGACAAGTCCTAACGCGACGGCGGGCCCGTGGCGAGAGGGCAAAGCACCGCCTGTTGGGGTGATTTCCCTCTTGACGCCTATGGGGCAGTGTCCTAGGTAGCCGCCACCCAGTGGCGGAGTAGCTCAGTTGGTTAGAGCAGCGGAATCATAATCCGCGTGTCGGGGGTTCAAGTCCCTCCTCCGCTACCATTAAGCCTTGTCTTTATTGAATATTATATACGGCAGCCACCCTCTGCGAGCGGTCGAACACCGGTCAACCAATCGATTGCCAAATTGTTGGGGGAGTCGATTTGCCGCGCGGCTATCCGTAGCATTGTTGCCTGCTCAGCGTTCAATTGGGCGGTCGTCAAATCCGACGCATCACCATAATCTTGGCAGGGCAATCATTGTCTTTGAAGGTATCGCATCTTTCGCAAGGGATGCTAACGTATTCTCGCTTGCGTGTGGCGCAGCTTCGCTTCATGCGCCCCATCAGTTTCACTTACGAGGGTCAGGACACATACGTGGCCCCGCCGGGGCCACGGTCTACTTCAACTGTGCAGGCCACATTCCCCGGGCGCGTTACGTCATCGTAAGCCCTTGCGGTTGATGAAACTAATTCCGAACTGCACGCGGCGGTCATCGACGCGCGGCTTACCGCGGGGCTTTGGGAAAATGGCTCAAGATGCGCCATCCGTGTGTCGCTCTGCCAAAAGAGACCAGACCTGTCACCGCTCGTTTTTTGAGCGAAGAATCATGTGGCCATTCGGAAATCAATGGGGCCTGACCCTGGAAAGCTGATAGTTCCGGCAAACTTGCCGCCGGCCGAAAATGTCGGGTTGAGGCCATCTGCTAAATACAGATGCTAGGGGCATTTTTCCTTTCATGATTATGAACGCACAAAAAGAATGCGGGCCTCACTTTAACAGTGAAGTGTTATTGGCGGTGTGGATCTGCGCCGGTCGCGATCCCCAAATGGTGCGCTTGATGATGTGCCTCAAGCGTCAAACACAGGATGCCGCGTTCTCAGTGGAGCTGACGAGGCGGTTGGCGGCTCAGATCCAGAGCTATCGCCAATTGGCAATGCTGCAAGCTGTCAAACACGCTGAGGACCGCGTGATGCAGGCTGTTTCATTGGGGCTATTGACGGTGTCTGTGACACATTTGGCCAGTCAGATCGGTCTGACGCGCGAAACATGTTACAGGGCGTTACGCACGTTGGTAAGGCAAGGTCAATTGATCCAAACAGGGCGCGGGCAATACCGGCCCGCACCCGTACGTTGATCATGTTGACTCAGTCATGAGGTCGACTGCGGCTGGTTTGAATATCTTGAATTCGGTCCGGCCAAGTAGACCAGATGTAGCCCAAGATATCCATGATATCATCGTCCGACAGCGTCGCCCCAAAGCCGGGCATTCCGCTGTTAAAGCCGGCAACACCACGAGCCGCCAAGGCCTCGGCGCCGCCTGACCGGGTGTAGTCAAACAGCAAGGCCGTGTCATGATGCCAAGTATGGCCCGTGTCGTCATGGGGCGGTGCTGGCAAGACGCCATTCTCATCCGGTGATTGCCAATCGGCTTGCCCCTCAAGATTGACGCCGTGGCATGACGCGCAGTTCGTGGCGTAGAGTGCCTGCCCTCGCGCCACATCGCGTCCTTCCAGAACATGCTCAGCTGTCGCGGTCGTTCCAGCGAGGCCGAGCGTCAAGGTCAAAACCAGCCTCATGCGACCTCCACCCATGTTGTCATTCCCGACGCCTGATGCCCAAGCATGTGACAGTGCAACAACCACTTGCCAGGATTGTCGAACACGCAAACAATCTCTTGCGATGCGCCGGGGTCAACCAATGTCGTATCGCGCAGAGCGCCGAGTTCTCCACCGGTGTTCACCTCATGGAAATGGTGCCCATGCAGGTGAATTCCATGCGCAAACCGGGTGTCATTCACCAAATTTATGCGCGCCGTCTGACCGCGTTCAAAGCTATGGAACGGCGTCTCTGTGCGGCCGGATTGTCCGTTGAACGCCCAAGTATCCGATTGCAGCATCATGCGAGGGCTCATGGCGCCACCCTGCATGGTGAGGGTCAGCGACAAAGCTTGGGTCAGATCCGGTGTTGCCATCCTGTTGGCGGCCAGAGTTGGGACGGCAGACGGGGACCGGTCCGCATTGATCCCCTCGACCGGCAAAGCACCCAGAGGGAACGGGCCGTCACGCGTCGGGAATATGACCTCCACGTTTTGATCCGAAACCACATCCGCGATGATATCCAGACGCTGCGCCGGGGCCAGAACCAGATCCCCTAACGGGCGCGGCTGGACGAGTGGCATCCCGTCCAAAGCGACGACCATGCCGTCTATGCCTGAGATCTCGACCGGGAATATCCGGTCCGTCGCGACGTTGATCAGCCTTAAACGCAACCTGTCGCCCGACCGAACAGGACCGGTTGCGCCAAAAAGCGCCCGGGCGAAATTCCCCAAACGCCCGGCGTGCGCCTGATCACGCATATTGTCGAAGCCATCCGCCAATGCGCCGGATTCGGTCAATCTCCAGTCGTCGATCAGCACGGTGATGTCGTGGTCAACATCCGGTGGTGTGGCCTCTTCGACAATCAAAGGCCCGAACAGCCCTTTGGCGACCTGCTCAGAGGAACGGTTGTGCGAATGATACCAAAAAGTCCCGGCGTCCGGTGCCCTGACGGTATAGTCAAAACGGCCACCCGGCGGCACAACGTCTTGGGTCAGGCCCGGGACACCGTCCATGGCATTGTCCAGGCGCAGCCCGTGCCAATGCACTGCAGATCCCTGATCTAGCTGGTTCAGGAATCGAATATCAAGAACCTCACCTTGACGCACACGCAGTTCAGGGCCAGGCGTTCCGCCATTGAACCCCATCATTGCGGTTTGTGGCCCGTCATTGGGTAAAATACTGGCTGTGACGGGCTGGGCGACAAGATCAAATCCTGGGGTGGCCCAACCCAATTGCGGCGCAAAAACTGTGCTTGCAGCTGTCGCCAAAAATGCTCGTCTATTCATGATGTCCCTCAATTCGGAAGAGTTAGAACGCTGGTGAGTGTCGCGGTGGCGGCGAAAACAACCAAAATTATCAGTGTCTCAAACTCGATGGATCGCACCAACTTCTGGGCGGCGGATTGATCGCCAGCTTGCATGGCCGGGATAAATCTGAGTTTGTTGGCAGCCGCCAAGCTTAGCACCAAAGCGACCAGCACCAGTTTCGCCGCCAAGGTGAAGCCATAACCCGTGGTCACCAACGCCGAAAGATCGCCGAGAATGAGCCACGCCATGATCAGGCCGGCCACGACCAAGAGCGGCACGATCACACTCGCGGCTTGGCCAAACCTGTGACCAAGCGAGGCGGCGCGTTCGATGTGTTCTGGCCTTTGAGAATAGTATCGCAGAGGGCCAAGTATGCCGACCCAGAACGCGACACCAAGAAGATGTAGCAAAAGCAACAGGCCGACGTAGGGCCAGCCCACCTCTCCGACGTGACCAATCTGCGTAAAGGACCATAGCGCCAATGTTCCGCCAGCCAGCGAGACCCAATGGCCGATACGGGGTAGAAAAAGGCCAATGGCAATCAACCCTATACCTAGTAGTCGAAAGGTGACGGCATCACCGACCGGCGTGGACCATAATAATCCCAGCATTTCGAGATCGACCATGCCGGAAATATCGCCCGTCAACACGGCGCCGCGCAGCATGAATCGCAGCGCAACGGCCAACAAAGCCAACCCCGCAAAGCGCAGTGTCCAGACCCTGAGCTTTGGCTCTAGCGGGGCGATCAGGTTGGAGTACCAAACCCGCGCCAAGATCAGGCCAGTGGCGCCGACAATGCCCAAATAGAGGGCCAGTTTTGTGAGTATGGTGGCATATCCCCAGATATCGGGCATGGCTCAATCCACCAAGAACGAAAAGTCGCCCCGCATCGGATGGCCATCCGCACCCAATCCCCGCCACTCAATCACATAGGTGCCAGAGCCCATGCCATCCAGCTCGACTGAATAGTCAGTCGCAAAGCTGGTTTGCTCGCCCAAGTCGAGCGCGACTGTTGAGTGGTCTTCGTGTGTCATGTCTACCCGGGTCAGCCGAATATCATTGGCAAAGCGGATGCTGACCTGTGCGGGGACTTCAGCGACGACGCTTGCATTGACCGGCGTTGTTGACTGAACCGGCGAATGAGCCGCAGCTGCTGTCGCGAAAAAGGAAACGAGGGCGATGATTGTGAAATTTTTCATGGGGTTCTCCTCAGTTAATTCCGTTGGCGCGCTGTAATTCGCGAATGTATGTGATGATCATGGCGACATCGCCACGCGTCAAACCTTCGACGGCCGGCATGTTGCCAAATGGCCAGTGATGGCTTCTGACTCCGAACGCCGGAGCACGTTGAAACGCTTCATCGGCATGGTGGTTGGGTTCATAGATGACATGCACCAACGGGGGAGCAACGCCGTCTGTCCCTGCGGCGTTGACACCGTGACATGATGCACATGCCGTCTCGAACATGGATTGCCCCAAAAGGGCATTGCTCGAGAGTTCCGGGACCGTGACATCGACGAGGGGGCCGCCTGGGGCCGTAGGGGTCGGTGTCGGAGCTGGCGGTGATTGCATTTGCCAATATGCGAATCCTGCAATAATGGCTGCGGCACTGACGCCGATGAATAAGGAACGTTGGTTCATCCCATTGTCCTGACAAATTGATGCTGACAAAGGTCGCAGCAGGGGCTGCAACATCGTAAGATGTCCATTTTCGGCCATAACGGCCCAATGGCATCACAGTGTATCAGATCAATGAGTTCGGGGGTCTGTCCCGGCAATCGAGCCGCTCTTGAACGTGGATCTGATTGCCTGAATTCGCAACGATTTCGCTGAAATCATCATAGGAAACAGTGCCGTAAACCAAGCACTCAGACAGAACCGGGCACAGATGCCGGTCACAATCGCTGTGACTTTGCGAAGTTTCGGTCGATGAATGGCTGTCCGCGACGACCAAATCAAGGTCAACATGCGTATCAACAGCATCGTGCATCGACGACAAGTGGCCACCACAATGCCCACCAACGCCATTCATCGCCAACGCGTAGGCCGTGTTGCCAGCTCCCATAAGGAGAACAAGCACAGTGACCAAAAGGGCCGATGCGGTGTGTCGGAGTGAACGCATCATACTTTGCTAGGTCTTTGTGGGGGGCGAGGCAATGGTCTCGTATCCGAAAACCCAAAACATAACTGGAAGGTGTTTATAGGCGCTATCAGGCCCAACACGTGACTGCGCGTCATGCTTGTAAGCCCAATTAGCCCGCGCCGCCACCAGTTAACGTGGGGCGCCAAGCGAGGTCCTGTCCAACTCATTTGGTGGCCTTACCCAACGATGACAGCGGCAGCATGACGGTGGCGCGAAAGCCGCCTCCATCCCTATTTGACAGAGTTATGTCGCCGCCATGTGCTCTCACAATTGCCTGTGCAATGGGCAAACCTAGGCCAGTGCCGCCTGTGTCGCGCGACCGAGAGGTCTCGAGCCGCACGAAAGGTTCAAAAACGCGTTCGAGGTCTGCTTCGGCCAAACCCGGCCCGTCATCGTCGACCGTTAGGCACACGGTGCCTTTCTGACGACCCAGAGAGAGCCGCGCAACAGACCCATATCGCAGCGCGTTGTCGATGAGATTGCGTAATGCGCGGCGCAAGGCAACGGGTCGGATCGGCGCGATGATCGGACCATCCGGTGTGGCCACGGAAACATCGCGCCCCGTCTCCACATAGTCGGCGACCAATTCGGCCACGAAGGCGGCAACTTCCAGGACCTCGATTGGCTCGGCCGTGTTGGTGCCGCGCGCATAGATCAAGGTCGCGTCCAGAAGGTCCTGCATCTCGCTGATCGACCGGGTCAACGCGGCCCTTGTATCCTCGTCGTCGACCATTTCCGCCCTGACCCGCAGGGCGGTCAACGGTGAGCGCAGATCATGACCCAAAGCCGCCAGAAGCCCGGCGCGCTCATCGACGAAACGCTTGAGCCTTGCCTGCATGTGATTGAATGCCATGGTGAGGCGTTTGACTTCCCCTGGGCCAGAGGGCGCTATTTCGGGTTGCCAATCGCCGCGTCCCATATGGTCGGCCGTCACGGACAACAGCCCAAGGGGACGCACGATCCGCCCCAACATGACCCACACAGCGATCAAGAGGATCAGGGCGGTCAGCGAGAATGTCGCCAAGTCCACCCAGGCCCATTGCAGCGGCGGGCGGTGAAACCGGGACCTGACGTTCAACCAACGACCATCCGCCAAACTCGCGGAAAACTGTAACTCAACCGCCGACATCGACATCTCGTGGTGCATGACGGTCATCGCTTCAGGCTGCCCCGGGATGGGGGGCATCACACCGCGCACTTCGTGCAGTTCAATACGGACTTCGCGCTCTGCGCCGAGCGACTGCCGGAGGGCCGCCAATGTCGTGCGCGGTGCGTGGTCAGTATGATCGAGTGTTGGTTCTGGGTCGATACTGAACCGCAAGAGCGGTGAACTCGCGGCTTGAAGAACGGCGAGTTCCGTGTCGGGGGTGGCCTGCTCGATTAACATGACCACATTGGCGGCGCGGTCCAGTGCCTCGCGGCTGAGGGCGGCGCGCACGGCAAGGTCCCGTTCATCTGCGAAAAGCCACAGGCTGAACCCCTGCGCCAACATCAGCGCGGCGACAACCACCAGCAAGACTTGTGACCGCAAGGACCGGGGGGCAAAACTTATCATGGAGCGACACTCACATCTGCCGCCAAAGCGTAACCACCGCCACGAATAGTGGTAATGATCGCAGGGCGCGCGGGGTCTTGCTCAATCTTGTGGCGCAAACGGCTGATCTGGTTGTCGATGCTGCGATCAAATGCCTGTGCCTCTCGTCCCGCGGTCAAGTCCATCAATTGATCACGCGACAAAACAAAACGCGGCCGTTCCAGCATCGCCACCAAAAGCTTGAATTCCGAAGTGGTCAAAATGGCCTCGGCCCCATCATCACGCGTCAAGCGTCTCGTGTCCGTGTCGACAAGCCAGTCCGCAAAACGCAATCTCTGGCCACTCAATCCACCCGCAACGGCCTCAGGCCGATGTGCCCTGCGCAAGATCGCCTTGATCCGCGCCAAAAGTTCACGCGGGTTGAAAGGTTTTGGCAGATAGTCATCGGCACCGACTTCAAGGCCCACGATGCGGTCGGTTTCATCGCCAAGCGCAGTCAGCATCAAAATGGGTGTGCTGCCTTCGGCGCTCAGGCGTCGGCAAACCGACAGCCCATCTTCGCCCGGCATCATCACGTCCAGCACGATCAAATCAAAGCGCCCTGCCTTTAACGCACGGTCCATATCGGGGGCGTCGCGCACGGCGGTGCTCCGAAACCCATTCTTTTGCAAATAGCGACCAACCGCGTCGCGGATATCGCGGTGGTCATCGACAATCAGGATATGTGGGGCGTCGCTCATCTGGTCTTATTACCGCGCTGAACGCGATTGGTCGCAAAGAATTTGTAACCGTTTGTAACCGGACAGCAAAACGCGACATGTCGTTACAATCCACCGGCTCGTTGGGGATCGTTTTGCGACAAACGTCCCCCACATTCAGGTCATCGAAACAGCGAATTCCGGAGAATGACTATGAAACGAACCACCACGCTGACCCTTGCAATTGGAACCGTCTTGGCGGTCGGCGCACTTACGTTGCCGGTTGTGGCGCAACAACTGGGCCATGATCACGCCAACGCAGCGAGCGATCCCGAGCATGCGCCGGGTCGGCGCGCTGGCCACGGCATGATGGGCGGCGACATGATGAACGGTGGCATGACGAACGGTGGCATGATGTCGCCCGAAATGATGCAGATGATGATGCAAATGCATGGTGGTTCAGGAATGGGCGGCATGAATGCGGGCATGATGGGCCAAATGGCCGAGGGCGCGGACTCAGACGGTAACGGCGTGGTCAGCCCAGAAGAATTGCATACGTCACTCGCCAATCGGTTGGCCACGTTTGACACCGACGGCGACGGCACTCTGAGCCTTGCTGAATTCGAAACCATGCACGCCGCAATGATCCGGCCCATGATGGTGGACCGTTTTCAGGCGCTTGACGAAGATGGCGACGGGCAAGTTACCAACGACGAGATGACCGCAATGGCCGGACAGATGCAACGCATGATGCAAATGCGGGCGCAACTTGGCGGCGCACATGGCCACCAAGGCGAAGCCGGCGCGATGATGAATGGTCAAGGTGCTGGACGGATGATGTCCGACAACTGATCGAAACTCGGCGGTGCTTGGAACACCCTCGCACTGCCAAACACAGGAGAACACTGCGATGGGATATGGTATGGGTTTCGGTTCGGGGCTTTGGTGGCTGGCATGCGCGGCAATCGCCGTTCTCGTGATTGCAGCCTTGGTCAAATACTTGCGGAAATGAAGTTCGGCCGACGCGCTCGGATGATTTTCGGGGGCGTCGGCACTCTTCGACAGACGTGCATTCTGAGATAATGCCTCATGAAGTCCGCTCGTCGTTGCAATGCAACCGTGATCCTTGATCACAACGTGAATTCTTCTGGCGAAAAAAGCTGGACCTTCCTGTTGCTGGATGGGCCATCGTTGCTGAACGGCGCTGATTCGCGAATACGCAAATCGTCATGGAAACTGCGTTTGGATTCGAAAACGCATCAAACGCGGTTTTGAATCCATTTGTCAGACCAAGAAATTCTTGCACCGGTTCAGCTTTCGCGTCGTCGGCAGATGACCAGTCGTGGAAATACCAAAGGAAGACCGCCATGAGGCTGCCAGTCGCCCTGAACGATACGCTTTGGTCCCTTGGCCGTCGGATGATCTTGATCGGGCTATCCCGGTCGGCGCGTAAAGTCGTGTTGACACGAGAGATCGCCGCAGGAGGTCAGCCCGCGATGCGCTGGACGCGCTCCGACGTGCAGACGTTCATAATGCAGGTTGCCAAAATGTCGGACACTCTGCGCCCAAGTGCCAATCTGGACGCCCTGCAGAACATAGGCAATCGCCTGACCGTCGAACTGGCGATCCTGACCAGTGCTGCTTACCGTGTGTTGCTGGATCGTGGCGTGTCGGCTGAGGATGCCCGGACTTTGGTTGCCGATATCGGTTGGGATTACTATGCCTTGATGTTGCGCCTGTTTTCATTGCCATTTCGTCTGACGTCACGCGACCCCGGCAAACGGTTGCAGCGCACGATTCGGACGTTGTTGTGGTTCCCGTTCAGCGCGCCCGGTGCGCCCGGCTATGCCGTGCAAGTGCGCATCGAAGATGGGAATATTCTGACGCATTTCACGCATTGCCCGCCGCAGAGCTTTGTTCGCGCGTTGATCGCGACCCAAACCGATCGCGGCGACCTTGAAGCGTTTCAGCAAAGCTGGTGTCGCTATGATTGGCGGGGTGCAGACCTGATCGCTGCTGACGGAAAGCGCGGTCATTACGTGCGCCGCAAGACGCTCTCGTAGGGCGATTCCGTGTGCGACATGTGTTGGGCGGCGCGTGGGCACGTGGGGCGCACCTGAGATGCGACTTCGCTCAATTGTCATTGTGGCGTTGGCTTTTCTGGCACTCATGGTGTTGGTGATCTGGATGTTTGCACCTTGGGTCTTGTCCAACGCGCAGCAGCCAATGGATCACGAGACCCTTGCCGTGGTCGCCAGGCCACTTCCCAGCGCGCCAATAGCCTTGGCAGCCGGTGCGGCTTATGGCCATCTTTGGGGCACACGGCAGGTCATCGTCGGGGCCGAGATCGGTGCATTGGTCGCCTTTGGGCTTGCAAGGGTCCGCGGACGCGATGCCGTAAAACGCCTGTTTGGTGATACTGTGGATCACGGGTTGCCGGGGTCTCAAAAATGCCCTGACGACGACCGTCTTTGCCAGCCGCTTATTGCCGGCATTGCGATTGTCGGGATGATAGCTGTCTTCGTGTTCGAACGGGCGTTCTTGGACGGCAATCCCCTTCAAGAGGCCGTTCACGGCAATCACAGGTCAGGGTGACCGGGAGCGCCAGATCTCGGCACAAGAAAATGACTGAAAAGAACAAGGATTGGAACGACATGGATCATTCCCACCACCACGGAACACAAGAGCTTCCCGATGGCAGTGATACCGCGACGGATCCCGTTTGCGGGATGACCGTGGCAATAAAACCGGACACCCGGAACGCTTCGTTTCAAGGTCAGACGTTCCATTTCTGCTCCGATAAATGTCGGACAAAATTCAACGCGGATCCTTGGTTTTTTGCTTCGGGCCGTGCCTCTGATCACACAGTCGCAGCGCCCGCAGACACGCAGTATACCTGCCCGATGCACCCCGAAATCATCCGTGATGAACCAGGGGCTTGCCCGAAATGTGGCATGGCGCTTGAGCCGATGTTACCGTCCGATGAACCCAGCGAAGAATTGACCGATTTTACCCGCCGCATGTGGGTGTCTGCCGCCGCCGCCGTGCCCTTGGTGATCCTGACGATGGGGGAGTTGGTGGCGCTTCCCGTTCGCGACTGGATCGGGCACGGGGTCGCTGGGTATCTGGAGTTCGCCTTGGCGACGCCGATCATCCTGTGGGCCGCTCTGCCGTTCTTCAAACGAGGCTGGGAGTCGGTGGTCAACCGCTCCCCGAACATGTGGACCTTGATCTCGCTCGGTGTGACAGCTGCCTATGTCTATTCGATTGTCGCGGTTTTCTTGCCTGGGGTTTTCCCCGAAGCCTATCAGATGGGCCGGGGCGTCGGCACCTATTTCGAGGCCGCGGTGGTCATCGTCGCTTTGGTTTTTGTTGGTCAAGTCTTGGAGTTGCGGGCGCGCGAACGCACGGGCGATGCGATCAGGGCGCTGCTGGACCTTGCACCCAAGACTGCACGGCGGATTTTGCCGGATGGCACGGAATACGACGCGCCCCTTGAAAACATCATGCAAGGCGACCGGCTGCGTGTGCGTCCCGGTGATGCGGTGCCAGTGGATGGGGTGGTGATCGAGGGGCACTCGTCGCTTGATGAGAGCATGTTGACCGGCGAATCCATGCCTGTCGAAAAGGCGTCGGGTGACGTGGTGACGGGGGCCACGATCAACAAGAATGGCAGCCTTGTGATCGAGGCGGGCAAGGTCGGTGCCGATACCGTGCTGTCACAAATCGTTGCGATGGTGTCGAGCGCGCGTCGCTCGCGCGCTCCTATTCAAGGAATGGCGGACCGCGTTTCGGCTGTGTTCGTACCAACTGTGGTAGGGGTGGCTGTATTGGCGTTTGGGGTCTGGCTGTTCGTCGGGCCAGAGCCTGCGCTGGTCTTCGCCATCGCCGCTGGGGTCTCGGTTCTGATTATTGCCTGCCCATGTGCGCTTGGCCTCGCGACGCCGATCTCGATCACCACGGCCGCCGGGCGTGGTGCGCAGGCCGGCGTCTTGATCAAGGACGCCGAGGCGCTGGAACGCATGGCGGGCGTCGATACGCTGATCGTGGATAAAACCGGCACGCTGACACTGGGCAAGCCAAGATTGACCGATATTCTGGCGTTGACCGATGTATCGCAGGCAGATTTGTTGTCGTTGGCTGTCGCATTGGAACGTGGGTCAGAACATCCATTGGCCGAAGCTATCGTCGAGGGTGCCGAGCTACAAGGCGCCACGCGCCACGCTGTCGATGCGTTCAATGCGGTCACCGGCAAAGGTGTAGAGGGCACGGTGAGCGGGCGCGCAGTTGCTTTGGGCAATTCGGCGATGATGCAAGATATGGACTTGGGAACCGCTGATGCAGAAGCCAAGGCAGACACACTGCGAGCCGCGGGCAAAACCGCGATGTTCATCGCCGTTGATGGCATGCTTGCTGGAATCGTGGCCGTCGCGGATCCGATCAAAGATAGCACCGCACAGGCCATACGGGAACTGCATGCCCAGGGGCTGCGGGTGATCATGGCAACAGGCGACAATGAGCGCACTGCACAGGCCGTCGCCAGTTTGCTGGGGATCGACGAGGTCCGCGCGGGAGTCATGCCAGAGGACAAGAAAGTGTTGATCGACGACCTGCACCGCCAGGGCCACAAGATTGCGATGGCGGGCGACGGTGTGAATGACGCCCCGGCGCTGTCTGCCGCTGATGTCGGCATCGCGATGGGCACGGGCGCAGACGTTGCAATGGAAAGCGCCGGAATAACCCTGTTGGGTGGCGATTTGATGGGCATCGTGCGCGCCAGAAAGCTGGCACGGGCGACCTTGCGCAACATCAAGCAGAACCTGTTCTTTGCCTTTGCCTACAACGCCGTCGGCGTCCCGATTGCCGCCGGTATTCTTTACCCAATGAGCGGAGTTTTGTTGTCGCCAATGATCGCCGCGGCCGCGATGAGTTTGTCGTCGGTATCGGTTATCTCCAACGCCTTACGATTGCGGAGCACCAAGCTTTGAAAAACTGAGCTGCCCCCCGGAATTCGGACACCGATGTAAGCTGCGGTTTGTTGTCTACTGTTCTTCAATACGAAAGAGATCAGACATGTCGAAACGGAAGCAACATCATCCTGAGTTCAAGGCAAACGTGGCATTCGAGGCGCTGAAGGGCGAGGAAACGGTCGGTGAACTGGCCAGTCGGTTCGGTGTGCATCCAACAATGATGCACCAATGGAAACGCGCGTTGCTTGAGGGCGCATCGGGCGTGGTCGAGCGCGGCGGTCGCAAGATGCCGGAAGTCGATGAGGAACAGGTCAAAGACCTGCACGCCAAGATCGTGGGCTGAGCACGCGAACGCCACCGGTTCGAGAGAACGTGCGAGCGCCGTCGCCAACGATTGTTTGGCCAGAAAGCTCAAACCCTGGACCGGCAAGTGAGGCGTAAGATGATTGAACC